>Ga0115000_10005374_pt1 | contig 10278 bp, 13 predicted proteins | sample ArcticOcean_MG_C_6_FD_89690 | JGI IMG/M metagenome (GOLD analysis project Ga0115000, IMG submission 89690) | Marine microbial communities from western Arctic Ocean - ArcticOcean_MG_CB8_128 | ecosystem: Environmental > Aquatic > Marine > Oceanic | place: Arctic Ocean: Canada Basin | collected... | reverse complement strand
GGCCAGCGCCCATGCAACGTCCATTGTCGACGTTGTTGTTTCGAGGTGAGAAACCCTACTCCCGATGACCGAAAGTGAATTAGCAAAATTTTCGAAGTTCTCGTTCATTATTAGTTGGATGCCCCACGAGGAAATCGAGCTGGAATCTTATTAGTGGCAGGTTGCAATTGAGTGTGCACACACACGCCTACTCGTTGTTAGCAACATGTATCGCTACTGGGCGCAAGGCTACGGTAATAAGCGTCAGCTGTGAATAACGAAATGAGCATGTAAAGCTCTTGAACATGATGCCGACAGGCCAAGGCATCACGAACGTGCCACCAGGGTTATATAAAAGATAAATGAGGAGAATCATGGCCCAGCGATCTAAAAAAGGCTCTTTACTCTCGCTACCTACCGACAATGCGTCGGCTGAGGCAGCGTGCCGAGAGGCTCTTTCCTTTAGAGACCTCGGATCAAATCCACGGGCCGCTTCGCAAAAGCGTCTAGCGCAAGCTCATGTAACTCGAGACCAAGCAGAATCTGAAGCTATTACAGCGACAAAAGATTACTGTACGAATACTCGGGTCGAAGCCGATGAACGACTTCAACAGGCAGACTTAACCCTGACTAAAGCGGAGGAAATCCGAGCATATGTGCTTGAATGTGCAGCGTCGATGTAAGAAGAAATTCAGTTCTGGCTTTCAGATGCTTAACTCAAGCGAGAGAACGCTCGGACATATGCAGCGAAACTCGAAGCAAAAGCTCGTGGCGCTTCGGATACTTTAATGGATCAGACCAGATCAGGTGTCGAGGAATTGGCAATTCGGATGCGAACGGATTCAGCCGAAGATATTCGTAAGATTCTTGACGACATCGAAGTAGCTAGCGCTTCTGCTGAAGATGAACTCGAAGCACAGCGATCGCTTACCGAGACCGCACGAATTCGTGCATTCTCATCGAGCTTGAACACTGAACTCCCTCAGGAAAAGCCTTTTGAATTCACCGCTGCACCGGCGAAGAAACGTGCGTAAGCCAAGAAGCGAACTTCTCGATCGACATCAGGTCGTAAATCTGCGTAGTCTCTAACTAATAAATAGAACTTTTATACCCGAGGAATTTCCCTCGGGGGTTTTTGAGTCACGAATATTGAGCGTATTTCACTGGTTGCAGCGACCGTTGCCGCAGCTACACTGCCGTTCAGCGAATTTTCCAAAAGCGAACACGGTGATAACTCGATGCTGAAAGCTACAACCGAAACTCTATACTACGAACACTCTGCCAGTAATCCAGTCACCATGACGGTGAAGCCGAACGAGTGGTTCGAAGTCGAAACTCAGATGAACCGCGGGCCAGACGCAGATCGAGTTCCCGACGATATTCGGGAGTTATACAACCAATATAGATCCGACAGCCAACCGAACGATCGTGGCAACCCTGCCTCAGGGTCCATCTATGTCGAAGGTGCAAAGCCCGGCGACCTATTGACCGTCGAGATCGGTGAAATCAAGGTTCATCCCGTCGGCTGGACTCGATACCGAGGGTCGACGGGAGCCATGCCCGGCTACCTTGGACCTTCAAACATCGGGGAACAATTCCGCATCTGTCGAATCGAAAACGACGAGGTTATCTGGAGCGACAAGTTGCGCTTCCCGGTTGAGCCGATGATGGGCGTTATTGGTGTGGCTCCTGAACGAGAGGCACGTCACAACGGTTGGGCAGGCGAATGGGGCGGCAACTTCGATATTCAGGAAGTTACCAACGGCGCGAAGCTCAGTATTCCTGTTAACCACGAAGGCGCCTTGCTCCACGTTGGAGACATGCATGCACGCCAAGGCGATGGTGAAATTTGCGGCGGCGGTGGTATTGAAACCGGTGGCAACGTAACGCTCCGGGTATCGCTCAGCGAGAAGCCAGCGGAAATGACTTGGCCTCGGATCGAGAATGATGAATACATCATGACCACCGCTTGCGAAAAGCCAGCTGAGGACGCTTTCCGAATCGCTCTATCCGAAATGATTCTTTGGCTCGAAGCAAGCTATGGCATGAGTCAGGGCGAGGCGTACATATTCCTTTCACAGTGTTTAGAAGCTCGGGTTACCCAATTCGTAAACCCCAGCTACACCTACATTGCGAAGGTCGCTAAGAAGTACCTGATTTAGATTGCCTCAACAGATCAAAGCTGTTTTGTTCGATGTCGGAGGTCCCCTCGACACTGAAACAATCATGGATCGAGAGATCGATGAACAGATCATGGCGTCGTTCAGGGCGAACGGCGTCACTATATCTGACGACGAATATGAGGCTGTAAATCGATGGGCGGTCGACGTTTTCGCCGCCAAGACTTATCACTCGATCATGTGGAAGATCGCTCAAGATGATATGGCGCTGATTGAACGAGTCGAGTCGGAGCTCATGAATACGGTTCATCAACGTAACGTGTCGCGGGGCGATTTCGAGCTTCGTGAAGGAATTCCAGAACTGCTTGCCGAACTTTCGGCAGAGGGGTTATTGCTTGGTCTGGCAGCGAATCAGCCGGCAGATACGGTCACGAAAATGGAGCGTTTCGGAATCGCACAGTACTTCACTTACAAGGAAGTCTCAGGTTCGATCAATTTGCGAAAGCCCGATCCACGGCTGCTGCTACATTCATGCGAAGGTCTCGGGGTCGAACCACAAGAGGCGATCATGGTTGGCGATAGGATCGACAACGACATCGTTCCTGCCCGAATGCTTGGCATGGCGGCAATACGCTTCGTAAGCGGTCGACACTCAGAACAGCAGCCTCGTTCGTGGAACGAAGTGCCTCATGCCGATGTTTACAGCGTTAACGAGCTAGGAGTCGCTATCCGAAGCTTCGTTACCAAACCGCCAAACGTTTCTGGAGACGATGGCCCCGAATAGACCGATTATGGCAGTCGGCACCGGACACGATAATCGCCAAAAAGAGGTCTAATCCGAATCGAAATAAAGCGGGAATAGGAAGACCAAGTGCTTCAGGTTATATATGAAAGTCCTGGCATCAACGAAGAAGAAGTAGAGTACGTATTCTCGCCTTAATTTCGTGGAAAGCTCGCTTAAACATCTTCTGTACAACGGTCGGGGCTTGGGTTTTTCGATCGCACGTTATCTCAGCGAACTTCACGAAGGCACCCTAGCAGTCGACACGGATACTGAAGACAGCGGAAGCACGTTTGTACTTAGGCTTCCTGCCTCAAGCTTAGACATGCTCGACGACGACACTACGAATGGTCGTACCGATGCAGAAGGCTTCGAGGACGAAGATCTTTGGCCACAGGTGATCTGAACGCCTCCGGATACTCCCTTTTAACCGATAAATATTCGACGGGTTCACCAGATCACTGACTGCAAATTCACTGGTGCATTGGCTCGCAGGCTTTTAGCTGCGGAGATACAATTTTATCACTCGGTTCGAGTAAGGTAATTTTCAAAGGTGAAATTTCGATGAATCACGAACGTTCTACACGTCTTTTCGAAAAGGCGAAAGAACTAGTCGCTGGTGGCGTATCTAGTCAGATAAGGGTTAATGAACCGGCAGATACACCACTGTTCTTTACCCACGCCAAGGGGTCAAAAATGTGGGATGTCGATGGCAATGAGTACATCGACTACATTCAGGGAATGGGACCAAACCTATTTGGGCACTCCCCCGACTTCATTAACGAGCAAGTCAAAAAAGATATGGAGAAGGGCTACGTCTTCTCCGCTCAGTTCGAGCAAGAGCTGGAAGTCGCCGAAATGGTTCTGGATATGATCCCGATGCCTGACGCGACAGTTCGCTTTGCGTCGTCGGGAACTGAGATCGATCAGTTGCTGTTCCGCACCATGCGCGGATTCACTGGGCGCCCAAAGATTCTCAAGTTCGAAGGCCACTACCACGGCTGGATGGACTCCGTTAACTGGAGCGTCCACCCGCCGCTAGACCAAGCCGGGCCGGAAGATGCACCAGTAGCGGTTGGTGAATCTGAGGGAATGGATCAGGCAACAGCCGACAGTCTGGTCATATCTCAGTGGAACGATATCGAAAAACTCGAGATTATCTTCAAGAAACACGGGCATGAAATCGCTGGCGTCATCATGGAGCCAATCCTCGCCAACACCAACTGCATCGTACCTAACGCTGAATTTTTGGAAGGTCTTCAGAGACTTTGCAAGGAAAATGGTTCTCTGCTGGCGTTCGACGAAGTCATTACTGGCTTCCGCGTCGCCCGGGGCGGAGCCCAAGAGTACTTAGGCGTTATCCCAGATTTGGCAACCTACGCGAAGTCTATGGCTGGCGGATTTCCCGTAGCCATGATCGTTGGTCGCAGGGACATAATGGCACTTATTGGGGACGGCACCGTTTACCACGGTGGCAGCTTCAATTCGAACGTAATGTCGATCTCAGCGACCTACGCTTCGTTGAAGTACATCAACGATCAGGGTGACGCGTTCTACGACGATTTAAATGGCAAAGGTCTACGCTTAATGAAAGAACTTAGCGATCTCGCAAAATCGCTAGAGTCCGACTTACATGTACAAGGCGTTGGCTCAGTATTCGCTATATCGTTCACCACGAAACAAGAAATAACGAATTGGCGAGACCACGCAAGAAACTGCGACGACGCTAAGTATTCTCGGTTCGCCAAGGAGATGCTAAAGCAAGGCATTCGATTATCTTCAAATGGTCGGATTCACCTTTCTTCAGCTCATACAGACGAAGATATAGACAAGACTGTCGCTGCGGCCGCCGCCGTACTGCCGACCCTGTAGAGAAATCCAAACTCTGCGTCGGCGATACAAGCGGTTTCGACGCAGAGTGACTGGATACTTTCCGGTAGGGCGAGTGGCTCGAACCGGGACAGGAGTAGCAAAATTTGCAGTGGAGTTCTGCTGTATCGGACTCGCCTTCTTTCACAGAGGCGGTCACACAGGCATCTGAACAAATACTTGCGAATCTGGATGGTAAACATCCCGATTTAGCAGTGGTATTCATCTCGTCCCACCACATGCCTTCGTATGTCGTGGCACCCGAACTACTCGCCGAAACACTCGGCGCCAAAGTTCTTATCGGGTGTTCTGCCGCTGGCGTTATCGGTGGCGGTCAAGAAGTTGAACGAAGACCTGGCATTGCGATTTCAGCAGCCATTCTTCCCGGGGTTGAACTTTCACCATTTCATCTGAATCAAGACGAACTTCCCAGCCCAGATGCCGGTCCCGAAGAGTGGCAAGCGCTGTTGGGCATTCGAGCAGAAGATTGCCCAGCAATTATGTTACTGCCCGATCCGTTCACGCTCCGAAGCGACCATCTACTTGCAGGTCTGGATTTCGCATATCCGTCAACGGTAAAAATCGGAGGACTTGCCAGTGGTGGCGGTCAGCCCGGTGCGAACGCACTATTCATCAATGATCGTTCAGTTAGATCAGGAGCCGTAGGCGTCGCGTTTTCTGGCGATCTGGAGGTTGAAACGATTGTGGCACAGGGATGCCGACCTATCGGTGAACCACTCGTTGTAACCGAATCTGAAATCAACGTAATTTCAAAACTTGGTGATCAGACTCCATTAGAAGTGCTAAGAGATTTATTCGAGACTGCGGAAACTCGCGAGAAGCGCTTAATTCGTCGTTCGCTCCAAATCGGAATCATCATGGATCGATTGGCGCAGAACAGCAGCGAAGGCGAGTTCCTTATTAGGAACGTTCTTGGCGCAGACGAAGAAGACGGCACACTTGCGGTCGGTGAGCTTGTCCAAGAAGGACAGGTTGTACAGTTCTTCGTTCGTGACGCTCAAGCCGCTGACGAAGACCTGCGCTTGATGCTTGAAGAGTACATCGACAACCTTGACGAAGCCGATATTCCGGCGTCGGCGCTATTGTTCAGCTGTATCGGACGCGGGCAATATCTTTACGGATCGCCGGATCACGACACCTCGGTTTTTACCGACATCGTGGCGGATATTCCGATTGCCGGGTTCTTCTCGAACGGTGAGATTGGGCCACTTGGCGACCAGACGTTCTTGCACGGCTACTCTGCGAGTTTCGCGTTATTCAAGCAGGCGTCAAAGGGCTAACTTTAGTCCAGTAAAGCGGCGTTTATCTTGACTTCGCTATCTAGCTAATCCAGACGTTTTATGGTGCTTCGTTACAGACCGTACTTCCATGTGGCATTCACTGATTTCCCTAGTGTGGCCGAGGAATCTGGGATAGAGGTGCGCTTGGCTGAATTGATCACTGGTGGAATTAGTAAGTCGTCACGCAACACCCCACCAGATCCCTCCTTCGTCGGGAAATACGATGTCCTCGATTGTGAAACGTACAACGTTTTCGAGTCGGATCACCGCAAAGGCAGGATTTCGCGCATCTCGGCAGGATCAGTCAGTGTGAGCGCCTTGATCACTGCGTGAGTTGAATCTCCTGACGATTCGATCAAACCGCCGTCTGGTGACGTTTCGTAGCAACTATTGGCGTAATTAGCGAACGTCGAAACTTGTGCCCGACGATAGTCTCGCCAACATTCGTCAAACGAGTAGTTGCGACCACCGTTAGCTTTCAATTGCTCAAAGTAGTGCGAGACCAAGGCATTCTCTTGATCAACGAGAATTTCGAACGGAACAGTGGTCATCATAAATTTCGCCAGATCGTTGGTCGCACCTGCAAAAGCCGACATTTGCCAGTCGACGAGTACGGGTCGCACACCGCCAGGTGCCTGACGCAATAGAACGTTGCCCTGGTGAAAATCGTTGTGGGTGAACGTGTTCGGGCGGGTCGCCATGGCTGTTTGAAGATCGTTCAGACGTGCACCAAGATACTCACCAGCGATCATCAGTCCTCCGGATTTATCGAATCGATCGTCGTCGCGTATGACCTTCCAGCCGACAGCCGAGTCGAGTGGATCTTGGTTAAATATAAAAGACCAGTCAGCACTGCGAATCCAATCGGCCGAGCCGAGCGATTCGTCTTCCCAGAATCGACCATGAAACGACGCCATCAGATCAAGCGTTACCTTCGCGACTTCAAGATCGACCTTGGCATACTGCTGCCCTACTGGCAGCGCTCCTAGATCTTCGAAAACGAAGCAAGCGGTATTTTCGCTTGGATCTTCATCAGCACCGTACATCCTAGCGATCGAAGCTCCTTGAAAATCTTCTAGCAGACGATAACTGCCCAGCTCGCTGGCGTACGGACCATATGCAGCCTCGCGAAGGCGAACAATATCGTCGACCGGCGGAATCTTCACGATCACAAAATCGGGATGCGTAGCTTCCTTTTTCGAGTAATCGATACGCACTCGGAAAAGCTGAGAAAGGTCGGGATTATGCCCTGTCATCTCTTGAAAGTCGAGAGCGGCAATCTGGCAATCGCCGACGCTCAATAGCATTGAGGTCAGCCATTCGTGCGTTATCTGCTCACGACGAATTGGGATTGTGGACATACCAGCAGTTTCACACCGGATGCGTTTCACGTCCACAGCGAACGCATTCCATGCACTACGTTCCGGTACTATTTCGCCCATCGAGTTGTTTCGCAACAATCTCACAAAGACAAAGAGGAAACATGAGCAGGTTTGAAGGTCAAGTAGCAATCATCACCGGTGGAGCGTTGGGAATCGGTGGAGCAACGGCACGCAAGCTCGCCTCTGAGGGTGCCAAGGTATTCATCGCCGATTTCAATGATGCTGCGGCAGCTGAGAACGTCGAGCGCATAAATCAGGCTGGTCACACTGCAGCTGCAAGCCATGTCGATGTCTCAATTAGCGAAGACATCGCCCGAATGGTCAACGAAGCGGTCGATCTATACGGCCGTCTCGACATTCTGGTGCAGAATGCATTCGGAGTAATGGCTGGTGAATCTAAGATTAACGGCACTGCTTTGACTGTGGAAGAAGATGGCTGGAACTACGGAATCGACGTACTGCTCAAAGCCCTCTATCTTGGGCCGAAGAACGCCATTCCTCACATGCGAGTTAACGGCGGCGGCAACATCATCAACCTCGCATCAGTCCACAGCATACTTCAGGAGCCGGGAATGCTCGTATACGAGGCAGCAAAGGCCGGTGTTGTAGGCATGACCCGCCAGATGGCAACCGACTTCGGACCCGATGGCATCAGGGTGAACGCTATCGCCCCTGGGCACATCGTCGGAGAAGGTCTTGCGAAGATGTGGGAAGAAAATCCGACTGGTCACGCATTTTTCGCCGATCAGTACCCGCTTCGACGCACCGGTTTGCCTGACGACATCGCCAATGGCATCGCGTTCCTGTGCTCAGACGATGCATCGTTCATCACAGGTCACACGCTGACAATCGACGGCGGTCTATCAATTCAACTTCAGGAACGGTTTGGAACTCGACAGGCGGAATACATCCGGGCGAACCCCGATACCCGCCTTCCGTAGTTCTCGTCGCTATCCCGAGTACGTGCCTTTGAAAGCTATTTCGCTAACGTCTTTGCGTTCGTTGGCGAAGTTTTGCTCGACCATTCGTTCGTGAATGTCGTCGTCTGTGCCACGGTATCCGACAGAGATCGCGCAGATCGTCTCGAACTTGTCGCTTGATATTCCGGCCACTTCGTAGGCTCCATCGAGGTTGATACCACCCATTGCCCTCGTATTAAGTCCCATTCGATTCGCCTGTAATGCCAACGACATCCATGCCGCACCGGTGTCGAATTGTGCGGTGCGAATCTTGTTACCTTCGTCGTCAACAATTCGAGCAAAAACCAACACCATCATTCCTGCACTTGGAGCGTACCGAGCATTGCCTTCATTCAGGAGAGTGTTGAACTTTTCACGATCAGGACCATCGGTTGCGTATGCGAACAACCAAGGCTGACGATTGTTGGCTGAAGGAGCCCAGCGAGCGGCTTCAAACAACGAGGCAATTTGATCATCGGATAGAGCTTTATCGCTAAAGGCTTTCGACGACCATCGTTCAGTGAACATCGGCTCGACCGATGAGGATGCGACTCGTGAGTTCTTTGAATCAGAAACGGTCATATGTAAATTGAACCCCAGACTTGATGCAGTCAGGTGTGCTGCATTTAAAAGTTATTTTGTGTGTCGCTAATGCCGGTTGGATGCACATTGCTAGTAAATCGATACTACGGGTAATTGTTGCCGGGGTTACCGGGTTTGGTTACGAATTTCCGTCGAAGAAAGATCAGATCTAAATTGCTCTTCTGTCAGTTCTGTGAACATGCTTCGGTATCGAACCGGAACCTCGAACTCAACATCGTGCAACCCACGAAACTGGTTTTGATCGTCGACCCTGCCAGCCACCACGAATCCGCAACGGTTCTCGAAGATAAGGTCGAGTGAGTTCTCGACAGGCGAGCGCTCGCCTGCGACATGATCGGGATAATAGCGTTCGTCCATCAAGCGAGTGTAGGTATCGAACCCTATGACGAACATTGAGCCCGGGAGAATCGATGATTTCTCGGTGAAGCGAGGTGCCTTCGTCACGATTATCGAATTCCCGATGGAAATCACCCGTGCGGCACGGCGTTCGAGTTCTTCTTGCGGAAGAACTGGTTTGTCGACGTTCGTAATTGAAATCTCGTAGTAGGCGGGTCGGTCGACGGCCATGGCGGAGGCTTCGAGCATTCGACGATGGCCGTCGTGGAGCGGGTTGAACGATCCGGCGAGCACCAATGGATGGTCCGGCAGTGACTCGCTTACTTCGCCATTTGGTGAAATTACGAGAGCACCAATTTGATCAGCATAGATCCGTTCAATCGAATTCATCAAATCGCTCCGTTTCAAGAACGTACAAATCCAGCCGCTCATCGATTTCCAAAGCCATAGCAATCGAGTTCAGCACTATAGCCGATACGACAGCGTCTTCGTCAGCACGTGATCGAACCTGCTTGTCGAACCATATCGACGCTCCACCGGAGTGGGTTCCATTCGTCCAAGCGATGTGCGCTCTATCTTCACCTCTACGAACTCTGTCCGTTGCTACTGCGGCAGTGCACCCAACTCCGAACAGCGGCTCGTCGCCTTCATCGCCCTGTGCCAGATGCTGCGCTCGTTTTAGCGCGGCTTTAGCAATGAGCTTGGCTTCATCAACTGAGACGTGCTGATCGGTCGGTGCTCCCACGAACTCTTCAAGGGCAAGTCGGGAGTAAGGCACTTGCGCATCGAGAATCGTTCGAGAAGCTCCCGGCTCTGAGAAAAGATCGTCGATTGCCTGAATTCCAGATCCGGTGACAGCGATACAGCCTCGACCCGCCACGCTATGAAGCTTTTTTGCCATTTCTTGAGAGTTCACTATTTACTCTCCCAAGCATCGTAAATTTCGGG
>Ga0115000_10005373_pt1 | contig 10278 bp, 10 predicted proteins | sample ArcticOcean_MG_C_6_FD_89690 | JGI IMG/M metagenome (GOLD analysis project Ga0115000, IMG submission 89690) | Marine microbial communities from western Arctic Ocean - ArcticOcean_MG_CB8_128 | ecosystem: Environmental > Aquatic > Marine > Oceanic | place: Arctic Ocean: Canada Basin | collected... | reverse complement strand
TGACGAGACTAGTGGCGACATTGTTTATGAAGGAGCTAGATTCGAGCTATTTGGCTTTCCCATTTTTTATATCCCAATCGCCAAACACCTTAGTCCGCAAATAAAAAGGAAGAGTGGTTTTCTGGCACCAATAATAACAAGCTCTGGAGATCTTGGGTTAAATATTAAAACTCCATACTATATGAATCTTGCACCAACCTATGACTTAACAATAACTCCCTGGGTTATAACAAAAGGAGCATTTGTTGCCGAGGGTGAGTGGAGGCAAAGATTCAAAAGGGGTAGAATAAATTTCCATGCTATAGCCGCCTCCTTGAATGATGACTTTAAGTCAAAAACTATAAATATCAACAATGATTGGAATTCTATTATTAGCTCACCTTTTAATAATCCTGAGTACTTAAAAAAATTAAACAAGAAATTAGTTTTTGATTATGATGGAAATACTCACTCAATTGTTAATGTTGAGATTGCGGATATAGATGACTCTCGACCCTCATCAATAGCCGATTCAATTGGTTATGATTTTAGGGGATCCTTTGAAGCGTCTGGTAACTTTCAACTTAATAATTGGAATTTAGATTTTAACGGAAAATTTGTTTCTGACGACACCTTCTTAAGAAGATTTGATTTAAACGACGAAACAGATATTAAATCTCACTTATCACTATCTAGGTATTGGAAGAATGCTCAGATAGAAATAAATTCATTTCATTTTTCATCTCTATTGCCTGAAGAAAATGGTTCTGAACCTCTAATTCTTCCAGAAATAAAGTTCTTATGGAATCCTGATAAGATAATATTTGGAGGAAAATCCAAAATATCCATTGAAATGCTTGGTTTGATTAGGAAAACTGATGGTAACACGTACCGCTTATCAAGTGAAATTGATTGGGCAAGGCAGTTTATAAAAGAAAGTGGGCATATCTTTAAGATAAACTTAAATTTACGAGGCGATGCTTACAGGTCTAAAAAAAAATGGATACCAAATAACTCAACTAGACTTTTACCATCAAATCCTTACGGGATAAAAAAGGATATGTACCGCCTTCTCCCATCAGTTATTGCTGAATGGAAATTCCCCTTAAAAAACAACCACTCCCCTACGATCATTGAGCCAACAATTCAGATTTCTTATTCAGTGGACAAAAGTAAGAACCTTAGAATGCCAAATGAAGATAGTATTGGCTTTGAGTTAAACTCTCATAATATTTTTTCAAGAAATCGTATGCCAGGCCTAGATTTTTGGGAAACAGGTAGCAGGGTTAATTACGGAGTTAAGGTTTCTCACTTCTTTAATAAAACTGGTGTCTTCTCTGGGTTAATAGGACAAAGTTATAAATTTAAAAATCCTGATACTTTTGAAAAAGGATCAGGATTAGAAAAAAAATTATCAGACTTTATTGTAGATTTTTTATTTAAACCCAATAAAGAAATAACACTTTCATACAAAGGAAGGCTTGATGATCACGATATAAACCTAAGAAGGTCAGAATTCGATATATTAATCACATACCCAAGGTGGGGATTCAGAGCAGGTCATGCACTTTTAAATAATGCTGAAATTTTGAATTTTAAAGAGCAAAAAGAAGCAAGGTTCGCTAGTTTTTTTAATATAACAGATCAATGGCTTATCCAGGCTGCCGTAAGGTATGATGTGGTCTCTAAAAATTCTTTAAACAATAGACTCTCGATAGTTTATATTGATGACTGCATGTCATTTGAGCTAGGATTTAGAAGGAAAAACTCAGAATACAGAGATCTAAAACCTTCTAATTCATTTATGATTAAATTTAATGTATTTACTTTTGGTGGTGGAACGTTAGATAGTTCAGATCGTATTTCAAAATTATGGGAAAACTAAAAAATTTATACGTTGAATTACTGTTGGAAAAATTATGATTGATTGTAAAAACATTATAATAATAATTTTTATCCTGATTACCTCGCTAACGTATAGCAAAGTAGGGGCTCAGGATATCCAGGCTATTTCAGTAATAGTGAATGATGAAGTAATTTCTCGTTATGACGTAGGTCAGAGAGTGAGGCTTATTTTAGTAACGTCAGGAATCCCTGCTTCCGAAGAAAATGTAAAAAGAATTGAAGCTCAGGCTATTAAAGCGCTTATTAACGAAAGAATTCAATTGCAGGAAGCGGTAAAATTAGAGGTTCCAGAATCGCCAGAGGAAATCAAACTTACGCTTGATAGAATAGCAAGAGGTAACCAAACAACGGCTGAGGGAATTATAAAAAATATAACGAGTCAGGGAGTTAATCTGGACACCCTTATCAATCAAATAAAATCTGAATTGCTGTGGAACAAAATTGTCAGAGGAAAATTTGGCTCTTATATAAATATCAGCGATGACGAAATTAATCTTATCTATGACAGGACAATGCAAAGCATTAATAAAGTGCAGTATGATATTTCAGAAATTTTTATAGGCTTTGAGGATGAGGAGGAAGAAACTGAGGCTGGCGTCTTAGCTACAAAGCTTGTGGAGCAATTAAAAAATAATATTTCATTTGAACCAGTGGCACAACAATTTAGTCAGTCAGCATCATCTGGCCAAGGTGGATATATAGGATGGGTTTCTGAAGGCCAACTAGATCTAAAGCTTGCTCAAGGAATTAAAAATCTTGCTCAAGACTCTATCTCCAATCCAATTAAGGTAGTAAATGGTTATTATATCATAAAACTTAATGGCAAGGCTGATCAGGGAGGTAAAAACTCTATGAGAAATCTATATAATCTAACTTCTATTACATTCTCAAAAGACGACGAAGATTCAGCAATAGAGTTTTCTAATAAATTTATTTCATGCAAGAGATTGGATTCTCTTTTAGAGAATTATAATGAGACAGGGGTAAACATTATAGGAGATCGGCTTCTTCAAGAACTACCAAAGGAAATGCATTCAGAGCTTTTGAAAAAAAATGCTGGCAATACTTTGTCTCCTAGAATTTCAGACGAAGCAATTGATGTAATAGCAATATGTGATAGAAAAGATGATGTTGGACCTCAGGTTAGCAAGGACTCTATTGAAAATAACATATACTCACAAAAAATTGGTATGATGTCGCGAAGACATTTACGTGATTTACGACGTGATGCAGTCATTGAATACAGATAAAACAAAAAATGAATTACCTCTAGCTATCACAATGGGTGAACCTGGGGGGATTAATAGTGAAATCCTTCTCAAGGCATTAAAAAAAATAAAGAAGATAAAGATTTTTGTAATATGCGATCCTTCTTGGATAGAAGGTTCTTTAAGAATTTTTCAGCTAAATTTTCCTATAAATATTATATCCAGCCCTTCGGGGGTTAAGATAGGGTTTTTGAATATCCTTCCCCTTAAAAACAATATTATTTTTAACATTGGTAATGCAAACAAGGCTAATAACAAGGCTATTATTGAGTCAATCGATACAGCTGTAAGTCTAGCTCAGGCTAAAAAAATATCAGGAGTAATCACCCTTCCGATTTATAAAAAAATTCTAATGGATGATGGTTTTAATTTTCCAGGACATACGGAATACTTATCATACAAGGATAATTCAAAATCTCTTATGATTTTAATGACTAAAGAAATAAAAGTAGCAACTGTAACAACGCATATTCCCATTTCTCAAGTACCAAAATCAATAAATAAGAATTTACTTATAGAGAAATGTAGTATTTTGAATAGTAGCATGATTAATGATTTCAATATAAAGCACCCAAAGATAGTAATCTCATCATTAAACCCACATGCAGGCGAAGAGGGTCAAATTGGTGAAGAAGAAATTAAAACAATACTCCCAGCAATAAAGGAAATAAAAAAGGCTGGAATTAATGTTATAGGACCATTGCCTGCCGATACACTTTTCCACAAGGATAATTTAAAAAAATATGATGCTAGGTTATGCATGTTTCATGATCAAGCCTTAATACCTGTAAAAACTATAGACTTTTATAATGGAATTAATTTTAGTGCAGGACTCTCGTTTGTTAGGACATCGCCAGATCATGGAACAGCGTTTGATATAGCTGGAAAAAACTTAGCTAATCCTGATAGTTTAATATCCTCCATAAAGCAGGCAAAGATGATTTCAAAAAATAGACAAAAAAATGACTGATATCAAAGACTATTCTTTAAAAGAGATATTAAAAAAACATCAAATAAAAGCAAAAAAAAGACTTGGTCAAAATTTTCTTCACGATAAAAATATCCTTAGACAAATCGTTCATGCATCCGAGCCAAATAAAAAAAATATCATTGAGGTAGGACCTGGACCAGGATTGCTAACAAATCTATTACTTGAAAGTGAGGCAAAAAGTGTTTTTGCAGTTGAGATGGATAAATCATTTATACCCGTACTAGAATCCTTAAAGAGCAAATTTCCAAAAAAATTTAATTATCTTGTGGCTGATATATTAACCGTGGATTTAAATACAAAAATAAAAGGTAACTTCTCAATTGTATCAAACCTACCTTACAATATATCGGTACCCTTCATAACATCAATGATAGAGCAAAATCATCCAGTCAAATGGGAAAGTCTTACTCTTACAGTTCAAAAAGAAGTCGCTGACAGAATGCTTGCTGACGTAAACTCTAAGCAGTATGGTAGACTTAGTGTATTAATTAAATGGAGAAGTTTTATCGAAAGGGTTTGTGATATAAAGCCAACATGCTTTATTCCTGAACCCAAAGTAATGTCCTCCGTTATAAGGATAAAACCACGAAATGTTATTAACTCACCTTCAATAGCAAGCTTTCAAAAAGTTGTTGCTGCGGCATTTGGTTTTAGAAGAAAGACCTTAAGAAAAAGCTTGAGTCAGTTAGGTGTTGATGGGGAGAATCTTGCTATTAAAGCTGGGATTAACCCTAAGCTAAGAGCTCAAAATCTAACCGTGGAAGATTTTTGTAAATTATCCGAGGTATATGAAAGCCTAAAGATCGTCCCTTAAGTCCTTTATAATATCCTGTATATTTATTTGACGTGACCTCTTTAAGCTCTCAGCAATCAGTATTGCCTCTATTTTTCTTAAGCTATCATCAAAAACTTCATTTATTATAATATAGTCATACTCCGCATAATGACTAATTTCATTCGAGGCCTTAGACATTCTTTTTTTAACGATAACATCTGTATCTTGATTTCTCTTTAACAATCTTTTTTCCAATTCCTTTGCTGACGGCGGTAGAATAAAAACCTTAATTAGATCATCTTGAAGGGAGTTCATTAATTGCTGCGTTCCTTGCCAATCAATATCGAATAAAATATCCTTTCCGGAATCTAGAGCTTCAGTAATTGGAGCTTTGGGTGTTCCGTAGTAATGATCAAAAACTTTTGCATGTTCAAGGAATTCATTGTTCTCAAGCATTTTATTAAACTTTTTATCATCAACAAAGCAGTAGTCACTTTTATCAACCTCAGATGGTCTTGCTGGACGAGTTGTGTAAGATATAGATAAAAAAAGATTAGTATTGTTCTTCAATAACTCTCTAGATAGTGAAGTTTTTCCTGCGCCAGAAGGAGAGGATAAGACAAGCATCACCCCTCTTCTTTCATGATTTAAATTGTTATTCATAAATTTAATTATAGTACCGTGAGAAAATTAAGGAAGCATTAGTTCCGCCAAAACCAAAAGAGTTTGATAAAATTGAGTTTATTTCTTTTTGTTTACTCTTATGTGGCACAAGATCAATTTTTGTTTCAACTGAAGGGTTATCTAAATTAAGCGTAGGGGGAATAATATTTTCTTTCATGCACATTATACTAAATACGGCCTCAACCGCCCCTGCAGCCCCTAGTAAATGACCTGTTGATGATTTAGTCGATGACATTGATAATCCTTCAACCTGACCTTCAAAAGCTCTCTCTACAGCTCTTAATTCAATTTCATCACCTAGTGGTGTTGAAGTACCATGAGCATTAATATAATCAATTTCTTTAGTTTCTATTTTTGCATCACTCAAAGCCATTAAAATAGATCTATATGCTCCATCGCCATCCGGTGATGGGGATGTAATATGAAAGGCATCGCCAGAAACGCCATACCCTTTTAGCTCTCCGTAAATATTTGCCCCCCTAGATAACGCACACTCAAGTTCCTCAAGAACAAGAAATCCTGCCCCCTCACCCATAACGAATCCATCTCTTTCAGAGTCATATGGCCTTGATGCTTTTTCAGGTGTATTATTAAAATTAGTACTAAGAGCCCTACTTGCAGAAAATCCTGCCATGCCAAGAGGGCAAATTGCTGCTTCTGCTCCACCCACTACCATGACGTCAGCCTTATTGTTCTTGATCATCTGAGCACCTTCCCCAATTGAATGTGATCCTGAGGCACATGCTGTAACAGCAGCTAAATTTGGGCCCTTTAAATTATTTCGAATTGAAATTTGTCCAGCTGCTAAATTAATTAAAGCGCCCGGAATAAAAAAAGGACTAACTTTTCTTGGTCCTTTTTCCTTAAGAATATGAGCTGTTTTTTCAATACTAGCTAAACCACCGATACCAGAACCAACGCCAACGCCAGCTCTAAAGATATCTTCATCCACCCTTGGTGACCAACCAGAATCCTTTATTGCCATTTCTGCTGCAGCAATACCGTACAATATAAAAGTATCAATTTTTTTTTGATCTTTAGGTGAAACCCAGTCATTAGGGTTAAACGATCCATCATTAGCAGATAGACCTTCCCCAAGAGGTACCTCACAAGCAATAGTACATGGAAAACCTTCAGGATCAAATCGCGTTATTGATGAGGCTCCTGATTCACCTAATATTAATTTTTCCCAAGATGAATGTATGTCTCCCCCTAAGGGAGTTACAGCACCTATTCCAGTAACAACAACTCTACGCAATGAATGGTCCAATCTTTATTTAATATTATTTTTTTACAGAATCTATAAAGCTTATTGCATCGCCAACAGAGAGTATGCTTTCAGCAGCATCATCGGGTATCTCGATACCGAACTCTTCTTCGAAGGCCATTACAAGCTCAACAGTGTCTAAACTGTCAGCTCCAAGGTCTTCAATAAAACTTGCAGAAGCTGATACTTTTTCTGCTTCCACTCCCAAATGTTCAACTACTATTGCCTGAACTTTTTCTAGTGTATCGCTCATTTCATATTCCTTTTAAATTATTCTTAATATTAACAAGATTTGATTACGTGAATCAATAACATGCGATTTAGCACATTGTCACAACTTATACAAGAATGTGATTAATTAAGTTAATAAATTAAATCATTAGCATTCCGCCATTTATATGAATTGTTTGCCCAGTAATATAGCTTGCACTATCTGAGGCTAAGAAAGACACAGCCCCTGATACATCCTCAGGAAGTCCTAACCTCTTAACCACAATTGATTTTAATATCTCTTCTTTCCTAGCTTCACTTAGCCCTGCCGTCATATTTGTTTCAATAAAACCAGGAGCTATGCAATTTACTGTGATTGACCTTGATCCCACCTCTTGCGCTAAGGATTTTGACATACCAATTATAGCCGCCTTAGATGCAGAATAATTTGACTGCCCAGCCATACCTGTGACACCTATTACAGAGGTGATATTGATAATTCTTCCGTACCTTCTTTTAACCATCCCCCTTATTACTGCCTTGGTCATCTTAAAGGTTGAATTTAAGTTAATATCAATAACATCATTCCATTCCTCATCAGACATTCTTAAAAAAATATTATCTTTTGTTATTCCAGCATTGTTAACCAGGATATCGATCCCACCTAATTTTTCTTCAGCTTCCTTTACCAATGAAATAATGTTTGCATGATCAGACAGGTCTGCGATAATGATGTCAGCATTATCACCCAATTCATTTTGAAGTTTTAACAGCTCCTCTTCATTTCTTCCGGTAAGGCAAACGTTAGCCCCAGCAGCAATTAACTCTCTTGCAACAGCCTTTCCTATTCCGCCACTCGCACCTGTCAGTAATGCTTTTTTTTCTCTTAAATTAATCATATTTTATCCTTACGTTTCCAATGAAGTAAGAAAATCTTCAACACTTGATTGGTTATTGATAGATTTTCTACTAAAAGATGGGCAACTCCTTTTGGCAAGGTTGCTTAAAACTGAACCAGTTCCAATTTCATAAAAATTACTAACACCCCTGCTGTTAAGTTCAACCATAATCTCTCTCCACCTTACCATTTCAGTAACCTGATTCACTAAATTATCTTTGATTTCATTAACTGAGGAGGTTGATTGAACAGTTACATTCGATAACACAGGGACAAGGGGTACTTTAAGAGTGATGCCATCAAGAGTTTCTTTTATCACGTCTTTGGCGTGATTCATTAAGGGGCAGTGAAATGGTGCGCTTACTGAAATTTTAAGAGCTTTCTTTGCTCCATTTTTAAGAAAAATCTCAAGAGATTCCTCAACATCACTCTTTAGCCCCGAAATAACTACTTGACCATCAGCATTATCGTTTGCAGGAAAGACTTTTTCTTTTAACTTAAAATCAGTAATTATATTAATAACTTGATTGATGCTTAAACCTAGTATGGCCGCCATCGAACCTTTACCTTTTGGAACAGAATCTTGCATAGCCCTTCCTCTAGCCTTTAATAGCAGGGAGGTATCTCTAATTGATAAACTTTCTGAAGCAGCCAGAGCTGTATACTCCCCTAGCGAGTGACCTGCCAAAACATTAGATATAGAACTAATTCCATGGCCACGTTTTTTTAAAATCATTATAACTGCCATACCAACTGCCATAATAGCAGGCTGAGTATTCTCAGTTAAAGTAAGTTCCTCATTAGACCCTTCAAACATAATTTTAGATAAATTTTGTTCGAGAGTGTCGTCAACTTCTTCAAAAACTTTTCTAGCCTCAGGAAATGAAATCGATAAATCTTTCCCCATTCCTATAAACTGACTTCCTTGACCCGGGAAAACAATTGCTATCATTTTATTCACTCCCTATCTTTTATATATTAAATTCAATTAATGACATTATAACAAGCTTGCAAATTAAACTTTAATACATTAAAGAACTCAATAGTTTGAAAAATAAAATCTTAAAAGGAAGATAATGTCATATTACGAACATGTATTTATAACTAGACCAGAGATTGCTCCTCAACAAGTAGATACTCTTGTTGAAGAAATAAAAACTATTATTAAAGATAATGGGGGTAAAACGGTATATACTGAATACTGGGGATTAAGAGATCTTGCATATAAAATTAAAAAAAACGAAAGAGGCCACTACTCTTTGCTACGAATAGATGGCCCCAGTGCGGCTATTCAAGAGTTAGAGCGAATTCAAAAATTAAATGAAGATGTGATAAGATATTTAACTACAAGAACTGAGAGCATAAACGAAGACTCGTCACCAGTGATGAAAGCTTCTGTTAAAAAAGAGGGCTCTTATAGCTCTAATAGAGGCGCATAATTATGAATAATATTATTCCAAATATTTCACAAGTTCCAACAAAAAGACCTTTTCTTCGTAGAAAAAAAACATGCCCATTTTCTGGCGATAAATCTCCAAAAATCGATTATAAAGATACAAAACTATTAAGAAAATATCTCTCAGAGAGAGGTAAGATGATACCTAGTAGAATAACAGCTGTTTCAGCAAAAAAACAAAGAGAGTTAGCAAAAGCAATAAAAAGATCCCGCTATATTGCACTTATTCCCTACCAGATGGATTAATAAAAATGGAAGTAATACTACTTGAAAGAATTGAACGATTAGGCCAAATGGGTGATGTTGTTAATGTAAAGGATGGTTTTGCTAGAAACTTTTTATTGCCTGCAAATAAAGCACTAAGAGCAAATAAATCAAACCGTGAGTATTTCGAAAAAGAAAAAGTAAACTTAGAGGCAAAAAATTTAAAACTAAAAAATGAAGCAGAATCAGTATCCGAAAAAATAATTATAAATAACTATATTATAATTCGTCAAGCAAGTGATACTGGTCAGTTATATGGATCTGTTCACTCTGGTGATATTAAGGAAAAGCTTGGAGAAGAAGGTTTTTCATTAGACAAAAATCAAGTTGTCCTTGATAAACCAATAAAAGAAATAGGCTATCACGAGATCAGAATAAAATTACACCCTGAGGTTACATCAAATATTTCTGTGTATATTTCAAGAAGCTTAGAAGAAGCTGAGGCGCTTATAAGCGGTCAAAATATTGACCCGGTTAAGTCAGAAGAAGCGGCGGTTGCTTTAGATGAAATATTTGAGGAAGGTGCGATTCCTGAAGAGGAAGTTAATCCAAATGAAGATTCCAAAGAAGAAGATCAGGAC
>Ga0115000_10005369_pt1 | contig 10283 bp, 8 predicted proteins | sample ArcticOcean_MG_C_6_FD_89690 | JGI IMG/M metagenome (GOLD analysis project Ga0115000, IMG submission 89690) | Marine microbial communities from western Arctic Ocean - ArcticOcean_MG_CB8_128 | ecosystem: Environmental > Aquatic > Marine > Oceanic | place: Arctic Ocean: Canada Basin | collected... | reverse complement strand
TTGAAGTCATCCAATGAATACTCTTACAATCTTTTAATTCAGATGTAACTCTAACATTATCATTATCTGATAATAATAAATTGTACAAAGTATTTATTTCTCTCTTCCTATCCACAAGCTCCTCTATTCTTTCTAGTTGGGCTAATCCCAATGCAGCCTGAAGATTTGACATTTTATATTTATACCCAACCTCAACAGCTGCTAATGGATATTTAGGATTTCGACCATGATCACCCAAAGATTTAATACGGCTAAATAACTTTTTATCATTTGCAACAATCATTCCACCCTCACCAGTTGCTAATATTTTTGCACCTTGAAAACTAAACCCAGCTATATGGCCAAAAGAACCAGTTTTTTGTCCATTAATTTCAGCACCAATTGATGGAGCAGCATCTTCAATCACATAGAGCCCATACTTATCAGCAAGTTTCATAATTTCTAACATATTTGCTGGATGACCATAAAGATGGACTGGAAAAATAGCTTTAGTTTTTGGTGTAATTAAGCTTTCTGCTGACTTTGCATCCATGCACCATGAGCCTTCCTCAATATCACAAAAAATTGGAGTTGCGCCAGTATATGCAACTGCAGAAGCTGTTGCTACCCAAGTAATTTCTGGGATAATCACTTCATCCCCAGGACCAATTCCCATTGCAAGTAAGCCCAAATGGAGTGCGCCAGTACAACTTGATGTCGTCATTGCATGCTTTACACCAATATACTTTGCAAATTCGCTTTCAAAGCGAATTAAATAACTATTCCAATTTTCATTCCAGCCATTAGTAATAGCGTCTGTAACATATGCAATTTCTTTTTCAGTAATGCTTGGTCCAGCAGTAAGAATCATATTTTTTATCCTTTGTTAATTTCATTACACTTTATTCTCATAGATATAAAAAACCTTTCAACTTCATTCTCAGAACTATGATGTTTCAATTTATTAATATTTTCAACTTTTTTTATTCGATGCAAGGCATCTAATTGAAAACCTAATTTATCATAGAGCTTAATTGCGTTGGTATTATCATTAAACACACGGAGATAAATAAATTCAGGAGATATATTTTCATCAATCCAACATAATAACCCTTGCATCGCATACTTCATGGCATTTTTTTGTAGACTAATTTTTCCTCTAACAATATTGTCAACTTCACATGTTTTATTTTGGTAATCAAAAGAAGAAATACCGACGTGACCAATAGTTTCTCCAAAAATATCTTTTACAAAAAACATTAGCCTATCTTCTCTATCTAATACTAAATTTTTTAACCATCGAAATGTCCCCTCTTCGGTAATTCTTGATGAAGTTGGGAATGCGTCTAGATTTTTTTCCCTCCATTCTTTTAATAATATTATTTTTTTATCATTCTCTAGGTCATTTTTTGTAATAGGAGAAAGAATAACGCCTTCTTTTACATATTTTTTTACCCGTTTTTTATCATATCTTTTCTCTAAATTAATTACCTTAAGAGCATTTATTTTAAAAAGATTTAATGCGCTTATTTCTGAATCTTTTAAATTAAGTAATTTTTTTATTTGGTTAACAATTGCAATACTATTTATCTTATATAAAGATCTTAGATACTGCTGACTTCCAACTATAGATGAATATTCATCTTGTAATCCAATACGTTTAAAGACCTTAGGTTGAAAGTTATTATCTAAAACTGTCTCAGAAATAGCGCTTCCCATTCCACCTACTAAGTTATTTTCCTCAATGGTTATAATACCTCCAGTTTCATCACACGCTTTTCTTACCATATCAACATCAAGAGGCTTTACTGAGCATAAGCTAATTACTCTAGACTCAATCCCCAATTTTGCTAATTCATTAGATGCCTTTACTGTTTCTTCTAAAATTCCTCCAGCCGCAATTAGAGTAATATCTTTACCTTCTCGAAAAATATTTGCCCTTCCAATCTTGAAATTATTATTTGAAATTTCTGGCTGGTCTAATTTAGATTTATCTATTCTGAGATATCCAACCTTTTTATCTTTACATAAAGCTATTGTTGCCTCACCCGCTTCCCATGCTGTTCCTGGGGCAATAACATTAATACCAGGTAATGCTCGCATTATTGATAGATCTTCAGTTGCATGGTGAGACATACCCAAACCACCATAGCTAAAGCCACCACCACTAGTTACTATATTAATATTCAATTCATGATAACAAGCATCATTTCTTATATGCTCTAAACACCTTAAGGTTGGAAAATTTCCTATAGAGTAAGTAAAAATTATTCTTCCCTCTAAAGCAAGCCCAGATGCTACCCCCATCATACTATGCTCTGCTACACCAACATTTAAATACTGGTTAGGATATTTTTTCTCAAACTCTTCAAAAACACCATATCCTAAATCTGCAGTGATTAACATAACATTTGGATCTTTTTCAGCCAAACCAAAAAGAGACTTCATAAATGCTTCTCTCATTATATGTCCTCTAGTTCTTTAATTGCTTTTTCAAATAAATCGTCCTTAGGAGTTTGATAATGCCATTTATTATTATCCTCCATGAAAGAAACCCCTTTTCCTTTTATAGTATTAGCAATTATTACTTTTGGTTTATCTACAGCAAGCGTTATTGCATTAAATAATCCTTCATGATTATGGCCATCGACTTCAATTACATGCCATCCAAATGCATTTAACTTTTCTGCCAATGGTTCAAGTGCAAGAGTTTCTTCAGTTGTTTTAATACTTTGAAGTCCATTTCTATCAATAATTGCAGTTAAGTTATTAAGGCAATGATGAGATGAAAACATCAAAGCTTCCCAATTAGATCCTTCATCTAATTCACCATCACTCATTAAGACGATCACTCTATGTTTTTTTTTATCAATCTTAGCAGCTAATGCCATTCCAGACCCTACTGATAAGCCATGGCCTAGTGAACCAGTAGATAATTCAACTCCTGGAATGCCTTTATGCGAAACATGGCCACTGAATATTGAACCATCTTGATAATGGTTATCAAGATCAGCAACATTAAAAAAGCCACTCTCGGCCAATACCGCATAAACTCCAACACCAGCATGACCTTTACTTAAAATAAAACGATCTCTCTTTATCCATTTAGGCTCTTTGCTTTTGTAATTCATAACACGGGCATAGAGAACGGCTAAAATATCAACTGTGGATAAAACTGATGCTATATGAGAACTTCCCCCTCTATTAACCATTTTTAAAGCATGGAGTCGAACCTTTTGAGCTAACTCTATGGAATTTAAAATATCCATATTAAAAACCTAAGCCAAAAAACTCTTCAATTTTTTCAGCAATATAATCTAAGTGGACTTTATCTAATCCAGGATAAACTCCCACCCAAAAAGTTTGATTCATTGTTATATCAGTATTATATAAATCACCTGCAATACGATATTCTACATTTGAGAAATATGGTTGTTTAGTTAAATTACCTGCAAATAGTAAGCGAGTATTGACCTGGTTATTATCCAAATATTTAAGTAAATCAACACGACGAAAAATAGAAGACTCTTTAATTGTTACAGGAAAACCAAACCAAGAGGGTTTTGAGTTTTTCGTTGGCACTGTAAACTCTAAAAAATCAGATAGCGTTGATAGTCTTTTAAGTAAATATTCAAAGTTAGAATTTCTTTTTTCGATGAATTCTGGCAATCGCTTTAGTTGAGCTAGACCACAAGCAGCCTGCATATCACTTATTTTTAAATTGTACCCCAAGTGAGAATAAGTATACTTATGATCATACCCCTTAGGCAAGTCTCCTAAGTTTTGATCAAATCGTTTACCACAAGTATTATCACAACCTGGGTCACAGTAACAATCTCTACCCCAATCCCTAAAAGACTCTGCAATAGAAATTAATTCAGAATTATTTGTAAAAACAGCGCCACCCTCTCCCATTGTAATATGGTGTGCTGGATAAAAGCTACAAGTCGCAATGTCACCAAAAGTTCCCACATGGGTTCCATTATATGTTGCACCTAAAGCGTCACAGCAATCTTCAATGAGCCATAGATTATATTTATCACATAAATCTCTAATCTTTTGAAGATCAAATGGATTACCTAAAGTGTGAGCTAACATAATTGCCTTAGTTTTAGAAGTAATTGCTGCTTCAATTAAATCAGCGTTAATGTTATGCGTTGTTAGTTCAACATCCACAAATACAGGAATTGCACCAAACTGGACTATTGGATTGACTGTTGTGGGAAATCCAGCAGCTACACCAATTACCTCGTCTCCTTTTTTTATAGCTTTATCTCCTAATTTTGATGAAGTTAGAGCTGAAAAAGCAACTAAGTTAGCTGAAGAACCCGAATTCACAGTAATTAAGTGCTTAATTCCAATAAATTTAGCTAATTCAGTTTCAAACCTTTTATTAAACCGCCCTGCAGTTAGCCAGCCATCTAATGAGGCGTCAATCATATATTTTAGCTCTGCTGACCCAATTACTTTTCCAGAAGCTGGAATTGCAGTTCTGCCTGGCTTAAAAGATTCTTTTGCAAATTTTATTGCTGCAAACTGGTCAACAAGTATTGCTATTTCTAACCGTAATTCTTCAGCACTTTTCATTATTCATCTCCTTCATATATTCTTCAATTTCTGCAAGGCATATAGCTTGCATATCTTCATTATTTTTCCATGCATTATGCCAGAGAATAATTTTTTTTAATGTATCACTCAAACTCCATATCGGCTTCCAGCCGAGTTTATATTCAGCCTTTGAAATATCAAGTTTTAAAAAACCAGCCTCATGAGGGCTTGAGTCTTTATCAAGACTCCAACTTGAGTCTGGCCATTCTTTTTTCATTTTATTTAAAATCCAATCAACTGGCATTACATCAGACTCCTTAGGGCCAAAATTCCATCCATCAGAATACTCTTTATTATTATAAAGTTTTTGAGCCAAGACTAGATACCCTGACAATGGCTCTAAGACATGCTGCCAAGGGCGTGTTGATTTTGGATTTCTAATTATGACAGGCTTATTCTTTTGAAAAGACCTTAAAATGTCTGGAATTAGACGATCATCGGCCCAGTCTCCACCTCCAATAACATTTCCTGCACGAACTGAAGCAATACCAATTCCCAGTTCATCAAAAAAAGAATTTCTATATGCTGATGCAACTAATTCCGCACAACCTTTGCTACTACTATAAGGATCATATCCCCCCATTGGGTCGGTTTCTTTGTAGCTTTTATCAAGTCCTATATTTTCATAGCATTTATCTGTTGTTATATTAATAATTGCTTTTAAGTTCTTGCAACTTCGCGCTATTTGTAAAACCTTAGCTGTTCCTATAACATTTACATCATAAGTTTCAATTGGATTATTATAAGAATACCTAACTAAAGGCTGTGCAGCCATATGGATTAAGATATCTGGCTTAAAATTGACCATACTCTTATAAAGCAATTCTTGGTCTCTAATATCTCCAATTTGCGTTTTAACTAAATTGTCAACTTTTGCGACATTAAATAGAGATGGCGATGTTGGTGGCAATAGTGCGTATCCATTTACAGAAGCCCCTAAATAGCTTAGCCAAATAGATAGCCAGCTGCCTTTAAATCCTGTATGGCCAGTTAAAAATACTCTCTTACCACTCCAGAATTCTTTATCAACCATTCTGATCTACCAGATCTTCCATGGCGCCTCATCTTTATCCCATAAATCCTGTAAATATGACATATCCCTAAGTGTGTCCATTGGTTGCCAAAAACCCTCATGCTTATATGCCATAAGATTGCCATCAATTGATAGACTTTTTAATGGCGCTTGCTCCCAAATACAATCATCTCCTGTAATTCGATCTAAAACATTTGGAGAAAGTACAAAAAAACCTCCATTGATTAAGGCGCCATCGCCTTTTGGTTTTTCAGTAAACTGCATTATTTGATTATCTTGTATTTCTAGAGCGCCAAACCTTGCTGGAGAGTATGTTGCAGTAAGTGTTGCATCCTTACCATGATCTTTATGAAATTTAATCAATTTTGTTATGTCAATATCTGAAACACCATCACCATAAGTAAAGCAAAAAGCCTCTTCATCTTTTATATATTCAGAAACCCTAAGCAATCTCCCTCCTGTCATTGAATTTTCCCCTGTATCAACTAAAGTTACTGTCCATGGTTCTGCGCGCTTATGGTGAACTTCCATAGAGTTACTTTTCATAGCAAAAGTTACATCTGACTGGTGTAGAAAATAGTTAGCAAAATACTCTTTAATAACATAGCCTTTGTAGCCACAGCAAATTACAAAGTCATTAATACCATATGAAGAATACATTTTCATAATATGCCATAAGATTGGCTTACTACCAATTTCAATCATCGGCTTTGGTTTTAAAGTTGTTTCTTCACTTAAGCGAGTTCCAAGACCGCCTGCTAATATAACTGCTTTCATAATTTACCCACTAACTCTTAAAAAATTTAAAAAATAAATCAAAATAAAACTTTTTATACTATCGAAAGAAAAAACCTCTATTTTTAGCTTGAATAAATCAACTAAACAGGATTAAATATAACATTTTAATGCATAAAATGAAAAGATAGTCTCAAAGAGTATATATATTATAAAATTAGATAACAATACAATCTGGTAGAAAAAATTGATTAAGAAATGTCTCTTCCCCGCTGCAGGATTTGGTACTCGTTTTCTCCCTGCTACAAAAGCTATACCTAAAGAAATGCTACCTATCCTTAATAAACCTTTATTACAGTATGGTGTAGAAGAGGCGCTGTCAGCGGGAATAAAAAATATGGCTATTGTAACTGGGAGAGGCAAAAGATCTATTGAAGAGCACTTTGATAAAGCTTTTGAACTTGAATATCAGCTAAAAGAAACTTCGAAAGAGCATTACCTAAAGGGAATAAACGATATTACTGAGACGGCAACGTTTACTTATGTTCGTCAAAAACAAATGCTTGGGCTAGGGCACGCTATACTCTCTGGACAACCTCTTATCGGAAATGAACCTTTTTCTGTAATATTGGCGGATGATTTATGCTATTCAGAAGGCAATCAAGTTCTTTCTCAATTAATAGAAATTTACAATAAATACAAATGTTCAATTGTGGCTATTGAAGAAGTTCCATTTGATCAAGTTCACAAATATGGCATCATTAATGGTGATTTAATCGATAACTCTGATGTCTTATATAAAGTAAATGATATGATTGAAAAGCCAAAAATTTCTTCAAGTAATTTGGCAATTATTGGGCGTTATATTCTCACACCTGATATTTTTGATATTCTAAAAAATATCAAACCTGATAAGAATGGTGAAATTCAAATCACTGACGCACTCCTTACTCAATCAAAACAAGGTAAGGTCTTAGCATATAAATTTAAAGGAAAACGTTTTGACTGCGGAAGCGTCAAGGGCTATATAGATGGAATTAATTACTTCGCTGGCAAAGAAGGAATTTCCTAATGCCAAGTTGAAATTCAAATCAAAACCCTTGACTCATAAATTTCTTATTATTAATTTAACCTATTACTTTAAAATATAATCAACCCTCACTATAGAGCATATCTTTAATACTACTCTGAGGTTTAAAACCTGGTACAGCCATGATTAATAATCTTCGAATTTTAACATAATCACCATCTTTAATCGCAGTCTCAAGTCCATCTAATATAGGCTTTAGCTCATCCCACTGAAGCATATCTTCTTCAGCACGCATAATTAGTGGATTCTCGGTAACACTTACATTATTACCAATCAGTAATTCCTCAAAGAGTTTTTCGCCAGGCCTTAGACCTGTGTATATTATCTCAATATCACCATCTGGATTTAATTCATCTTTAACTTTTAACCCACTTAATCTAATCATTTTTTTAGCTAAATCATCAATACTCAATGGATCACCCATATCTAAAACAAATACATCACCACCTGAACTCATTGCTCCTGCTTGAATAACTAACTCCACTGCTTCTTCTACAATCATAAAATAACGAAAAATATTTTTATCAGTAACAGTTAATGGCCCTCCATCTTTAATTTGCTTTTTAAATAAGGGAATAACTGAACCACTAGATCCAAGAACATTGCCAAAACGAACTATAGAAAACGTCGTTCTACTTTGTTTTATAGATAATGCTTGTAATATTAATTCTGATGAACGTTTAGTTGCGCCCATAGTATTTGTTGGGCGAACTGCTTTATCAGTTGAAATTAAAACAAATGTTTCAACTCCTCTATCAATGGCAACCTGAGCACAATTAAGAGTTCCAAATATATTATTATTTACTCCTTCAGTATTATTAAACTCTACCAAAGGAACATGCTTATAGGCTGCAGCATGATAGATTGTATGCACCCCAAACATTGAAAATACTTTACTTAATCGATTTCTATTATTAACGCTACCCAATATAGGATAAATATCCATTGTATTACTTACAAGGCTGGATAGTTCTTTTTCAATTGAATAAAGTGCCAACTCATTTCTTTCGTATAAAATTAATTTTTTAGGTTTTAAAAAAATAATTTGTTTGCAAAGTTCAGATCCAATTGAACCCCCGGCTCCAGTAACTAGAACAACTTTATCGAAGATGTTTCTATCCAATAGTTCTTTATAAGGCTCAACTTTGTGACGCCCCAATAGATCTTTAATTTCTACCTCTCGTAAATCATTAATACTTATCTTTCCCTCAGCTAGTTCAGACACACTCGGCAATAATCGAACAACAATAGGATATTGTTCTAGTTCATTAATAATCGCAAGGCGTCTATTACGAGATACTGATGGAATAGCAATCAATATCTCATTTACTTCAAATTTACTTATACAATTACTAATCTCATCGTTGGAATATATGTTCAATCCTTTAATTTGATGTCCATGAAGATCTTTAGAATCATCAATAAATCCTACTATATTATATTGTTCTGAATGCTCTAGCGCCGATACAAGCTGAATTCCTGCACCTCCTGATCCATAAACCATGGCATTCTTTTTGAAATTATTTGGTACAGAATTCCAAAGCAATAATTTAAAATTTCCAACGAGCAGATTGTGGGCAAAAATTCTCAACCCAATTATGGCCAATAATGATAAAACCCAGTTGATTAGAATAATAGATCTAGGAATACCTTCCACAGCACTCATAAAAGCAATGATGCCCCATAATAACGCATAAAGGGAAACAGATTGGACAATAGCCCAAAGCGCCTTAAATCCAATGAAACGAATAACTACTTTATACAAGCCAAATCGTATAAATATTGGTATTGCAATAATTGGACATAAAAATATCATCCAAATTAAGTTTTCACCAGGAAAATACCAATATCCTAAACGAATTGAAAATGACGCCAATAAAGTAGATATAAGCAAAAGAGAATCAATAAAAATCTCAATGATTTTTTTATTAAGTCTTGATATTTTGATTGCTTTGTTTATCATTTATATTTATAAATTAGTTTAAAAAAACATTAAAGTACTTAGCTAATTTTTCGTGATAAAACAACTTTATCCGACCCGGGCGGTGGAAAAGGATACAAATCAACTTTCCTTTTAGAAATATCAACCAAATCTGGATCAGCATTAAGATTATGAACTTGCTCAGAAACCCAGTCAAGTGAAGTTTGTTTTGAAATGATCGCAATCACAGTATAAAAGATAATTTTTAGATCTAATAATATTGAACGGTTATCAATATAAATTAATCCTAGTCTACTCTTCCAGGGCCTGATAAGCTGGTTATAAGAAAGATTTGGATCTTCTTTATCCTTAAGTATCTCACTTTCATCTGAAAAAACAATTGAAGAAAAATCAGTAATGCCAGGCTTCACTGAAAGTAGTCTTTTTTCTTCATTCGTATATAAATTGGTTTCGCTATTAACATTCGGCCTGGGTCCAACTAGACTCATATCTCCAATCAATACATTCCATAATTGAGTGAACTCATCAAGCTTATATTTTCGTATAAAATGTCCAACTGGTGTTATTCTGCTGTCATTTTCAGCTGTTGAATCTACACCACTCTTGTTAGCATCAATCACCATTGATCTTAGTTTAATCATATTAAATACTCTTGAATTCATTCCAGATCTAGGCGCAATATAAAAAGGGGATTTTTTATCTTGCGCCCATACTAAAACTATTATTGGCAAAATTATTGGAGCTAAAAAAAGTAACCCAATAAAAGAAATTATAAAATCAAATAGTATTTTTATCATTTTCTATAAAATAAATTAATTGTTTCACAAATAAAATCAATATCACTATTACTAATAAATACATTCATAGGAAGCATAATACATCTTTTAAAAAATCTT
>Ga0115000_10005367_pt1 | contig 10286 bp, 8 predicted proteins | sample ArcticOcean_MG_C_6_FD_89690 | JGI IMG/M metagenome (GOLD analysis project Ga0115000, IMG submission 89690) | Marine microbial communities from western Arctic Ocean - ArcticOcean_MG_CB8_128 | ecosystem: Environmental > Aquatic > Marine > Oceanic | place: Arctic Ocean: Canada Basin | collected... | reverse complement strand
TCTATAGCTTCTGGGCTTGACTTGAATGCCAATAAAATAATTTTAAGCGGCGCTTCTTCTGGAGCAGGAATTTCATTGTGGAATGGACTTCAAGCAGAACACAACCAGGGCGTATTAGGAATTGTAGCCCTTGCCACTCAGAGTAGCTATAACCTCTATAAATGGGAAACCCTTTTTCCAAACATAAGCGTAGACCAAATAACACAAAGCAACACAGAGTTTCAAATGCTTTTTAACCTCTTCTATGGTGGGCCTAACCCAACGCAAGCACAGTTAGATGCGGTTGATTTTATTGAATTTTTGGACTCTTCAGATCCAGAATTATATTTATACAATACCGCAGGAAACCAAGTTTTATACACAGACGGTTCTATTGACTTAGATATTCTGTATCACAGCATCCGCCACTCGGACGCTCTAAGAGCCAAAGCAATTGAGGAAGGATTCTCTACCAGTGGGGCGTTCCAAGAAACACCAGATGATTTTGTTTTGCGTTTGTTGGAGTAGTTAATCAGAAACCCTTTTCGCAATCAAAAGATAAACAGGGAAGTAGTCGGAATAACCACAAAAAAAACCATACTCGAATCTTTGTAGATCCAGGGAATTTAAATTTATACGGTAAACAGCTCTATTTCGCTTTTAAATATGTGGGAAGTGGAAAAACTTCTCAAAATGGTACGCTTTGAATTGGATGATTTTCGTATTTTTGAGCTGTAATAACAAAATAACAAAACACCCATGTCATACATCATTCAAAAAGTTTTGGCGTTGATCGTTGATTTAATTAACCTAATCGCAGTCATTTTCTCCTAATTTCTAACTGGATATTATAGTGAATTGCTGTTGTTTTATTTTGTGTTTCTCTTTTTATTCTTCTCGTTTATTAATAACCGTAGCACTTGCCTGAGCTGTTGGCAAAATGGTTATGTCTGCAAGAGTAACATGTTCGGGTGCATTGATCATAAATAAAATGGTGTTTGCAATATCTTCGGCTTGTAAAGCGTCTAATTGGCTGTAAACCGTAGCAGCTTTTTCTCGATCTCCTTTAAAGCGAACTTCAGAAAACTCAGTTTCAACTAGACCTGGGTGAATTGCACCAACTCGAATCCCATAAGCGTTTAAATCAATTCGCAAGCCTTGAGTAAATGCGTCTACTGCAAATTTACTGGCACAATACACATTCCCTTTGGGATAAACTTCAAGCCCAGCAATCGATCCGATATTAATGATTTGACCTTTATTCTGTTCTGTCATCTGAGGTAAAACAGCTTTGGTAACATACATCAGCCCCTTAACGTTTCCATCGATCATAGCATCCCAGTCATCTAGGTCAGCGCCAACTACATCATCAAGTCCATGGGCATTTCCTGCGTTATTAATTAAAACATCTACTGGCTTAAAATCTTCAGGAATGCTATCGATTGATTCAAAAACTGCAGATCGATCACGAACATCGAAGTTTAAAGTGTGCACTTCGGTTGGCAGTTCTTCCTTTAAAGCAGATAAGCGGTCTTCTCTTCGTCCGCACAAAATTAAGCGCGCACCTTGGGAGGCTAAAAATTCAGCTGCTGCTTTGCCAATTCCACTAGTTGCGCCCGTAATGAGTACTGTTTTATTCATGTTTCGGTGTTATATTCTTTAAATGGATGTTGACTAAACCAATAGATTTGAGTCTTGATTTTATACATTACTAATGTATTGCTTTTATCTAAGATTAAAAATTATCCTTAAATTTAGGTCAGTCTAAACCTACTTTTTAATTAACTAAAATTGTAAACATGTATTTTAAAAAAAACATACTTCTACTTTTGATCGTTGCTCTTATCTGCAAATTGAAGTTATCTGCTCAGCAAAAGCATTACTACCAAACTGATTTTCCGATAGCTGAGTTTGATGCACGCAGAGTTCAAATATTTGATGCAATAGGAGAAAATGCAATAGCACTTATTCAAAGCGCACCTACTGTTGCTGGTTTTAAAGTGTTTAGACAGTCCAATACTTTTTATTATTTAAGTGGTTTAGAAGAAGGCCATGCCTATTTATTGCTGAATGGAAAAAACAGAACAACAACCCTATACCTGCCTCACAGAGAAGCAGGCAGAGAACGGAGTCAAGGAAAAATATTATCTGCAGATGATGCCGATTTGGTTCAAAAATTGACAGGTGTAAATCGTGTTCAACCGCTAGAATATTTAGGCAATGATTTGGTTAGAACAGGGCTTATTAATGGAGTAACTCCTGTTTTATTCACCCCTATGAGTCCAGCAGAAATAGGGAACGACAGCAGAGATGAAATATTAAACGGTCATGCTCGTGCAGCTGCCGACCCATGGGATTCTCAATCTACGCGAGAGGCACGATTCAAGAGATTACTAAGTGAACGCTTCCCGGAATTCGAAATCCGCGATCTTTCTCCCCAACTCGATTCAATGCGATTAATTAAAAGTCCGAAAGAAATTGAAGTTATTCGAAAAGCTACAGAAATTGCAGTTCTTGCTATTATAGAAGCGATGCGGTCTACTAAACCAGGGGTATACGAATATCAATTAGATGCTGCGGCAAAGTATGTTTTTTATCAACATGGCGCTCAAGGCGACGGATACCCGGCAATCATTGGAGGAGGAACCAACGCTTATATGGGTCATTATTTCAGAAAAACCGATGTTTTAAACGACGGGGACTTAGTGCTTATGGATTATGCTCCAGATTACCACAATTATACTAGTGATGTTACCAGAATTTGGCCTGTTAATGGAACGTTTGATAAAGATCAAACGGCGCTATATGATTATATTGTTGCCTATAGAGATGCCTTATTTCGTTATGTCAAACCAGGCGTTACCTCTAATGATGTGTTAGATCGAGCTGCTGCAGATATGAAAAAGTACCTGGCAGGAAAAATTTTTGCTAAACCGGCACACTTAAAAGCAGTTCAAAATGGAATAAAGTTTAGAGGTCATTTTCAACATCCTGTTGGAATGGCTGTTCATGATGTTGGACGGGTAAGTAGAGTTCCTTTAGAACCGGGAATGGTTTTTACCATTGATCCGATGATATGGATTCCAGAAGAACAACTTTACATTAGAATTGAAGATGTTGCTTTAGTTACAGAAACTGGAGTAGAAAACCTTAGCGCATTTGCACCCTCTTCAATCAAGGAAATCGAAAAAGTAATAAAAGAAAAAGGGTTAACCGAATTTAGACCAGCTCAGTCTATACCACTTAAAACGAAAACTAAACTGTTTACAAGACGTTATTAGGGCACTTTATGACCCCAGCTTACTTCTAGAAGTAAAAACCAATCTTGTAGATCTAATTTAATGAAAAGCGCATCCATAGCGCCCTTAAGTCTGGTCTTTTGAGTTGTTCCTACTACGGGATGAATTTTTGCAGGATGTTGGAGTAGCCAAGCCAACAAGATTTGATCTTCTGTAGCTTTGTATTTCACACACATTTTATCAACTAAGGGCTTGAGACGCTCATTTTGATTATTTTTATCCTTAAAATAACTTCCCAAAGGGCTCCAAGCCATGGAACCAATTTGTTGCTCCATCATGTGATTTGTTGTTCCGTCAAACATAGCTTTGGACGCCGTTAGGGAACATTCAATTTGGTTCCATTCAATTAGATTTTCAGTACTTAAAAGGCTCATTTGGGCTGAGGTGAAATTAGACACCCCAAAGCTTTTTACTTTCCCTTGACTTTTGAGCTTTTCAAATGCTTTTGCTACCTCTTGAGGATCCATTAATGGACTTGGTCTATGGAGTAAAAGCACATCAAGATATTCTGTGTTGAGATTTTTAAGGGATCTTTCTGTTGACCAAAGGATGTGATCAGAAGAATAATCATAATGCTTAACTTCTAAAGGACGCGTATCGCTAGGGTACTGAATTCCACATTTACTTATAAATTGTACTTCGGATCTCTCGACTTTACTTTCTTTGAAAGCTGCACCGAAAGAGGCTTCTGTTGTATAACCTCCATAAATATCTGCATGGTCAAAGGTACTGATGCCAAGTGATAAGGCATCTTCAATCAAAGAACTCATTTGAGATGAGTTGTAGTTTTTACCCCAAACACCCCAAGTCATAGTTCCAGCAATAATTCCCGAAAATTCAGTCATTCTTTTTTTAATTTATGAAATTACTTTTTTTTAGACTTAAAGCCCATTTTGAAGTAGTGTTTTTTCTTACTATTTTTAACCAATTATTAACAATAAAGATGTTATAATTTCTCCATTTTTGTAAAACTAAAAAATTTATAGAATCTTATGGATAATAATACCAATGTAGACATTAGTGCTATTAACGAGAAAATTGAAAAGGAAAGTGCCTTTATTGATTTACTGACATTAGAAATAAATAAAGTAATTGTCGGTCAAAAACACATGATTGAAAGACTATTAATTGGTCTTTTGGGTCGCGGACATATTCTATTAGAAGGTGTTCCAGGTCTAGCCAAAACCCTAGCCATTAACACCTTAAGTAAGGCTGTGAAAGCGGATTTCAGTAGAATACAATTTACGCCCGATTTGTTACCAGCAGACGTTGTAGGGACAATGATTTATAACATTAAAGAAAATGATTTCTCTATAAAAAAAGGTCCAATTTTCGCTAATTTTGTTTTAGCAGACGAGATTAATCGTGCCCCTGCCAAGGTCCAATCGGCCTTGTTAGAAGCCATGCAGGAAAAGCAAGTTACAATTGGAGATACTACATTTCCTCTAAAACAACCTTTTTTAGTTATGGCAACTCAAAACCCTGTTGAACAGGAGGGAACTTACCCACTTCCAGAAGCACAAGTAGATCGATTTATGCTGAAAACCGTGATTGACTATCCTTCTATTGAAGACGAGCAATTAATTGTCCGCTCTAATTTAATGGCAAACCAACAAACAATTAAACCAGTTGTTACTACAAAACAGATCATTACCGCTCAAGAAACCGTTCGGTCTGTTTATATGGATGAAAAGATTGAAAAATATATATTGGATTTAGTTTTTGCAACGCGTTATCCAGAGCGATACGGTCTAAAAAAAATAAAGCCTTTAATAAGTTTTGGAGCTTCTCCCAGAGGAAGTATTAATTTGGCGACTGCTGCTAAATGTCATGCATTTTTAAAGCATAGGGGCTATGTAATTCCAGAAGATGTTCGTGCTATAGTTTATGATGTATTGCGACATAGAATAGGACTTACTTATGAGGCGGAAGCCGAAAACATTACAACCGAAGATTTAATTAGTCAAATAATTAATGAGGTTGAAGTACCATAAATGCACCTAAAAAAGTTTAAAAAGGAACGTTTATAGTCATGGATACAAAAGAACTTTTAAAGAAAGTAAGGAAAATCGAAATCAAAACACGTCGTTTAAGCGACCATGTGTTTGGTGGAGAATATCACAGTACTTTTAAGGGAAGAGGGATGACCTTCAGCGAAGTGCGTCAGTATCAATTTGGAGATGATGTCCGAGCGATTGACTGGAATGTAACCGCCCGTTACAACGAACCTTTTGTCAAAGTTTTTGAGGAAGAACGTGAGCTTACTCTTATGTTGGTTGTTGATGTTAGTGGGTCTGAATTTTTTGGTACAGGAAATCAGTTTAAAAGAGAGGTATTAACCGAAATTGCGGCAACCCTTTCTTTTTCTGCACTTCAAAATAACGATAAGGTCGGACTGCTTTTATTTTCAGATCAAGTAGAATTATTTATCCCTCCAAAAAAAGGAAAAACTCACGTCTTAAGGATAATTAGAGAGTTACTAGAATTCCAACCAAAGAGCAAGAAAACAGATATAAATACAGCTTTGGAGTTCTTGTTTGGAATTCTAAAAAAGAAAGCAATTGTATTTTTACTTTCAGATTTCATGGATCAGAAGTACGAAAAAACATTACGTATTGCAGCCAAAAAACATGACCTTACCGGGATAAGAGTTTATGATAAAAGAGAAGTTGAAATGCCTAACATTGGCCTTGTACCGATGTTAGATAGTGAAACTCAAAAAACAAAGTGGATTAATACTGCCTCGAAATCAGTTCGAAATCAATATCAAAAATCTCACAAAGAGCATGTTGAAAGTTTTCAAACGTTATTTAGAAAAAATGGTGCAGGAACACTTCACTGTAGTTTAGAAGAAAGTTATGTAAAAAAGCTGTTAAGCTATTTTAAAGCAAGAATATAGTCATGCGAAAGACATTTTTATTATTTTTCCCTTTAGTGTTATTCTCTTTTACTAGTGGAATAGGGCAAGTCTATAAAGAAATTTTAATTGCTGTTGATTCAACTGAATTTAAAATAGGAGAACAGATTAACATCCGTTTTCAGGTTAAAGGGGATAGCCTTTCAAAAATCCAGTTTCCAGAACAACCTAATTTTGCGCCTTTTGAACTCCTTGAAATATTTCCACTAGACACCATTCGTGCTCAAACACATTATTTGTTTACTAAAAAATATGCTTTAATTCAGTTTGATTCAGGTAACTATTGGATTCCAAAACAAAAAATACTAATTAATGGAGTCAATGCAATATCAGATTCAATTTCCATCAGGATAAACACGGTTGTTGTAGATACCCTCAAACAACCTTTGTTTGACATAAAACCTCTTGTTAAGTTAGAACGTAGATATAAAGAGTTGACCAAACAAATTGCAGTTATCTTTTTCATCTTGTTGGTTTTGGCTTTTTTAATTTTCCTTGGATTAAGATTTCAAAAAAAACGAGAAGAAAAGAGGAAAAAAATCCCACCCTTTGAACGAGCACTTCTCGAATTAAAAGCTCTTGAAGAAGAACGTCCCAGATTACAAGAAGAATATAAGAGCTATTATTCAAAATTAACAGAAGTTGTTCGGCGCTATTTAGAAGAAGAGGCTAATATTACTGCTCTAGAAAGCACATCAAAAGAGTTACTTAAAAAGCTAGAGTTGCTAATAGATACAGGTAAACTAGATTTAAGTACCGAAACCCTACTTTCTTTAAAGCAGGTTTTAGAACATGCTGATTTAGTTAAATTTGCACGATCTGCCCCAGAATTTGAAGTAGCTACTTTAGATCGAAATATAGTAGAGGATGTCGTGATTAAAACTCAAGAGGCACTTCCAGAACCTACACAAGAAGAAATTGAGGCTACTGCTGCTTTTCAAAAAGAATTGAAAAAGAAAAAATTTAAATTTCAATTAAAAATAGCAGGGCTGGGTATTTTGGCATTGATAATCATTGTCTTTTTAATTTCAATATATAAATATGGTTTTGAAAACGTAAAAGACACCCTGATTCAATATCCAACAAAAGTTTTGATGAATAACCAGTGGGTTCAAAGTCAATACGGAACGCCTCCTATATTCCTTTCAACTCCAGAGGTTTTGATTCGAAAAGCAGAAACACCAAAAGGAATTACCATTTTTTCGGCGGGTGATCCATTAAATACGGTGTATGTGCAAATAAACTTTTTGGAGCAAGCTCCTCCAGAAGAAGGAAAAGAAAAATCTGAAGAAGAGCAACAACAAGAAGCTCAGGACTTAATAAATGAAATATTGGCATCACTTGAACAAGATGGAGCTACCAATATGTTGATTAATCCGGACCCATATAAAACTAAAGACGGGTCAGAAGTAATACAGCTTTCAGGAACCCTAGATCTTCTGAACCCTGAAAGTAAAGAACGAACGCGTTGCAGGTTAAGATCCATTATTTTACCTTTCAATCAAGTTCAAGTTGAGTTAAGAATATTGTACGATAAAGAAGATCGATATGGAGAAGAAATTGAAAACAGAATTATAGAGTCACTTGAAGTTTTAAAAGAATTATAAACGTGTTTGAAGGAATAGAACTAGCGAATCCGGAATACCTTTGGGGATTAACATTACTCCCCTTAGTTATCTTTTGGTATATATATAAGCATAAATATCAACAGGCTAGACTGACCATTTCTTCAGTAAAAGGTTTTGAGGGAGTATCTTCAAATTTAGCCCGTTTTCAGCCTGTATTATTTCTTTTTAGAATTAGTGCACTTGCTCTAGTTGTTCTTGCGTTAGCACGCCCTCAAACCGTTGACATTTCCTCAAAAACCAAAACAAATAAAGGGATTGATATTGTTATGGCTATTGACGTTTCATCGAGTATGCTAGCACAAGATTTAAAACCTAATCGATTAAATGCCCTTAAAGAAGTTGCTTCGGACTTCATAGATGATCGCCAAAATGACCGGATTGGTTTGGTAGTTTATGCTGGAGAAAGCTATACAAAAACACCGATTACGAGCGATAAACGAATTGTCAAAAATGCTCTTAGGAGCATCCGATATGATGGTGTAATTAATGATGGGACTGCCATTGGGATGGGACTAGCAACGGCTGTAAACCGACTAAAGGATAGTCGTGCTCAAAGCAAAGTCATCATCTTACTTACTGATGGAGTTAATAATTCCGGATTTATTGAACCTAAAATAGCAGCAGAACTGGCGGTTGAATTTAAGATAAAAACCTATACTATTGGTTTAGGAAGTAACGGAACAGCAAAAGCTCCTGTTGGCGTTTTACCCAATGGGAAGTTTCAATACGGACTTACAAAAGTTGAAATCGATGAAGAGCTATTGCAATCCATAGCAGATGACACAGGTGGTTTGTATTTTAGAGCAACCGATTCTAAAAAATTAAAGGACATTTACGATGAAATCAATAAGCTCGAAAAAACAGAAGTTGAAGAGTTTAAGTATTATAATTATGAAGAAAAATACAGATCACTTATCCTAATAGCTATGGGGTTACTGTTTATGGAATGGGTAATGAAAAACACAATTTTTAGAAGCTTTATTTAACAATGTATCAATTAGACGCGCCAATTTATTTTTATGTTTTTGCAATAATTCCATTATTGTGGCTTGGCTATATAGCAATTTCTAGTTGGAAAAGAAGGGCACAAGAGCGTTTTGCATCTACGCGACTGATGGAAGTTTTAAGTCCCGAACGATCTCGGTTCAAACCTTTATTGAAATTAATTTTGATTAGCTTAGGATATAGCTGCTTAATCCTTGCGCTGGTTAACCCTAAAATTGGAACCCAATTAGAAACAGTTAAACGAGAAGGGGTGGATATAGTTTTTGCTATCGATGTTTCAAAAAGTATGCTTGCTGAAGACATTGCTCCAAATCGAATTGAAAAAGCAAAACGTTTGGTTTCGGCCCTTTTAAATCAATTGGCAAGTGATCGGGTTGGAATTATAGCTTATGCAGCTCAAGCAGTCCCTCAATTGCCTATTACCACAGATTACGGGGCAGCCAAAATGTTTCTTCAGGCGCTTAATACAGATATGCTTTCTTCTCAAGGTACAGCTATTGATTCTGCAATCGATTTGGCAGTTACTTATTTTGATGATGAAGACCAAACCAATAGAGTAATTTTTATTTTATCAGACGGGGAGGATCATTCAGAAGAGGCAATGGCCGCTGCTGAAAGAGCAAATGAACTAGGAATAAAAATATTTACATTTGGGGTAGGAACCGAAAAGGGAGGTCCTATTCCTATCAAAAGAAATGGAATTGTTGAATCATACAAAAAAGATGAAAACGGAGAAGTAGTAATAACAAAACGTAATTCAGAAGTTTTAACTTCTATAGCAATTGCAACAAAAGGAAATTATTCTGATGGTAATGATACTCAGGAGGTTTTAGAATTTGTTTCTTCTACTTTAAAGCAAATGGATAAAAAGGAATTTGAAGCAAAAAAATTTGTAAGTTATAAAGATCGATTCCAAGGATTCTTGATTGCAGGATTTCTGTTACTTTTGATAGAAATATTACTTTTTGAAACCAAAACAAAGTGGGTACTCAAAATGAATTTATTTAATGAAAATAAAAAAGAACAAGCATAGATGAACTATAAAGCACTATATTTTTTATTTTCATTACTTTCTTCAACCTTACTTTGGAGTCAGGGCGAAGCTGCCAATAACCTGGTTGTTGACGGGAATAAGGCCCACAATCAAGAAGAATACATTGGAGCAGAATCTCAATACCGAAAAGCAGTTTCTATTGCTCCAAACAAAACTGAAGCACTTCATAATTTAGGGAATACAAACTATCGAATAGCTGATTACGGTTCTGCTTCTCAACGTTTTTTTCAAACTCAAAAAAACTCAAACTCAAAAGAAGAAAAACACGCTGCCTTTCATAATTTAGGCAATGTTTACATGCAACAAAAAGACTATACTCAAGCAGTAGAGGCTTTTAAAAATGGATTAAGAAACAATCCAAAAGACGAGGAAACAAGATATAATTATGCACTAGCCAAGGAGCT
>Ga0115000_10005363_pt1 | contig 10290 bp, 8 predicted proteins | sample ArcticOcean_MG_C_6_FD_89690 | JGI IMG/M metagenome (GOLD analysis project Ga0115000, IMG submission 89690) | Marine microbial communities from western Arctic Ocean - ArcticOcean_MG_CB8_128 | ecosystem: Environmental > Aquatic > Marine > Oceanic | place: Arctic Ocean: Canada Basin | collected... | reverse complement strand
TTACCTGCTTACGTATTTGGAATTGGGTATTTACTTTATAGTATTTATGGAATGCAAAAAAGCTTAGGAAATGTTGGACATACTGCTCACTTTGGAGGAGCAATCGCTGGATTACTTATAACTATCTTAATTAATCCCTCTATATTAATAAACGACACCTGGATTGTAGCACTACTAATAAGTCCAATTTTGATTTTTGTAAGCTATAAAAAAAATCTTTTTAAAAATTAAAGAGATAACTGTTTTGAGATTAGTTTATCTAATTCATCTCCTTTTAAATTAATAGCTATTACTCTTTTATTTTCGTCTAAAATAAAGGTTGTTGGCATTCGTGTGACGTTGTATAGTTTAGCTATTGGTTCTGCCCAAAATTTTAAATGTGATATATGAATCCAGTTATCTAAGTTGTCTTCTTCTATTGCAGAAATCCATTTTTCATTTTCTCTATCAAGTGAAACTCCAACTACTTGAAACTGATCTGTATTATACTTAGTATTAAGGTAAACTAGAGATGGAAATTCATCTATACACGGCGCACACCAAGAAGCCCAGAAATCTATCATAATTACTTTAGACTTAACATCATCTAAAGCAATTATAATTCCATCCAATCCAGGGCCACTAAATTTAGGTGCTAATGATCCAATAGTAGGAGATTCTTTAAGTGACTCTTTAATTAATTCAATATTCTTTTTAATTTCTATAGAGGACTTAGTTTTTTTAATTATTTCTGTAAAACTATTATATAATTCTTCAGCATCCTCAATTTTAATTTCTTGTTGCATTACCATCCTTTGAAGTATAAGGGTAGAAAAATAAGAATCATTATTGACTTTAATAAAATTCAAATCATAATTAGTTAATTTTGTTTTCATTGATTCAAATTGATCATTTAAATCATCAACAACCATTGAATCCATCTCTACATTAGCACTTCTGATTTCAAATTGAATTTTACGTAGTTCAGTATATAAATCATTGGTTTCGTTCATGTACTTTGCAAAGTCTAAGTTTGATTTAGTACCTGAAATTTTAGAAGTTATAACACTGTCTTTGTATATTTTAACTGTTATTTTTCCTGGTTCTAATATTACAGGAAGATTTTCTCTTTGTTTTTCAAAAACGATATAGTGCATTTCAGGAATAGCTATAGAGTCTGAAAATGAAAATTTACCTTCAGCCACATTTGTAGAGTCAATAGCCTTAGGACTATTGTCCTCTCCAATTTTTATAAGAAAAACTTTTAAATCATTTTCATGATCTGTCGTGGCATCTAAAGTGAATGTAGCCGTATTAGAGCAGCCGAAAAAAAAGAATGATAATAAAGAGAATAGAAGAATTTTTTTCATGAAATTATTAATAAAATTAATTTTCGCAAATATATAATATTTTTAATTGTTTAATTTTACAAAATGAACTTTAAGAATACATTGATTAATGACTTAAAAGCCATTACGGGCGATAAACATATACTTACCGCAAAATGGAGTAAACAACAATATAGTAAAGGATGGAGATATGGAGAAGGGGAGGCGTTAGCGGTTGCTAAACCAGGAACATTACTTGAAATCTGGAAGATTCTACAAATTTGTGTCAAAGCAGATATTATTGTTATTATGCAAGCAGCTAACACAGGTTTAACAGGTGGATCTACACCATATGGTAACGATTATGATCGTCCTATAGTGATTATAAGTACTATGCGAATAAATGAGATACAAATTATAAATGAAGGGAAACAAATTATAGGGTTTTCCGGAAGTACATTGTTTGGACTTGAAAATAAATTAGCCCCCTATGGAAGGGAACCTCATTCAGTCATTGGCTCATCTTGTATAGGCGCTTCAATTGTTGGAGGCGTTTGTAATAATTCAGGTGGAGCATTAGTAAAAAGAGGTCCAGCTTATACGGAGCTTTCACTTTATGCACAAATTAATTTAGAAGGTGAGCTTGTACTAGTAAATGACTTAGGTATAAAACTTGGAGAAACTCCAGAAGAAATTTTAACCAATTTACAAACTAATAATTATACTAAAGATCAAATTCAATTTCCTGATAAACTAGCCTCTGATAATGAATATCATAAGCGAGTACGAGATGTGGATGCAAATACGCCTGCACGTTATAATGCAGACGCTAGGCGTTTACATGGAGCTTCAGGGTGTGCAGGTAAAATAGCTGTTTTTGCTGTACGCTTAGATACTTATCCTATACCAAAGCGTCAACAGGTATTTTATATAGGCACCAATAGTTCTTATGTACTTGGTAAAATTCGTAGAGACATATTATCTAAGTTTCAAAACCTTCCAACTTCAGGTGAATATTTACACAGAGACTGTTATGATGCTGCTAAAAAATACAGTAAGGATACCTTTGTGGCGATTGACAAAATGGGTCCCAGTTTTATTCCAAAATTATTTGATATCAAACGAAAAGTAGATCTAATTTCTGAAAAATTCAAATTTCTTCCTGATAATTTTTCAGATAAACTGATGCAGTTTTTAAGTAATTTTTGGCCTAATCATCTTCCTAAAAAAATGGAACAATATCGAGATCAGTATGAGCATCACTGGGTAATTGAAATGTCTAATGAAGGAATTGATGAGGCAAATGCATACTTTGAAGAATTCTTCAAAGAAAATGAAGGAAACTTTTTTAAGTGTACTGAAATTGAAGCTAAAAAGGCAATCTTACATCGATTTGTTGCTGCTAGTGCAGTAGGTCGTTATCACGTTTTAAATAAAAAAAAATCAGGTGCAATGATGTCTATGGATATTGCTTTCCCTAGAAATGAAAAAGACTGGTTTGAGAAATTGCCTCCAGAGATTGATGATTTATTAGAAATGAAACTATATTACGGTCACTTATTTTGCCATGTATTACATCAAAATTATATTGTTAAAAAAGGAGTAGATGCTGATGCATTAAAAGAGAAGTTATTAAAAACATATGATGTTAGAGGAGCTGAATATCCAGCCGAGCATAATGTTGGTCATGAATATTTCGCAAAACCTACACTCTCAAAATTTTATAAAAAATTAGATCCAACTAACGGTTTTAATCCTGGTATTGGACGTACTAGTAAACTTAAACATTGGAAATAGAACATAATAGACCTATTTTTGAGTAAATTTTAAAAATGGCAGGAAATTCTTTCGGAAATATATTTAAATTATCAACATTTGGAGAATCTCATGGACCTGGATTAGGAGGAGTAATTGATGGTTGTCCATCTGGATTAAAAATTGATCTAGATGCTATTGAGTTAGAAATGGACAGAAGAAAGCCTGGTCAATCTGCTATAGTTACGCAAAGAAAAGAACAAGACAGTGTGACTTTTTATTCTGGAATTTTTGAAGGTAAAACAACCGGAACACCAATTGGTTTTATAATACATAATACAGATCAGAAGTCTAAAGACTATTCTCATATTAAAGATTCCTATAGACCTTCACATGCTGACTATGTCTATGATAAAAAATATGGACACAGAGATTATAGAGGCGGAGGAAGAAGCTCTGCAAGAGAAACTGCTTGTAGAGTGGTTGCTGGTGCAATTGCAAAACAAATTTTGTCAGATGTTAAAATAACTGCTTTTGTTTCTTCAGTAGGCGACATTAAAATTAACAAACATTACAGTGAATTAGATTTTTCAGAAATTGAAAGAAACCCCGTTAGATGTGCTGACCCAAATACAGCAGCATCTATGGAGAAATTTATTAAAGAGATAAGAAAAGAAGGAGATACCATTGGAGGTGTAGTAAGTTGTGTTATAGAAAACACACCTATTGGGCTAGGTGAGCCAGTATTTGACAAGCTTCATGCTGATCTTGGGAAAGCAATGCTTTCTATTAACGCTGTAAAAGGTTTCGAATTTGGAAGTGGTTTTGAAGGAACACGATTAAAAGGTAGCCAGCATAATGATTCCTTTAATGCTGATGGTAAAACCAAAACAAATAATTCTGGAGGTATTCAAGGTGGAATCAGCAATGGAATGGATATTTACTTTAATGTAGCTTTTAAACCTGTTGCAACAATCATGAAAGCTCAACAAACGATTGATTCTAATAATAATGTAGTTGAAATGAAGGGGAAAGGAAGGCATGATCCATGTGTTGTTCCTAGAGCGGTGCCTATTGTAGAAGCAATGGCTGCTTTAGTTCTAGTGGATTTTTATTTAATTAACCGTACAATTAAACTTTAATGAAAAAATTAGCCTTACACTGGCAAATTATTCTAGGAATGTTCTTAGGAGTAGTTTTCGCTTTAATATTAACAAATATTGAAGGAGGGAAGCTCTTTATTTCTAACTGGATCAAACCTTTTGGAACCATATTTATTAATTCATTAAAACTCATAGCAGTACCCTTAATTCTAGCATCCTTAATTAAAGGTGTTTCAGATTTAAAAGATTTATCCAAGCTTTCATCAATGGGTGGAAGAACTATATTTATCTACTTGTGTACGACCTTAATGGCAGTTGTTATCGGTTTAGTTAGTGTTAACATTATAAATCCTGGCAATTCTATTTCTGATCAAACTAGAGAAGAACTTCTTATAGCTTATTCTGACAATGCTGATGATAAAATATCAGCTGCCAATAATCAGAAAAATGCAGGACCACTTCAACCCCTTATTGATTTAGTCCCTTCAAATATAGTTAGTGCAACTGCTGATAACAGAAACATGCTACAGGTTATATTTTTTGCTATTCTTTTTGGGATTTCTATGATTTTAATTCCTAGAAAAAAATCTAAACCTGTAAAGAGATTTTTTGATTCTTTTAATGAAGTTATTTTAAAAATTATTGACCTTATTATGCTAGCAGCTCCTTATGGAGTTTTTGCACTTCTTGCTGCACTAGTAGTAGAAGCACCAAGTTTAGATCTATTTAAAGCATTAGGATTATATGGATTGACTGTATTATTTGGACTTTTAATGATGATCTGTATTTACATATTACTGGTCAAAGTATTGACTGGAAAAAGTCCTTCTTATTTTCTTAAAGGAATCTCACCTGCTCAACTTTTAGCTTTTTCAACTAGTTCAAGTGCCGCAACTCTTCCTGTAACAATGGAAAGAGTTCAGGATCACTTAGATGTAGATGAAGAGGTGAGTAGTTTCGTCCTCCCTATTGGAGCAACAATAAATATGGATGGTACTAGCCTTTATCAAGCAGTAGCAGCTGTGTTTATAGCTCAAGCTTTTGGAATGGACCTAAGTTTATACGCACAACTAGGGATCGTTACTACAGCCACTTTAGCATCCATAGGTTCAGCAGCCGTTCCAGGCGCTGGAATGGTAATGCTAGTTATTGTTCTTGCTCAAGCTGGAATACCTGAAGCTGGCCTGGCTTTAATTTTTGCTATTGATAGACCGCTAGATATGTGTAGAACTGTGGTGAATGTTACGGGAGATGCTACAGTATCTATGCTTGTAAATAAATTTAGAAAGAAGTAGTGAAAATTAAATAATTTAATATGAAAATTTTTTTTATAATATTTGTTTTTACAAACTTCTTTTCTTATAGTCAAATCGATATTTCTGTCCCTGAATACACAGAGCTTCGTCAATGGTCAGACCGTCTAAAAAAAATACGTGTTCCAGTTATTTCTGATCAATGGATGAATGTTCTTAAAACAGACAGATTTACTTATTACACAGAGCTTCGTCAATGGTCAGACCGTGTTAAAAAAATTCAAATTCTAGCTATTTCTAATGAAAAAAAATCTGAAATTAATGTAAAAGAGAATATTAAAAAAGGATTGGGATTTAATTATCAAGGCCTAGGAATATATTCCTTAGGAAAAAAAGGGAAATTAAGAAATAACCCAAAATATTTTAAAAAAAATATAACTGATCTTGAAAAAAACTCTCTTATTGAGTTGAAAAAATTTACTAAACGAAATAATTACGAATATAAAATATTGTCAATAGAAAACTCAATCGATTTTTATAATTACTCTCATATTGAAGAAAGTTATCCTAAAGTTTTAATAATTTTTAAAGTGTTTGATAAAGATGGCTTGCCAATACTTAATAAATATGATGATAATTATATATCTAAAAGCGGTAGATGATTGTTATTTAATTTAAAAACATTAATATTTAAAATTACATGTTATGATTAATAAAAAACCAATACTTTCATTTTTACTTGTTATTAGTTTGTTTTGTTTAAGGGCTCAATCTTACACAGGTTATTTGTCAGACAATTATAGTGGTTTAAATAGTATAGCTTTAAATCCTGCAAATATTGCAGATTCCCGATTTGAATCAGAATTAAATTTATTGTTAAATGGTAGTGTTTTTTTAAACAATGATTTTCTTGGTTACGATATGGATGACGAAATACAAAAAAAATCTTTTTCAATAGATAATAACGTAAGTGCTAATTTAGATTTTCTTGGACCTTCGTATATGTTTAATATTAATAAAAAAAGTGCTGTTGCATTAACTACTAGAGTAAGAACTTTATTTAATGGTAATGAAATTGATGGAACTTTTGCTGATAATTTTTATAATGATAATTCAGCTGATTTAATTGAAAGTGATCTTAACCTAAAAGCTCACGCTTGGGGAGAGCTTGGAATTACTTACGCTAGAGTAATTACTAATAAAAGAGATTTTTTTTTAAAAGGTGGTGTTACTCTAAAGTTTTTACAAGGTTTTGGAGCAGGTTACATTAGTGCAAATAATTTAAATTTAAATTTTGATAATGAGGGAACTATTCTACCTGATGGAAAAAAAACAGGAAGCTTTACTTCTTCTGGAGATTTAAATTATGGAAGTTCTTTTGATATCGGAAATAAGATGACACCAATAGAAATATTAACAAATACTGGGTTCGGAATGGATTTAGGAGTCATTTATGAATGGAGACCTGATTACAGAAAATTTAATTATCGAAACATCAAGGGAAAGTCCTATACAAGAAAAGACAAAAATAAGTATAAATTAAAGTTAGGATTTTCTATAACTGATATTGGTCGCATTAACTACAAAGACGGTATAAAAGAAAGTTTTAATGTAGATGGAACAAATATAAGTAAGGATGTAATTGATGAAGCTGGAGATTTTGATGATATTTTAAATTCCATTTACTCATTAAAGGATAAAAAAATCGGATATAAAGCAATTTTACCAACTGCTATACATTTAAATGCAGATTGGAACTTTAATAATAGTTTTTATGTAAATTTAAATACAGACCTCTCATTAATATCCAAAAACAAGCTTAGATCAAATCATATTTCTAATACTATTTCTTTAACTCCTAGATTTGAAAGTAAATCTTTCAGTTTTTACTTACCAATGTCTTTAATTAGATATAGTGGTTTTCAAGTTGGAGCTGGTTTAAGATATGGTCCATTGTATGTTGGATCAGGAAATATATTTTCACTTTATCCAGTAAATGGAAATATTTTTAATAGCAAGAACAATAAGGCAGCTGATTTTTATTTTGGAATTAAAGTTCCAATACTTCACAAGGAACCTAAAGACAGTGATAATGATGGCTTAATAGATGTATTAGATGAATGTCCAGATGTTGCTGGTCCTAAAGAAAATGTAGGATGTCCTATACTTCCTGATAAAGATGGAGACTATATTATAGATGAAGCAGATGAATGTCCAGATATTGCAGGCCCTTTAGAAAACAGAGGTTGTCCTTGGGGAGATAAAGATGGCGATTCTGTATTTGACATTGTAGATGAATGTCCAAAAATACCTGGCCCTAAAGAAAATAATGGTTGTCCTATTAAAGACTTAGATTTTACTGGAGATGATGCATCAATTTCTGGAGATGTTGTATTAAATAATGAGAAACTTAGAATTCTAGGTACTGATAATCAAATTACAACAACCACATCAGAAGGGGGTAATATTTTAACTATTAGCTTGACTAATGCAGAAATAACGGAAAGAAGAATTAAGAACTTAGAAGACGAAATAGCTAAATTAAAAGCTAATAAGGAAGGGGAAATTGAAATAGCTAAATTTAAGGTTGATAAGGAAGGAGAAGAATTAATAGGAGAGGTTAAAAAAAGTTTTTACTCAAAAACTATTTTATTTAAAACTGGGGATTTTTCTATAGAGGAAAAATTTGAAACAGTTTTAATTGAACTTGCAAAAGTTATAAAAGAATATCCGATTGCTAAGTTTTTAATAGAGGCTCACACTGATAATATTGGTGATAGTCTTGTAAATCAGAAGCTTTCAGTAAGTAGAGCAATATCCGTTAAAAACTTTTTAGTTAAAAACAATGTAGATCCTAATCGTTTATCAATAATAGGGCATGGAGAAAGTAAACCAGTTTCAGATAATGATTCTCCTGAATCTAGAGAAGAAAATAGACGCGTTGAGATAAACTTAATAAATTAAATATTTATAAAAAGATGAAAAAATTACTTATACTTTTATTTCCCATCTTATGTTTTTCTCAAAAAGGTGTTTATCAAAATGATTTTGCACATACTTATTCAATTGTAGCTAGAGATGTTAATACAGGAGAAATGGCAGTAGGAGTTCAAAGTCATTGGTTTTCAGTAGGCACATTAGTAAGCTGGGGGAAATCTGGTGTTGGTGTTGTTGCTACTCAATCTTTTGTCAATCCAAGTTTTGGCCCAAAAGGATTAGAATTTATGGAAAATGAAGTGTCAGCAGAAATGGCCTTATTAAACTTAATTTCTAAAGATGAAGGGCGTGATTACAGACAAGTTGCAATGATAGACAAAAATGGTTCTGTAAGTGCTTATACTGGTCAAAAATGTATAGAAAGTGCTAGCCATTATGTTGGAGAAAATTTTTCTGTTCAAGCTAATATGATGCTCAATGACATGGTCGTGCCTGCGATGAAAGAAGCGTTTATTAAAAATGCCACTTTAACGTTGGCTGAGAGAATTATAAAAGTATTTGAAGCAGCCGAGAGTGTTGGTGGAGATATAAGAGGAAGGCAATCTGCCGCACTAATAGTTGTTGGACCTAAAAAAACAAAAAACTCTTGGGAAGACAAGAAAATCGATTTGAGAGTGGATGATAGTGAAAATCCTGTTAAAGAAATTAAAAGATTGCTTAAAGTATATAGGGCATATGAACACATGAATAAAGGAGATCTGGCTATTGAAAAAAATGACATGAATTTAGCATTAAAAGAATATTCAATGGCACAGGACTTGTTTCCTGAAAACATTGAAATGAGTTTTTGGAAAGCAATTGCTTTAATTAATAATGATGAAGCTAATCAAGCAAAACCAATACTTATAAAAGTCTTTGAAAAAGATTCTAATTGGAGGAAATTGATATTAAGATTACCTAGTTCAGGTTTAATCTCATTATCAAAAGAAGATTTAGAAACTTTTTTAAATGGTTTTTAAAACACTTGACTCAATTGTTTTAAATATTTTTTTTAATCAATAAACTGACCAGGTTTATTAAATTTAGAAATATCACATTGATCCAGTTTTCCAAAAATCTTGTATCTGTTTATGGCTATTTTTTTATAAATAAAATCATTAAAAGAAGTAGGTAATAACTCAAAAACAAGGAATACCCTCCAAATCCCACCAATCGATTTAATGATTTTAAACACTGCAGTTGATTTAGTATAAACTTGATCGTTTGTTCTAAATAGTACTGTATCTAATTCTTCTGTTTTAAACTTTAAATCATTTAATAATTTTTGACCTGAAGGACCTTGTAAAGAAGAGAATTTAAGAATTCCTTTAGAATCAATTTTAACTATAAGATTCACAAAAAAATCACACAAACCACAAATTCCATCATAATAAACAACAAATTCATTTTTTTCTATCATTTGACGTATTCTAAACGGTTTAAATCTACTTTAGTAATAAAAGTTCCATAATTTACTGTGGCATTATTTTTTTCAATTTTATCTATTGTACCAACTGATGTACTGTCTTCTAACCTGACTTTATCTCCTAATTTAAGATCAACTAAAACTTTCTTTTTATTTAAAGTTTTTGATTTATTTGTTTTCTTTTCCTTTCTAATAACTATTAATTCTTTGTTTAATACTTCTTGAGTTTTTTTATTTTTATTTCTATCTAATTTAGTATTATAAAAATTAATTTTTTTTCTTTTAGAGTTTAAAGTGTCCACTAATTTTAATACTTCTGAAACAAGGTTTCTTTTTTTATTATCATTAAAATATCGTTGAGCAATTTCATTTAATTTATTTCCAGCTACAATCATTCTCTGATTACTATCAAACAATTCTTGATAATTAATAAGCTTTGACTTTATTTTATTATTTGTAATATCTAGTTT
>Ga0115000_10005362_pt1 | contig 10292 bp, 5 predicted proteins | sample ArcticOcean_MG_C_6_FD_89690 | JGI IMG/M metagenome (GOLD analysis project Ga0115000, IMG submission 89690) | Marine microbial communities from western Arctic Ocean - ArcticOcean_MG_CB8_128 | ecosystem: Environmental > Aquatic > Marine > Oceanic | place: Arctic Ocean: Canada Basin | collected... | reverse complement strand
TTCTTCTTCTTCTTCTTCTTCTTCCTCCTCATCATCAGAATCTAAATCTGAATCCGACGACGAGGAGGAAGGAGACGAGGAGCTCAAGAAGAAAATCCAGACGCAGCTCAAGAAAGAGTTTGCTGATCCGGTTTCGTCGGAATCGGAATCGGAAGAAGAAGAAGAAGATATTCAAGGCACGGCGAAGAAACCAGCGGCGACTCCAGGAAGCACGGCAACAAAAGAGAGAAAAGCAGATGAGAAGAGCGAATCAGAATCTGAATCCGACAGCGAAGACGAATCATCTGAGTCGGAATCAGAAGAGCCAGTCAAGGGTACCAGCCAGAAAAAAGTGAAATCGCCGGCTTCTACGCGAAAGGAAATCTTAGAAAAACCAAAGAGAGAAGCATCTTCGGACGAGTCATCATCATCATCATCAGAAGAAGAAGATGAGTCTTCTAGTAGTAGTAGTAGCAGCAGCAGCGGCAGCTCGTCTTCTTCATCTTTGGAAGAGGAGGAAGATAAACCAAAACAGAAGAAAGAAGAGAAAACGCCAGAAACTGCGACGAAGAAAAACGCCGAACAATACACCATCGATTTGATCAAGTACTTGAAAGCGCACGGGAAGACAAAGATGGCCGCCTTGGCTGGGAAGGTGAAAAAGCCGCAGTCGATAGCGATGAAGTTCAAGGACTTTGTGAAAATGCGACCGGATGAGTTTAAAATTTCAGGAGAAGATATCGAATTGAAATAGAGCGATCAATGCGTTGTTGAATATATATTCTGTAGTTCACTTTAATTTATATTAATATCCTCTTTCTTATTATTCTCGTTCTTTTTCAATTAGAAACTCGAGGCGGCTCCAATCGTCGCTCTCGGGATCGCAAACCATCCAGTGCCGTTGTTGATGGACATGAAAAAGTCGCAAAACACGAGACTCAAAATCGCCATCAATTTCATCAAAATATTCAACGCCGGTCCGCTGGTATCCTTCAACGGATCGCCGACGGTATCACCAACAACCGCGGCTTTATGGCACTCCGACCCTTTCTTCTGTCTCTCCGAAATCATAATCATGGACCCGTCCATGTTTCTTAAAATCTCTCCCGTAAACGGTCCGTCCTCTGGATCGTCTCTCGCGCGCGAACGCTTCGGCACGTCAATGTACAAGCCACCCTTTTCGACGTACTTCTTGGCGTTATCCCAGGCACCGCCCGTGTTCGAGGCGGATATGGCGAGCTGCACGCCGGATGCTAACCCACCGGCGAGTAAACCGACGACGGCTTCGACGCCAAACAAGGTGCCCGTGATGATCGGCGCGGCCATGACGAGGCATGCCGGCGGAATCATTTCTCTTAAACTCGCGTCCGTGGAGATTTTGATGCATCTGGCGTGATCCGGCGGCGCGTGACCTGGGGTACCTTCGAGTAAACCCGGGATGGTATCGAACTGTCTCTTGACTTCCTTCACCATCTCCATGGCAGCAACACCGACCGACTTCATGGTCATCGCAGAGAACCAATACGGAAGCATACTTCCGATGAGCAAGAACGCAAAGACCACCGGGTTGAGCATGTTGACGCCGTTTTCGAGAACTTTCGATCGCGTGACGAACGCCGCCGTCAAAGCCAACGACACCAACGCCGCGGAGCCAATTGCGAACCCCTTACCGATCGCTGCGGTCGTGTTACCGGCCGCATCTAACGCGTCTGTCTTGTCCCTGACCGATTCCGGAAGTTCCGCCATTTCGGCGATGCCACCGGCGTTGTCACAGATCGGACCGTACACGTCAATCGCCAAGCAGGTTGGCAACGTACCTAACATACCCAACGCGCACAAAGCGACGCCAAACATGTCTGCCATAGAAAAGGCGATGAATACGCAGAACGCAAGCATGGTGATTGGAATCACGCACGATTTATAACCCAACGCTAAGCCGTAGATGATGTTCGTCGCGGCGCCGGTTTCCGTCGATCTCGCGATTTCTCTCACCGGAGCGTACGAGTGCGACGTGTAGTATTCAGTGACAAAGCCAATTATCAAACCACCCCAAAGACCGGCGGCGATGCACGCAAACGCGGCGTGCGGACCATTCGTGACGCACTTGGAGGAGACGACGCCATCCACGCACGCCACGGCAAAGGTTCTACCGCCCAAGTAAAATTCTTGCGGCATGAAGATGCGGCACAACGGGTACATGCAAATCGTCATCGCAAGCGTGGAAAATGTCAACTGTTTCTTCAACACTTGTTCAACGCTCGCTTCGTTTCTGACCGGGTCTAAATCCGTAGCGATAAAAGACACCGCGGCGCACGCCAAGATGCCGATGGACGAGATGTACAACGGAAACATCAACGTATCCCAACCAGCGGAAACTAAATCCACAGATTCCGCGCCGATGACTAAAGCAGCGCACGTCGCTTCAGCGAAAGAACCAAACAAATCAGAACCCATACCGGCAACGTCACCGACGTTATCGCCAACATTATCGGCAATCGTCGCCGGATTTCTGGGATCGTCCTCGGGGATACCAGCGACAACTTTCCCGGCTAAATCTGCGCCAACATCCGCAGCTTTGGTGTAAATCCCACCGCCAACTCTTCCGAACATGGCAATGGATGATCCACCCAAACCGAAACCGGCGATGCACTCGAAGAGTTTGACCGCTTCGCCGCCTTGAATGCTAAACGCGCCGGAGTAGCAAATCATGATGAAGTACATCACCAACAATCCCAAACCGGATAACGCGAAACCCATAACTGCCCCACCTCTAAAGGCGCAGTTGAACGATTCTTTCCACGCTTCGCTGTTGTTATCTTTCGCCGCACACATCGTGCATCGCGCGTTGGAAAAGACCGCGATCATCATGCCGATATAGCCGGAAACCATACTCGTGACGCCGCCGACCACAAACGCGAACGCCGTGAGGGAGCCAACTTTGAAGTCCCATCCATCGTCCGTTCTGGAGACAAAAATGGAAATGAACACGCCCATAGCGGCTAAGAAGTACACGCACATGCGATATTCAGCGGCCAAAAACGCTTTCGCCCCTTCTTGAATATCCCGGTAAATCTGCCTCAACTTGCGATATTGATCCCCGCCATTCGCACCGGATTCGAGTTCATCCCCGACTGATTCCATTCGTCGCATCAACAAGTCATCGTCGTCCTGCCCTCGCGTCGCTCTGTACAACTGTATCCTGTTGATCTTCTTGTACATAAAAAACGCAAAGATTAAGCCGAAAATCGCCGGAGTAATGATGAGTAAAGACCCCATGATTTCTTCCAAGACTAAAGAAGAAGAGTTTTCGCCTCCTTGCAATGGCATCAAAACCCACCCAAAGAGAGGTTCTTCTTTTAAAAAAATAAAAAGAAGAGAACGACTTTTGTGACACAACCGAGGTTAGTACTCCCTCGTCTCTCGTTTCTTGCGTGTGTGTATGCGTGCGTATGTAGGGAAGAAACAACTAAAGCGCGCAGCACGTGTGAGTGACGATTGGATATTCTTTTCGTTTTTACTCCTATAATTTCTCGTAGAAGCCAAAAAAACATCTCCCACTCCTCAGGAGTGAATGACAGCCATCAATTTCCTTCCTCACTTTCAATCCGCAACGAAAAAGGCTTTGAGAGTATTGAAAACGAGCAGAAGAGGGAAAAACAGATTTTTTTCTTTTTTTTAAGCACGTCGCGTTCTAATAAATCTACACTTGCTGCTATTCCTATAGGTACTCTCTCTCTCTTTCTCTCTTTGTTGCCCTTATTATACAATCTCGCCGTCCTCGGCGGCGTCTTGGATGAGCATCGGCGCGTCTTCTTTTTGTTCTTGCTCTTCTCTCGTCGTCTGAATCGTCGTCGTCCCGGCAAAACCGCTTTGGTGAGTATTGTTGGCGTTTTTATTCGTATTCTCGACCACGGCTTCGACGACGACGACGTCTTCGATTTCTCCGGGGAGTTTCGTGATGCTCGCGAGCGCGGTTTCTAAAGCCGCAAGCGCTTCGTTCGTTTCTTTTTCCTCGTCTAGGTTTTCTTTTTCTAACAGGGCGATTTCCTATTCCAGCGCTTTCAAGGTCCGCTCCGAGACTTTCTTCTCCGGCAATTCGCCAATCTCCGCTCTCAATTTTTCTCTGCGAACTTCCGATTTCCCATCCTCTCTCAACGCTTTCACCTCTGATTTCAACCTTTTCACCTCCTCTTCCGTGTCCATGAACTTCTTCTCTAAACGCGCCAACTCTTTTTCGTACGTCGCGCCTTCTCTCTCTGCCGCTCGTTCCGCGTGTTTCAACTTCCGCACCACGTCTTGCTCGTACTTCGCCATCTCTCGGTCTAAAATTTTCCGACGGTCGAGGACGACATCGTCGCTCTCCTCGTTACCAATCGCTTTCCCTAAACTCACGAACGCTTTCGCGATTAAATCCACCGGAACGTCTCTCCCCGGAACGCCCGATGCTTGGCCTATTTTCACGTAATGTTTTAACATTTCCATCAAACGCGCGTGGATTTGAACGTTGTCGTTTTCGTCGTCGTCGTTGTTGTTGTTGTTGTTCTCTGCTGCTTTTTCCGGACGATGATGATGACCAAATTTCGACGACGACGACGTTACTGTCTCTCCCTCTTTCCTCTTCTCCTCCTCTTGGTCCGCTTCTTCCGTCTCTTTCATCGTCATCATTTCCACGTCGTCATTACTATCATCATCATCAACAACAGAATCCCCCCCTCCTGGTGGCTCCGGCGTCTCATCATCATCATCATCATTTTTCTTTTTCCTCCTCGCTTTAGGCGTCGATTCAGGCGACGCGAACTTCGTGTGCGTCGCCTGAGTGTCCGTGTTGATTGTGGTCGCCACTTTTTGCCTCCTGGGAGGAGGCATATTGTTTTTGTTGCTTTCTCTTTGTAGTGTGATGTGATGTGGTGCAACAAGGGTGAGAAATTTGAAGCGCGTTTTTTTTGCAGAAAGAGAGAGACAAGCAAAAACTGTAAAAACTGCTCGTAGTTGTAAAAAAAACAAACAAAACGGTGAAAAGAGCAGCATGCGTAAAAGCAGCAAAACATGTGAAGAAGGAAGAGTTGGATATTTTGTGCTTTTTCTGTCAATTTGCGGCCTAAAACGCTCCTTTTTTCGAACTCTCAGCATAATCTTCTTTATTATCTGATTAAACAAAAACTCTCATCTAGCTCACCACACGAGAAGACAAAGAAGACAAAGAAGAAGACAAAAAAATGGTGATGGTGGCGTCAAACTCCGGCGTGATCGGCAAAGGCAACGCCTTGGAAACGATAAGCAAAGAAGTGACGCAACTCTCCGGCCGAGGCGGGTTGACCGGTTTGTGCGTGATTTGGGGAATCGTGACCATCGCGCAAATCGTCTCCATGCGCTCGAAAGAAGAAGAAGAGAGTACTATAAGTAGTGGGAGTTTTAATTTAATGCCGCAAGAGAACGTCGCGGCGTGGGCGTGCACTTTCAGTGCATTCGCTGGTATTTGCGCTTTGGTGTATGCGATTCAGTTGGCGAAGTCTGTGCTCGCGCAACCGGCTGGGAACGCACGAATGCAAGAGATCGCTTCGGCTATTCAGGAAGGATCGAGAGCGTTTCTCGCGACGGAGTATAAATGGCTGTCGGTTTTTTGTGCGGTGACGTTTTTGTTCGTCTCGGTGGGGATTTCGTTTAGCACGGGAGTGTGCTTTGTTTTTGGAGCTGGGTTGAGCGCGGCGACGGGGTGGATGGGGATGAGCATCGCGGTTCGAGGGAACGTGAGAACGGCGGCGGCGGCGGTGCACGGATTGGACCCGGCGTTGCGGGTGGCGTTTAACACCGGGACGGTTATGGGGATGTTAGTGGTCTCTTTTGGTATTTTGGGGTTAGCTGTGGCGTTTATTTTCTTCGAATACACGCAGAATAGCGCGCAAGAGGCGTTGACGACTTTGGCTGGGTTTGGGTTTGGCGCGAGTTCAATCGCGCTGTTCGCGAGAGTCGGCGGGGGGATTTATACGAAAGCCGCCGACGTTGGTGCGGATTTAGTTGGTAAAGTGGAAGCGGGGATTCCGGAAGACGATCCCAGAAACCCGGCGACGATTGCGGATAACGTCGGGGATAACGTCGGGGACGTCGCCGGTATGGGCGCGGATCTGTTCGAGTCGTACGTCGGGTCGATCATCGCCGCGGCAACGTTAGGGTTAGAAATTCACGGCCAACGAGGGGTAGCGTTGCCGTTTTATATCGCCGGTGGGGGCATTTTCTGCGCGATTATTGGTACGTTGTTCGTGAGAACGCAAGAAGGCGCGAGCCAAGAGCAGTTATTGACGGCGATGCGCAACGGAACGATTTCCGCGAGTTTGTGCGTGTTGATGTTCTGCGGGTTCGTGATTCCGGCGATTGGGATCGCGACGCCTTTGAAAGTCTATTTTACCGTTTTCACTGGGTTGTTGTCGGGTGTTTTGATTGGCGCTGCGACGGAGTATTCCACGTCGCACGCGTTTTGGCCGACGAGAAGTATCGCCGCAGCGGCGGAGACAGGGCCTGCGACGGTTTTGATTCAAGGTTTGGCCGTCGGTATGTTTTCCACGGCGCCGCCGATTGTGATTATTGTGATAGCGATTGTTGTTTCTATGTCCTTGACGGGTGTGTTTGGCGTCGCGATTGCCGCGGTTGGGATGTTGTCCACGTTGGGCGTCACGTTAGCCACGGACGCGTACGGACCGGTGGCGGATAACGCCGGCGGCATCGCGGAAATGGCGGAGATGCCGCCTGAAATCAGAGACCGAACGGACGCTTTAGATGGTTTAGGAAACACCACCGCGGCAACTGGTAAAGGATTTGCCATTGGATCCGCGGTGTTGACCTCTTTGGCGTTGTTGACGGCATTTCAAAAAGCCGTTTCGGTGAAAGGCACGGATTTGTCCGTCGATATCATCGCCAACGCGAAAGTCATGCCAGGTTTGTTAATCGGCGGGGTCTTGCCGTTCGTATTTTCTGGGTTTACCATGTTAGCGGTCGGTCGATCCGCGGGGTCGATCATCGAAGAAGTTCGAAGACAGTTCCGCAACGGCATCTTGGAAGGTTTGGTGAAACCGGATTACGCCGCGTGCGTCGACATCGCGACGAGAGCGAGTTTGAAAGAAATGGTCGCTCCGGGCGTGATGGCGGTGATTGTGCCAATTTTGGTTGGTGTTTTTATGGGACCGGAAGCGTTGGCGGGCGTTTTGACGGGAAGTATCGTCTCTGGATCGACGATGGCGATTATGATGGCCAACGCCGGCGGCGCGTGGGACAACTGCAAAAAGTACGTCGAGGCGGGCGCGCACGGCGGGAAAGGCTCGGAGTGCCATAAAGCGGCGGTAGTTGGCGATATGGTTGGTGACCCGTTCAAAGATACCAGCGGGCCGAGTTTAAATATCTTGATCAAGTTGATGAGCGTCATCGCTTTAGTCATGGCACCGTTGCTGAAAAGAATGTGGATTGAAAACATCTTATAATTTTAAACGACTTCTCTTGTGATTTGTGACGAGCGAGGACTGAGTATGATAAACGTGTGTGTGTGTGAAAGAGAGAGAGAGAGAGAGAATTAATACTAACCAAGGTAGGTACCGTAGGTACCAATGTACTGGACTGGAGGTACCCAGATACTAATAATACACCTACTACTCGTTTTTCTTTGAAATGCTACTACTGCGGGGACCCAAAATACTTCTCTTTTGTTTATTCCTCCATCTCCTCGTCGTCCTCGTCTTGATCGTACATTTCGAATCCTCCTTCCACGTTATTCAAATCTCTCAAATCGATCGGGGTATCGTCGTACTCATCGTGCGGCACGTATCGAGGTAATTTTACCGCAGCGATATCGATCAAACACAACTCTAACATTTCTTGAGAGAACTCGCACAATGGGTTTAAACCCAGCGCTTTGTGGTAACTCGCCACCGCGTTTTCTAAACTCGTCACGTCCAGAAAATTCGCTTTCATTTGGTACGCGAAACCTAGCGCGCTGTGTGTGGACGAGATATTCGGCCGCAACGCGATGGCTTGTTCGTAACACGCGATGGATTCTTCGAATCGCTTCAGTTTTCGCAAACAATGCGCTAGATTCACGACGCACGGCTCCCAACGCTCCAACTTTTGCGAGCTCAATCGAGAGGCTAACGCGACGACGTCGTGTTCTTCCGATTTGACCATGGCATGTTGCGGCGACGGACTCGTGCTAATACTCGTGCTAGATCCTCCTCCAGTGGCTAGCCACAGCGCGTCTCTCAAAAACTGTTCGGCTTCTAAATATTCTTTTCGTTTGTACGCGGAAACGCCCAACTCGTTTTGGACCAAAGCGTCCGTCGGATTCAATTCCGCCGCTTTTTCGAAGAAGCTTCGCGCAAAGGAAGCGTTGTTCGAACCGCGACTGTATTCCATCCCGGCACACAAAACAGGAACGTGCATACCTGGAAACAATCTCGAGGCAGTTCGATACGCCGCGACGGCTTGGTCGGATTCGTCTTGCATGGCGAAAGCGTGGCCGAACGCGATCCACGCCGGCGCGAACGCTTGGTCTGCAACCGTCGATTTCCCAAAATACCGTCTCGCGTCATCGAATCGCTTCGCGACGAGGTAATAACATCCGACCGCGTACCAAGAAATCGCGTGTTTGGGATACAAAGCGGTTAAATCGTGCGCAATCTTGTACAAATCGTTCGATTTCTTCAAATCCACCGCCGAGGCGAGGTACGCCGGCAACGATTCCACGTCGAATCTCGACGGCGCGGACGATTTAGCGGCTATTCTTTGCATCTCTTCGAAACACTTGCGCGTTTCTCCTCTGTTGTAAAGCCATTCGGCGCGTTTCGCACGCAGAAAAGGCGCGTCACGCAAGATTTCAAGCTCTGGAGAGGAAAAGGACGTCGTCGTCCCCGTCGTTACTCCCGAGACCGGCGTCGATTGATTGTGTTGTTGCGATTGCGTCTGCGTCTTCTTCCTCGGGCTCCTCCTGGACGGCGAAAGCGTCTTTGCCGGACTTCCTTTCACTGGCGGCGTCGCTGCGCTTCTGAGCCTATCTCCTCTTCTTCCTCCTCCTCCTCCTCCTCCTCTCGTAGAAAAAGTGTTCGTCGAATCTCTCAACGCCGCGCCAAAATCGTCCTCTTCGAACCGTCCCGCAATCGCGTCGTACATCGCTCGCATCCACTCGTCCCCTTCCTCGAATCGCAAACTCTGCACCACCTCTTTCTCTTTCTTCATCGGCAGCGCGTGCGATTTCGTCAACGCTTCGTAACTATCGTACAACATCGGATCTAAGATCAGAGAGATTTGGAACCATCTCGCGCTCGCGTTTCGAGCGTCCAACTGGTCGTGCACCTTCCCACGAACGTGTGCCGATATAGCTCTTAACTGGTCCAGTCCGTCGTCCTGTTTCATCGCCACTAAATCTCTGCCATCCTCGTCGTCTCCGGGAGTAATACCACTGTTGTTATTATTATACACCGAGGGCGTCCCGACGTGATTCGCCCCGACCACGTCCCCGGTAAACGCGTGATTCGACGACTGACCTCCGAAATCCACCAAACCGTCCAACTCGCACATTTTCAAGCACTCCTCAAACTTCCTCGATTTATACAAGCACCGACTGGCTAACACGCTCATCTCTCCGAACTCCTCTAAATAGTTTTCCTCTTCTTTGTTTCCTCCTCTTTCTCCTTTCTTCTTCTTCATGACTTCCATCGCTCGCGCGTGTTGCCCGTCCTCGTGGAGAATGGACGCGAACGCGTACACGTCCGATTTCTTTTCCGCTTCGAACGTCGTCGTCGTCGCAAAATCGTGCGTTTCTTCGTCGCACATCTTCTTCTTCCTCTCGTTCGTCTTCACGACGAACTCGACGAACGCGCCGCTCATGACGCAACAATTTTCCGCGAAAAATAACGCGGAAGATCTCAACCCGTGCTTGTTTTCTCGCGCGGAATCTCGTCGCGAGCGAATTTTTGATAACGTCCGTTGGATTTGTGGTACGTATCTGTCGTTTACGTCGTCGAAATTCTCCTCCTCGTCCTCGAACGCCCCGTCGTCCATCATGTAATCTCTCTTTCGCTCCAGAGCTGCTCTTTGTGCTGAATTTTCCAACTTTTTGAATTTTTTTTCCTTATAATTTAGGGTTATTTTTTGCTTTTTTTCACTCGTTTTCGTAAATCAAGTTTTTTTGTTTTTTTCTCTTTCTTCTCTCTCGCCTCTCTTTTCATCTTCACAAACAAAACGCCAGCCTTCGTTGCTCAAAGGCATAGAGACTTTATACTACTTTAATAAGGAAGAACTAAAGTCTTGTTGAACAAAAACGTAGTAAATAAATT
>Ga0115000_10005361_pt1 | contig 10293 bp, 10 predicted proteins | sample ArcticOcean_MG_C_6_FD_89690 | JGI IMG/M metagenome (GOLD analysis project Ga0115000, IMG submission 89690) | Marine microbial communities from western Arctic Ocean - ArcticOcean_MG_CB8_128 | ecosystem: Environmental > Aquatic > Marine > Oceanic | place: Arctic Ocean: Canada Basin | collected... | reverse complement strand
GCAGAAAGCCTAACAAAGCTTTTAGGCATACAAATTCTTGCGATTGCTATCATTCTGATAAACTCAAAATGATCAAGTTCGGATGCATCTATCAAAGGGGTGCCCTCTACTTTAGTCAATAAATTAATAGGCACACTCTCAGGTGGAACATCCATATTTGCAAGTTGGTAAATAAGATTGACACGGTCTTCTCTTGACTCGCCCATACCAACAATACCCCCACAGCAAACGTTAATGTCTGCATCTCTCACTCTGCTCAATGTGTCAAGTCTATCTTGATATGTTCTTGTTGTAATAATATCTCCATAATATTCCGGGGAGGTATCCAAATTATGATTATAGTAATCTAACCCAGCATCCTTCAACCTCTCCGCTTGGCCATCTTTTAACATACCTAGCGTTGCACATGTTTCTAGGCCAAGAGATTTAACCTCGGAAATCATTTCTTCAACCAAAACAATGTCCTTCTCTTTAGGGCCTCTCCATGCTGCCCCCATACAAAATCTGGAAGCACCAGCATCTTTAGCCTGTTTTGCGGCCAAAATTACATCTGTTATATTCATTATTGGCTCATTATCAACAGCTGTGTCATACCTTGCCGACTGAGGGCAATATCCACAATCTTCAGAACAGCCACCCGTTTTAATTGACAATAAAGTGCTAAGCTGAACTCTATTGGGATCAAAATTATTTCTATGGACTTGATGAGCTTGGTATATCAGATCGTTAAATGGTTTATCAAATAAACCTTGAATGGCTATTTTTTTCCAAACTTCATTTTGAATTTTGTCTTTGTTTTTTTTGGGATTTATAAATGAAACAGTCTTTTCTTTTAATGCTGATTCTAATTTAGCCATAGTAATCCTATATACTTTTAATTATATTTATTATAAATGAATTGTTAATACTTTTCATTTTATTTATTAACAACTGTATAATTTTTAATCAAATGTTTAATTTAATTCTTTTTGAACCCGAGATACCTCCTAATACTGGAAATATAATACGCCTTTGTGCTAACACAAACTCGAGGCTCCATCTGATAAAACCATACGCGTTTGATCTAAAAAGTAAAAATTTACGAAGGGCTGGTTTAGATTACATAGACATCGCTAATGTCCAAGAGCACGATTCAATTAATAGCTGCTATAAAGCTCTTAATAAAACAAGATTTTATGCTGTAACTACTAAAGCTTCGTCTCTATATACAAATTTCAACTATCAGAAGAATGATTCTTTTATATTTGGACCTGAAACAAGAGGCTTACCTCATGAGATACTAAATTCTGACGAAATAGAACAGAAAATTAGAATTCCAATGGTTAAAAATAATAGAAGTTTAAATCTATCCAATAGTGTGGGAATCATTGTTTACGAGGCTTGGCGCCAATTAAATTTTAATAATGGAAATTGAGCTTAATTATTCTTGTGTAATTGGCCGTTGAATCAAATCGAGAACAGCCTCTTTAGCAGACTTTTCTTGGAAAAGTACATTATTAATTTCATGAGTAATGGGCATATCAATATTATGTAATGATGCTCGCTTAGAAACTTCTTTAGCTGTGTAGACACCTTCAGCAACATGGCCTAGGCCATCTAAAATAGATTGTAGTGATTCTCCCTTAGCAAGTCTTTGGCCAACTTCACGATTACGTGAATACTCACCTGTACATGTCAAAACGAGATCGCCCATCCCAGATAGCCCGGTGAATGTTTCAGGCTTTGAACCTATTTTTAAACCAAATCTCTTAATCTCACTTAACCCTCTTGTGATTAATGCTGCACGTGCATTATTACCAAAACCCATTCCATCAGAAATTCCAGCGGCAATAGCAATTACATTTTTTAGCGCCCCACCAACACAAACACCTGCAATATCTGAGCTGATGTAAGATCGCATATTATTATGATGAAAAAGGGGGGCAATTTTTTTTGAAAATTCTCCATCATTCGTTGCAATTGTGACTGCTGTAGGAAGACCTCTTATAAGCTCTGCTGCAAAACTTGGTCCAGATAAAACCCCCCAGCTTCTTAAATCATTTTTTGAACTTGGAAATTCGTCATTAACAACTTCAAATGGAAGTTTTGCTGAAGAGGCTTCTAGGCCCTTATGGGCCCATAAAATAGGGATTTCAGAACCTATATTTTTCAAATCTTTTAATGCGTCCCTAAACCCTGCAGTAGGAATTGCGGATAAAATAAAATCGCAATTTAATACCGCATCCTTAAAGTTATCATTCAATGACAATAAATCAGGAAACTTAAAATCTCCTAAATATTTTGGATTCGATCTTGATTTTTTCATACCAGAAAGATGGCTAGCATCCCTTGTCCATAGAGTAACAGAGGTGTTTCTTGCCAAGTGAATAGCTAGCGAAGTACCCCAAGCGCCTGCTCCCAAAACACAAACTTTCACTCTATAAGCCCCACACTTCTCTAGAGTTTATAAAGCCAATTAAACCCTCTATTTGCGTTTTGACCTGCGCCCAATCACCAACAAACATAGAAGAATTTAATTTTAAGACCACGAATTTATCAACATTAGCTAGCTTATGACTCTTGTCATTTGCTTGATTAAAAATAACTGCGTCATCTTTTAAAATTAAAACAGTTCTTTCATTTTGTGTATGTTTTGACTCTATCCAACTTATTTTACCATTGTGATCTTTAACTTTTTTCCAATCTTTAAGACTGACAAGAACTTCCAGAGGATAACCTTCAGTCACAATAAAAATTTTTTCTGTTGTACTAGATGGGCCCTCAAATAAAATAGCTTGTTTTGACTTAACTGAAATAAAGTCTGCTTGGGCAAAGAAACTTGTCGTTACAAATGAAAAAAATATTACAAACTTATAAAGTCTTTCAATCAAACTAATTAGCCTTTTTGGCAGCTCCCGCATCTTTCTCTTTTTGCTGCATATACATCGTCTCAAAATTAATCGGATTAAGAAGAACAGGTGAAAATCCAGCTTTAGTAACTAAATCTGATATAGCTTCTCTCGCATAAGGGAAAAGTATATTAGGACATGTAATGGCTAAAACCATCTCCATTCCATCCTCTGGAACATTCAAGATTTTAAAAATTCCTGATTGGGTAACTTCTACCAAAAATGCGGTTTCATCAGATTGTTTAGATGTTACTGTAATTTGCAAACTTACTTCATAATAGCCATCTGAAAGTGGTTTTGCAGCGTTATTGAGTTCAACAGAAATCTGAGGTGCTTCTCTATTAGTGAAAATTTCAGGGGAATTAGGTATCTCAACTGAGACATCTTTAAGAAATAGTTTTTCAATGCCAAAGCCAGGCCCTTGATTTTTTGATTCGGATGTATCTATTTTTGTTGAAGCTTTTTTCTTATTTTTTTTATCTTCGGCCATGTTTATTTCCTAATTTAATTTTAATTAACATTTATTTAAATCCCATTCTATCTCCTAAACATAGAATAATAAATATTTGCTTTTACTTTATTTAATCTTCAAGAATTAATTTATCTAGATTTCCATTGTTATTAATAGCCCTTAGTTGCTCAAAGCCTCCTATATACTTATCTCCAATGAAGATTTGTGGCACAGTCTTTACTCCTGTAATTTTAATCATTTCATCCATATAAGAGGGATTTTCATCAACCATAATTTTTTTAATTTTTTTAATTCCTTTATTAAAGAGTAGTTTTTCTGCATTCACACAGTAAGGACAAAACTGAGAGCTATACATAAGAATTTCTTTCATAAATTAAAATCACTTAATAGATAATTAAATAGTAATGAATTGGTATTATAATTGATGTATCAAATAAAAATAAATTCATTCCAATAAATAAATGAAAAAAAACACTTTATTGCTGCTCATTCTTGATGGTTTTGGTCACAGCAATAACAAAGAATATAATGCAATTTCCTCTGCAAATACGCCAAATTTGGATCATTTACTCAAAACCTACCCAAATAGTTTAATCAATGCATCTGAGTCATTTGTTGGCCTACCTAAGGGTCAAATGGGAAATTCAGAAGTAGGACATTTATGTATAGGTGCTGGAAGAGTAATAGATCAAGACTTGAATAGAATTAATAAATCAATAAAAGACAAGAGTTTTTTTTCAAATGATATTTTAATTCCTAGATTAGAAAAAATTTCTCAAAACAACAATGCCTTACACATCCTAGGCCTTCTATCTGACGGAGGAGTTCATAGCCACATAGATCATATAATTGCTTTAATAAAACTTGCAAAGGAACAAAATGTTCAGCATGTATTTATTCATGCAATTCTAGATGGTCGTGATACTCCTCCTAAGTCTGCATCAGAATATATAAAAAAACTAGAAAATTTTTGTAAAGAAATAAACCTTGGTGAAATTAAAACGGTGTCTGGAAGGTTTTATGCTATGGATAGAGATAATAGATGGGATAGAACGCATTTAGCATATGATGCAATTGCTTGTGGATCTTCATCATATACTGAGTCTTCAGCTCAACAAGCCCTCAATGAGTCATACATTAAAGGAGAATCTGATGAATTCGTAATTCCAACACTTATTAAAAAGTCAGGAACGTATTCTGGAATTCGCGATAATGACATGGTCGTGTTCATGAATTTTAGATCTGATAGAGCTAGACAGTTAACAAATAGCATCCTGAATGAATCATTTAACGAATTTAAACGTTCTTCACGACCTCACAAAATAAATTATTTAACATTAACGAGTCATGATGAAAAACAAAAAAAAGCTGAATGTATATTCAAACCTATTGATGTCAAAAATTCTTTAGGTAAATATATTTCAGACCTTAATAAAACTCAACTTCGTATTGCTGAGACAGAAAAATATCCACACGTGACCTTTTTCTTTAATGGGGGTATTGAGGAAGAATATAAAGGTGAGAAAAGAATTCTCATTCCATCAAAAAAAGTTTCTACATATGACTTAAAGCCAGAAATGAGTGCATATGAAATTACAGAAAAACTCCATGAAGCAATTATCTCCGTGAACTATGATCTGATTGTTTGTAATTATGCAAATGGAGATATGGTAGGTCATACTGGAAATTTAGAAGCAGCAATTAAAGCCATTGAAGTACTTGATGAATGTATACATGAAATATATAAAGCAATAAAAAAAATAGGTGGTCAGATGATAATTACAGCTGACCATGGCAACGCAGAGGTGATGATGGATAAAAAAAATCAACAAAAACATACCCAGCATACAGTGAATAAGGTGCCATTTATTTATGTAGGGAAAAAAATTAAATCAATTAAGCAAGGGGGTCGGCTATCTGATATAGCCCCAACTATCCTAGAGTTAATGGGCGAGAAAAAACCAAAAGAAATGACTGGGGAAAATTTAATTGAAATTGATTAGAAAAATTAAGAATACACTCCTAATTCTAATATTTAGCATGACATCGTTTGCTCTCCTTGGTGGAGAAACTGATGATGCTAAAAATAATTTAAATAAAATACAAAAACAAATTAATTTAATTGATAAAAAAATTAAAGAAAATTCAAAAGTTAAAAAAGGTTTAAATAGATCATTAAAAAAACATGAAAAGGAAATTAGTGCTACAAAAAAAGAAATTTTTAAAGTAAAAAAGAAACAAAAAAGTAACAAAAAGAAGTTAGCTACCTTAAACAAAAAATTAAAAAAATTAGAGAAGGAATTGTTTAAAAGGAGGCAATTACAAAACGAAATACTCTATCAATCATATATAAAACCGAAGCCTGGTTACTTACAATTGTTCATAGAAGGGATAAATCCTAATGAAGTCTCAAGGCAGATTAACTATATTGGATATTTAACTAAAGCACAAAATGACAATATCCTTAAAATTGATGTGACAAGAAAAAATATTAGTGCAACGAAAAAATCAACAAAAAAAATTCTAAAAAATGTTACTCAACTTAGAAAGAAGAAAGAGAGAAATGCAAAGAAGTTAGAAAAGAAGAAGAAAGCAAAAAAATTAACTTTAAACAAAATTTCAAAAAAAATTAAATCACAAAAAAGTAAAAAACTAAAACTGCAGCAAGACGAAAAAAAATTGAGTTCACTTGTTAAGAACCTTATGTTGAAACTTAAGGCTCAAGAAAAAAGAAGAAAAGTAGAAAAAAAAGATACTAAAAAAGAGAAAAAAGTTGTTGATGAAAGAGCTTATAAGGTAAATTTTGCCAAACTTAAAAAGAAACTAAAGCTTCCGGTAAAAGGTAAAGTTATATATAAATATAATGCTAAAAGATCGGATACGGGAACAAGATGGAAGGGTTTATTTATAAAGGCCAAAGAAGGATCAAATGTTAAATCTGTCGCCTCTGGACAAATTGTTTTTTCTGACTGGTTAAGAGGATTTGGAAATATAATCATTATCGATCATGGGAAAAGCTATATGAGCCTTTATGGAAATAATGATTCACTTTTAAAACAAAAAGGTGAATTTATAAAAGGTGGTGAGGTTATTGCTCTATCTGGTAACAGTGGTGGGAATAAGTATAACGGACTATATTATGAACTTAGATATAATGGTAAACCCTTCAATCCACTAAAATGGACTAAATAAAAAAAATCACTCTCCAATAAAGTGTACATCTACACACCTTTCAAAACTACCAAATCGATGCTCATACAAAAAAATTCCCTGCCATGTTCCTAAATTTATTTCTTTATTTTTTATTGAGAAAGATAGATTGGTTTGAGTAAGTGCAGTTCTGATGTGGGCTGACATATCATCCGGTCCTTCTAAAATATGGCTGTATGCCTCATCACCATCAACAACCAATTTTTTAAGGAAATTTTCTAGATCAAGCAAGACATCTGAATCGTAATTTTCATTTACTAGAAGGCTAGCGGACGTATGCTTAATATTTAATGTCAATAATCCTGTATTAGCGTTTTCGGAATTAATCCAATCTTTTATCTTTGGCGTAATATCATAAAGCTTTCTTCCACTTGTTAATTCAGTAATATTTCCAAAAATTTGAATCAATTTAGCCTCTATATTTTTTTGTAACTTCTAATTGAGCCATAAAGAAACAACAATACACCTATAGATATTGCACTATCGGCCACGTTAAATGCAGGCCAATAAAATTCATCAATATGAAAATAAATAAAATCAATTACATAACCATAACTTATTCTGTCAAAGAGATTTCCAATTGCTCCCCCAAGAATCAGAAGTAATCCTAAAACAATTAGGATATTTTTTTTATATTGATTTATTAACCATGGAATATATATAACCGCAAGCAATGAGATAACAATTAAAAAATATCTTTGCCACCCACCTTGATCACTCAAAAAACTAAAAGCTGCTCCTGTATTTTGAAAGTGCACGAGACTTAAAAACGTTGTAATTTCAACTTGCTCACCATACATAATTTTATCTTGGATATAATTTTTTGAAAGAATATCTAACAAAAAAATAGATAAACTAATTAGATATAATTTAAGCATAAAGTCTTATTTCGCCATCCTCATAAAGATTCTTTATACATCTTCTACATAACTCTTTATGTTTTTTATTATGACCAATATCATCGCAATAATGCCAACATCTCTCACATTTTTGATGCTCACTTTTATTGACATTGACCTCTAGCTTTTCCTTCTTTTTAATAGTGACTTTGGAGGCTATAAAGATAAACTTTAATTCATGACTAAATAATTTTAAACTGTTATAAATCTCTACAGGGGCACTAATCTCAACAACAGACTGTAGCGAGGAACCTACAACACCTTTTTCTCTTAGCTCTTCTATTTTTTTATTAACAAGACCTCTAATTTCTAAAATATTTTTCCAATTATTTAAGTCTTTATCTTCCATCAAATTTTTTGGAAATTGATACCATGTCTCGGTAAAAATACTTTTTTTATTATTTTTAAAAATGCTTTCTGACGCTTCATAAGCAGTAAAGGTTAGGATTGGCGTCATTAGCCTTACTAATGACTGCGTTATATGAAATAACGCACTTTGAGCCGACCTTCTTCCATGTGAGTTTTCCTTCATGGTATAAAGTCTATCTTTAATGATATCCAAATAAAATCCTCCTAAGTCCTCTGAACAGAAAGCAACGAACTTTTGAATACCTACATAGAAATTAAATGCATCATAATCTTTAATTATTGATTCTTGCAGAGCTTGGGATTGATTCAAAGCAAACCTATCAATCGATAACATTTTTTCTGGTGGGACTAGTTGTGTTTCTTTATCTATATCTTCAATATTGGAGATTAGAAATCTCAAGGTATTCCTAATTCTTCTGTAGCTATCTGCTACTCTTTTCATAATCTCATCAGAGATATTAAGCTCTCCAGAATAATCAGTGGATGCGACCCATAATCTTAAAATATCTGCTCCATATTGGTTAATAATTTTCTGAGGGGAAATTACATTACCTTTAGATTTACTCATCTTATGGCCATCGCCATCAACAACAAAGCCATGCGTTAGTAAAGCCTTAAATGGAGCTGCATCATTAATTGCACAACCTGTCAGCAAGCTTGATTGAAACCAACCCCTATGCTGATCAGAACCCTCTAGATAAAGGTCTGCAGGATAAGTTAACTCTTCACGATCTTGTATTACAGATTGATGGGTGGTGCCAGAGTCAAACCAAACATCTAATGTATCCGTTGATTTAAAATAGTTTTCTGCATCATCACCAAGCATAGAACCAATATCTAAGTTGAACCAAGCATCCATACCTTCTTTTTCCATCTTTTTTGCAATTTTCTCAAAAAATGGAATCGATTTTGGGTGCGGTAAATGTGTTTCCTTATTAAGAAATATTGGTATTGGTACCCCCCAAGATCTTTGTCTAGAGATACACCAATCAGGCCTTTTTTCAATCATCGATTTAAGCCTACCTTCGCCCCAATTTGGAAAAAAACTTGTTTTTTTTATTACTTTTTCAGCTTGATCACGCAATGAAATATTTTTTTTATTTTTTACATCCATACCAATAAACCATTGTTCCGTGGCTCTAAAAATGATTGGAGTTTTATGTCGCCAACAATGTGGATAACTGTGAGTAAAATTCTCTACAGAGAACAGTGCCCCACTCACTCTGAGTGACTCTATAATCTTTTTATTCGCATCCCAAACACTTAATGATCCAACAATATCAGTGTCTTTTGTGAACTTTCCATCCTTATCTACTGTGCTTTCAACAGGTAAGTTATAGTGACTTCCAACTACATAATCATCTACTCCATGAGCAGGTGCAGTATGAACTAAACCTGTACCGGTTTCAGTTGTAACATGAGGGCCACAAATGATAGGTACATCCTTTTCTTTAAATGGATGGCGAAATTGTATGCTTTCAAGTGCTGTTCCATCACATGAACCTACTAGATGCCCTTCAAGCTCATATGACATCAGCTTTGTTTTTGATAATTCTGTTGAAAGTATCAAAAATTTATCCTCAATTTCATATAATCCATACTCAAGTTTTGGATTGACACAAATAGCTTCATTGGCTGGAAGCGTCCAAGGTGTAGTTGTCCAGATAACAGCAAAAATATCTTTATTAATTTTATAATCAAAAATTCTTTCGATGGCTTCCTTATCAATACAATTAAAAGCTACATCAATGGCTATTGATTTTTTATCCTCATATTCCACCTCAGCTTCAGCAAGGGCAGAACCACAATCTGTGCACCAATTAACTGGTTTACCCCCTTGGTATAAGTAGCCACTTTCGTAAATTTTTGCTAATGACCTTATGATATTAGCTTCAATTTTATAATCCATTGTGAGATAAGGCTTATCCCATTCTCCAAAAACACCCAATCTTTGAAAATCCCTTTTTTGACTCTCAACTTGTTCATAGGCATAAGCTCTGCAAAGACCTCTAAATTCTTTTGGCTTTAAATTTTTCCCATGTTCTTTTTCAATGACTAATTCTATTGGTAAGCCATGACAATCCCATCCTGGGATAAAGGGAACATCAAAACCAGAAAAAGTTTTTGATTTAATAATAAAATCTTTTAAAACCTTATTTACAGCATGGCCAATATGAATATTTCCATTTGCATAAGGTGGGCCATCATGAAGAATATATTTTTTCATTCCTAGACGTGATTTCCTAATAGCGTCATAGATTTTTTTATGTTCTAAGCTCTTTAACCATTCAGGTTCTCTCTTCGCAAGGTCCCCTCTCATTGGAAAGCTAGTTTCTGGTAGATTAAGTTTATATTTGTTTTTTTCTGTCATAGATTTTGCTTTTCAAAAAAAAGTTTTGCCTTGGTTACATCTAATTTAATTTGCTCTTTTAACTCATCAAGTGACTTAAACTTT
>Ga0115000_10005360_pt1 | contig 10293 bp, 6 predicted proteins | sample ArcticOcean_MG_C_6_FD_89690 | JGI IMG/M metagenome (GOLD analysis project Ga0115000, IMG submission 89690) | Marine microbial communities from western Arctic Ocean - ArcticOcean_MG_CB8_128 | ecosystem: Environmental > Aquatic > Marine > Oceanic | place: Arctic Ocean: Canada Basin | collected... | reverse complement strand
AATTCGCCCCTGAAAGACATTATCACCAAACTGATTCAACATTTGTGATTGCGTTGCATGCACGACGTCACGAAAATCCATATGCTCTTTCATGCTACCTTTAAAGGTCACTTTCACTGAATCTGGAATAGTCATCGTTGCTTCACCTGTCGCCAATGCAAGTGCAACCGTTCCTGAGTCAGCACCAAAGGCAACACCTTTAGACATTCGGGTATGAGAATCACCCCCAATAATAATTGCCCAATCATCAACTGTAATGTCATTCAAAACCTTATGAATAACATCCGTCATAGAGTGGTAAACACCCTTTGGATCTCTCGCTGTAATGAGGCCAAACTTGTGCATAAATTTCATAAGTTTTGGTGTGTTGGCTTGGGCTTTAATATCCCAGACAGAAGCCGTATGACATCCAGATTGATATGCTCCTTCAACAGTTGGAGAAATGACTTTGGCAGCCATTGACTCAAGCTCTTGAGACGTCATCAACCCCGTCGTATCCTGCGATCCAATGATATTCACTTTCACGCGTGCATCTGAGCCAGAGAATAATACAGTGCCCGAAGCTACGCCAACTGCGTTTTTATTGAAGATTTTTTCTACAGCCGTTAGACCTTGGCCTTCATGAGAGATAACTTTGGATGGCGCATAGGCAGATTTCAACTCAATCCCTAGCGTCTCACATGCAAAACTTTGAACTTTTTTCCCAAAAACAATCGCATAAGAGCCGCCGGCCTTGATGAACTCGATTTTCTGAGGAGTAAAGGACGAACTTAGATCAATAAGCTCTGTGCTTCCATCATCACCGTATAGTTTTTTATCTTTTGTATTGATAGTGAGAGTAGTACCAGTCTCAACAGAGTAAACTTGTTCCAGAATCGGATTACCGTCGTCATTTAAAACGTATTTTCCGTCAGCATCGGATTTTTTAGTCCAATTTTTCAAATCAATACCAATACCACCTGTTACATCAACCGTCGTCAAAAAAATTGGTGAAATTCCATTTGTCCCAGCAATAATTGGAGCGATATTCACAAAAGGTATATAAGGGCTGGCGGGTTTACCGGTCCATAAAGCAACATTGTTCACTCCCGACATCCTAGAGGAGCCAACACCCATAGTGCCTTTTTCAGCGATCAACATTACTCTCTTGTCGGGATGTTGTTTTTGTAGTTCTTGAATCTCATTTTGAGCAGCTTCAGATATCATGCATTTACCATGCAACTCCCTATCTGCTCTAGAGTGCGCCTGCTTTCCAGGTGAAAGCAAATCAGTCGAAATATCTCCTTCAGCCGCAATATACGTTACGATTTTAATTTCTGTTTCTATATCGGGAAGTTTTGTAAAAAATTCAGCTTTAGAATAACTTGTAAGAATATCCAGAGCGATCAAATTTCCAGCTGTATAAGCATTCTCAAGTTTTTCTGTATCAGCCTCATAGAGAAATACCTGCGTTTTGAGAACTTCAGCCGCATTCGAAGCGATTGAAGGGTCATCACCCAAAGCGAGATCAAGAAGAACCTCAATTGAGGGTCCACCTTTCATGTGAGACAAAAGTTCAAAAGCAAAGGTTATGGGGATATCTTTAATAACACTACTACCAGTAATTATTTCTTTTAAAAACTGAGATTTCACAACTGCAGCAGCAGTTGTTCCAGGTAAAGTGTTATAGATAAAAAACTTAAGAGACTCTTCTCGGTGCTTGCAATGAGAATCTTTTATTTGTCCTATAATTTCAGAGGTAAGCTCAGCATTCTCAATCGGCAGAGGGCTCAATCCTAGCTTTTTTCGCTTTGCAATCTCATCTAAGTATTCTGAATAAAGGCTCATAGTGGTCTCGGTAAATTGATTCTAGATTACACTTTATAACTGTTTCTCTTAACGTTTTGACAACGTAATAGAAACTTAATCTATTAATTAATTATATCAAAAAGGTCAAAAATTATCAGTTATTTCACTCATGAGTTTTTCAGAAACTCCGAATTAACCAAGAAACTATAACAAGGAAAACTTGTAACTAAAAAAGTGTCATCATTTTTAATTTAATCTGCCGTCTGTGTTCTGGTTTATGACACATCATTATCGGTGTCTAGTAGTTCGATAGGTATGTGACTTCGGACCTTCTGACCTGAACTCGACTCCACCCATCGACCCTACATACTGATCAACATTTTCCTGCCAATGTAACGTGACCTTAGCCGAACGATGGATCGTCGCAATAATGATGTCGTGTTCGCGAAACTGGAGAATCTCTCCGGTAACGGCGATCTCATTCTTTACACCGATGATCTCACAGGTGTCATCAAACCGTTTAGGACTCTCTACCACTTCTTTTCTCCACTCTCATAATCATTCGAACAACCTAGTCTATTTAGAAAGAATTCTACTCCCACTCAATAGTAGTCCCAAAATAACCCTCGTAAGAACAATGGTTTGCGAGTGCTAAAATAGAGTTTACAAGTAGTTTACAAGTTTTTGGTTTTTATTTCTGTGTGCCCCACTATCTTAAAACCCTCTTAGAATCAGTAGTTTAGTACTTTCTGACTTGTAAAATTTACTACAAATCATTTATTCCCACTCAATGAGTAATGCCACTGAAACCCTCTGTTTATAGTTTTTTCAAAAGCAAATGCATTAACCAGTTAACTTTCGCATTAATGACTCAAATATACCTCTGCTGAACCATTTCGACCAAGAAAAAGCAAATATAGTTCCTATAATACAGAATATTATTGCAGCAACGAATGCATGTGATGAAGTCTGACTGCCAGTAAGTCCAAGAGCATCAATAAATCCTAAACCAACAATTATATGAAGAATGTATAGAGTAAGGGTTTGTGTCCCAGCAGGAGAAATTAAAGAATAAACATTACTGTCTCTAAGTCTTTCTGATACAACTAAGCAAAGACCTATGACAAGAAAAGCTGAACCAGATGCTGCTAAAAAATAAAGTAGCATTGGTGGCATCGACTCAGTCATAACCAAGAAATGTAGCTCAGAATCAGCAGGGATTAAATAGCCTGAGAATATAAAACTCATGATTTCTGAAAATATAATCGCAGCCAAACCCCATGTAATCATTTTAATCTGAACTTGTCTTTCCCTTAATGAAGCTCGGCTCAAAAGAATACCTAGCAAGAAAAACCCTAACCAAGGTAAAATTGGATGAAAACCATTAAAAAAAAGATTTCGAGCGAATCCGTCAATTGTCCAAAACCCAGAATAGGTAAGTTCTTCAAAATTCCAACCTGCTTCGTAGTCAATGGATAAAATCATACAAAAATAAACTACATTGAGAAGACCTATAATCCAAATTAATAGTCGATTACTGAATGGAAGCAAAAAAACACCAAATAAAAAATAAAAGGCGTAGTAATGCAAAATATCTCCCTCGAAAATAGACATATTTAAAAGACCTAGAATCAGTAAGAATATTGCTCTCTTTATAATGATGTTTACTGTCTGACTCTCTCTCTTAAAACTAGATAGTCCAAGCCCAATACCTGCGAGAACTACAAAGGTAGCAGAAGCACGACCCTGTAATTGCCCTATAAGTTCATTAAAGAATCCCCCATTGCTTTGAACTCCATATGACATGGCAACATCAAAATTAACAATAACCATTCCTACAAAAGCAAAATATCGTGCCACATCCAGCCCAATTAATCGTTCACTCATATGATTCATTTCTTCATTCCCACTCAATAGTAGAGTATTTTGAAACCCTTATAAAAAGGGGGTTACAGAGAGATAAAAAGTAGTTTGTCATAAGTTTGTCACGACTGTTTTTTTCAATCATCTTCCTCATTTTAACCTATCAATTTATATTGGTTTGACCTATATATCGTATTTTTTTTCGCAAGGTCTTTTCAATCTGTAACTCTTCTATATTTCTTAGCTATTTTTAGTAATAATTCAGTAAAGATCAAAGATTTAAATCTGAAAATAGAACTATAGTTTTTTTTTGAGTCAATAAATAATGCAAGGGTAATTTTTTATCTGTGTATGCTTGATCAACTATTTTCCGTTTATCTTCATTTGGTACCAATAAGATACAATTTTTTGTATTAAGCAACATCGAAAGGTTCATAGAAATCCTGTTATGACTTGGAGAGCCCAAAGTTTGATCAGAGACTATAAAATCAGGTGCAGCATTTACATCAAAAGCACTGCTATGATTTAGTAGAGCCGGAAATAAAGATGCAAAGTGTCCATCATTTCCTAACCCTAGTAACACTACATCAAATGGAAGCTTGATACTCTCTATAGAAATTTGAGGATGCAATAGAGAGTGGAACTTAGCTGAACTAGCATTATTAATTAATAAATACTCTCTAATGATATTTTCATTTGAATCCTCATGATCTGAAGAAACCACCCTATCATCTCCTAAATAAATCGAAACTCTTTCCCAATCTAAGTCTGCATAACTTAAGTTTTTATACAGAGATAAAGGACTCCTGCCACCGCAAGCAACAAGTGATGCATGTCCATGCAATTCAATACTCTCAAATAATGATTGCTGAATAGATGCAGATAATATATCGAAAGTATAGTTTTCCAATTTAGAATCCTTATTATTACATTAAGATGACAAATTATGTAAAATATAAGTTATTGATTTATATAGAATTTTCATTCCCACTCAATAGTAGCAGGTGGTTTACCTGAAATATCATAGGTTACTCTTGAGATACCCTCAATCTCATTTATTATCCTCAATGAGACCATCTCAAGAAACTCGTATGGCAATCGTGCCCATCGTGCTGTCATAAAATCGACAGTTTCAACAGCTCTTAAAGCAATAACGTAATCATATCGTCGGCCATCGCCCATCACACCTACAGACTTGATAGGTAAAAACACAGCAAATGCTTGGCTTGTTTTGTTATAAAGATCATGATTAACAAGTTCTTTTATGAATATATCATCGGCTAATTGAAGTAATTGAGCAAACTCAGGTTTAACCTCGCCCAAGATCCTCACCCCTAAGCCGGGACCTGGAAATGGATGCCGATATACCATCAATTCGGGAAGACCGAGTTCTATTCCAATCTTTCGTACTTCATCTTTAAATAATTCTCTTAATGGCTCTATGAGTTTCATTCGCATATTTGCAGGAAGCCCACCTACGTTATGGTGTGATTTAATCACATGAGCTTTGCCCGTAGATGAACCTGCTGATTCTATAACATCCGGATAAATAGTACCTTGTGCCAGCCAGTCAACACCATCAAGTTTATCCGCTTCTTCATCAAACACCTCAATAAATAATCGTCCTATTACTTTTCTTTTTTCCTCTGGATCAGAAACACCTTTTAGAGCACCAAAAAAACGGTCTGCAACATTCACTCGAATTACTTTTACACCAAGATTTTCGGCAAAGATTCGCATAACCTGATCACCCTCTTGATGACGTAACAAGCCATGATCAACGAATACGCATACCAATTGATCGCCAATTGCTTTATGCAAAATAGCGGCAACAACTGATGAATCAACCCCCCCAGAAAGTCCTAGTAAAACTTTCCCTTTACCAACCTCGTCTTGTACTTTTTTTACAGCCTCAGTTGCTATATTGGCTGGTGTCCATTCATGCAAGCAGCCACATATATCATGTACAAAGCGATCAATTATTTTTTTACCTTGAAGGGTATGAGTTACTTCAGGATGAAATTGCAAACCAAAATACTGGCGTGTTATATCTTCCATGGCAGCATAAGGGGAGTTCTGACTGCTTGCCACGGCCTTAAAACCAGACGGAATAGACTCTATTCTATCTCCGTGACTCATCCAAACTTTGAGCAAGCCATCATCACCATCACTAAAATCTCTCAATAAAACAGAATTAGTAGTAGTAATTTCTGCATAACCAAATTCACGTTCATCAGAGGCTTCTACATTTCCACCTAACTGTGCCGCCATAGTTTGCATGCCATAACATATCCCCAATAATGGAATTGATAGCTGGAATACTATTTCAGGTGCCTTGGGTGGATTTATTAAATTAACCGATTCAGGACCGCCAGAGAGAATAATGCCAGCAGGATTAAATTCTCGGACCACTTCTTCACTGACATCCCATGGATGTATCTCACAATAAACGCCGCTTTCTCGAACTCTTCTGGCAATCAATTGTGTGTACTGACTACCAAAATCAATAATTAATATTTGATTTACATGTATATCCATTGAATATCCGGAAATTATTTATTGATTAATTTTATGACGTGCTTCGATAATTCGGTGCTTCTTTAGTGATTGCTACATCATGAACATGGCTCTCACGCATTCCCGCAGCCGTAATTTTCACAAATTCTGGCTTAGTTCTCATTTCATCAATATTATGACTGCCTGTATAGCCCATGGCCGCCCTTAGACCACCCATCATTTGATGAATAATGGCCAAAACAGAACCCTTATAAGCAACACGTCCCTCAATACCCTCGGGAACCAATTGATCATGACCGTCAGCAGCGTCCTGAAAATAACGGTCTGAAGAGCCATGTGATTGACTCATCGCGCCAACTGAACCCATACCTCGATATGATTTATAGGATCGACCTTGAAATAATTCGACCTCACCCGGAGATTCTTCGGTACCGGCAAATAAACTCCCCAGCATTACCGTATGAGCGCCAGCTGCAATCGCTTTAGCTATATCGCCAGAATAACGTATACCTCCATCAGCGATAACGGGTATGCCAGATTTCTTAAGTCCTTCAGCAATATCAGCTACGGCACTTACTTGTGGCATTCCCACTCCAGCGATCACTCTGGTGGTGCAAATTGACCCTGGACCAATACCTACCTTAACACCATTAACTCCAGCCTTAACAAGTGCATGGGCTGCATCAGCGGTAACAATATTACCACCTATAATTTGTAAATCAGGGTACTGATTCCGTATCAAACTCACTCGATCTAAAACGCCTTGGGAAAAACCATGCGACGTATCAACAACAATCACATCCACTCCTGCACTAACTAATTCGTTCACTCGTTCGTTGGTGTCTGCTCCCGTACCAACCGCAGCACCCACTCTTAAAGCTCCTTCCAGATCTTTACAAGCATTTGGATAATCGGTCGCTTTTTGAAAATCCTTTGCTGTAATCAAACCACACAAATTAAAATCTTTGCCTACAACCAGCACTTTTTCAATACGATGCTTATGAAATAAGGATAATACTTCTTCTTCAGGAGCATCTTCTTTGACCGTTACCAGCTTTTCTTTTGGTGTCATCACCAATGAAACAGGCGCATTTATATCTGTCTGATAACGCCAATCACGATGCGTAACAATACCGACTGTCTGACCATTATCAACAACTGGCACCCCAGAAATTCCATTTAATCGAGTTAGCTCAATAACCTCACGAATCGTTGTATTTGAGTTTACAGTGATTGGATCTCTAACGATTCCACTTTCAAATTTCTTAACTTGATTAACTTCTTTAGCTTGATTCTCTATCGATAGATTCTTGTGAATAATTCCTATGCCACCCTCTTGTGCGAGTGCTATCGCTAAACGAGATTCTGTCACTGTATCCATGGCTGCGGATAGCAACGGAATATTTAGATCAATTTCAGAAGTAAGCTTAGTAATTAAGTCAACGTCGCTAGGAAGAACGTCGGAATACGCGGGCCGAAGAAGGACGTCATCAAAAGTTAGTGCTTCTTTAGTTATTCTCATAAGCCTGTCCGTTACATTTTTGATTTCTGTAACGATGCAATTCTACGCTTTAGTTTTTTTCGGGTAAACAACAGAGTTTAAAAAATTAATTATTTTTCTACTCCTAATTATTTTGTCTTGGTTATAATGAGCCTATGGATGACTTATTCACGCAAGTAACACCACCAAAAATAATTTCTGTTTCAGAGTTAAATAGAAAAGCAAAATCCCTGCTTGAGGGTGGCATTCCAAAACTCTGGATTGAGGGTGAGATATCAAATCTTGCTCGTCCAGCTTCGGGTCATATGTATTTTAGTCTCAAAGATGAGGCTGCCCAAATTCGCTGTGCATGGTTTAAGCAGCGTCAGCATCAAAATACAATGACCATCGCCAATGGCACTAAAATGCTCGCTTTGGGAAAGATTAGCTTATACGAAGCTCGAGGTGAATATCAATTCATTGTGGAAAAAATGGAAACCGCAGGAGAAGGTGATTTAAAAAGAAAATATGAAAAACTTAAAGAAAAACTTGCTATCGAAGGTTTTTTTTCTGTAGGAATAAAAAAGTCACTCCCAAAATTACCAACTCAAATTGGAATTATCACCTCACCTAGTGGAGCTGCAATTAGAGATGCGTTGAGCGTCCTAAAAAGAAGATTTCCAATGGTTCCAATCATTATTTATCCAGTATCGGTTCAAGGAGCAGCAGCTGCCCCTGAAATTAAAATTGCTCTTGAAAAAGCCAATAAACGCGCGGAATGTGATCTTTTAATAATCACTCGGGGTGGTGGATCTCTTGAAGATTTATGGGCTTTTAATGAAGAGATTGTAGCCAGAGCGATTCATCAGAGTGATATTCCAATTATAAGTGCTGTTGGGCATGAAACCGATGTCACTATAGCTGACTTTGTAGCTGATCATAGGGCGCCAACACCTTCAGCAGCGGCTGAGATAGCAGTTCCAGATCAACAAGAATGGTTTAATTCAATAGATAATATTTCGGGAAAACTTAACGCCCTCATCATTAGAGTTATTAATAATCGCCATCAATCAATCGATTGGTTTCATAAAAGACTCACTCAAAGCAGTCCACAAGTAATTGTAAGGCGGCAAATTGAAAAATCTATCAATCTTCAAAGAGTGCTGAAAGGCAGTATAAAAAACCTTCTTATTGTTCGCGGGCGAGAAATAGATAAATTAACCTCAAGATGCATCCAAAATTCTCCATCACACTCACTCCAAAAACAAATCATGCGCTTAGAAGCAATAAAACAAAATATCTATACGAAAGGAAAAAAACTCATCGAGGATAATCAAAATCGACTTCAATTAGCCTCCCAATCATTAAATAGTGTTAGTCCACTCGGAACTTTAGACAGAGGTTATGCGATTGTTAGTGAAGCCAAAACAAATAAAATTATAACTAATCCCAGTAGCTTAAAGATAAACAGCAAGCTCGAAATACAGTTAGCTAAGGGTAAAATTACGGCCGCTGTATTAGAAAAAAATAGTATCTAAAATTCTATTCGTTGCTCAGAAAGTCATTCATAACAGGTCGAAAAGCATCCATTTCTACCAAAAAAGAATCATGACCTTTGATGCAATCAAGTGCTACGAAATGTGAATCTTTAACTACCTTAGCTAAATGTGAGGATAACTCCTCTTGCTGGTGTATAGGAAACAGAAAATCACTTTTAACTCCAATAATCAGCGAAGATTTTAACTTTAATTTGGCGCAAGCTTTCGCTAATGAACCGCCATTCTCATTAAAATCAAATAGATCAGAAGCTCGTGATAAGTAAAGATAACAATTTGCATCGAACTGACCAGTAAATCTCTCTGCTTGGCTTTGAAGATAAGATTCAACAGCAAAATCTCCATAAAATTGATCGCCATCTTTATATTCAAGCGTATTCCTTTCTCTAGCAAAACGCGCTTCCCATTCTTCTGCTGAACGGTAAGTAATCATGCCAAGTTTTCTAGCTAAACGAGGGCCCTCTATAGGTGGATCTTTTGGGTCATAATTTCCATTGGACCATTTGTTATCTCTTCTTATCATTTCTCGTTGCAAGGATCGAATGGCAATCGAAAATGGCAATGCTCTTGCGGAAGACGAGATTGAAATCAATCGTTCACTAACTTCTGGAAATTGTACGCAAAAAGAAAGTGCGCTCATACCACCCATTGAACAACCAATCGTCGTGTGTACTTTTTTTAATCCCAGTGCTTTTATGACTTCATAACCACCTTTTGCAACATCTTCCAGCGACAGAACTGGAAAGTCGAGCTTATACTGTCTATTTGTTTCAGGATTAATCGAAGCTGGACCTGAAGAGCCAAAACAACTCCCCAGTGAATTTACACAAATAATAAAATATCGATCAGTGTCGAGTGGCAAGCCCGAACCAATCATATCTTCCCACCAACCACTGGTTGAGTCTTCTGGCGAAGATGAAGCATGTGCTGAAGGAGATAATCCTGTAAATATCAAGATGGCATTCTTGCCATTGTCATCTGTTCCCCATGTTTCATAAGCAATTGATGGTGACTCTAGATAGCCACCACGGTGCATAGGGAATTTACCGTCAATCTTTATGTATTTTGTTGCACTCATAAAATACTCTT
>Ga0115000_10005359_pt1 | contig 10293 bp, 8 predicted proteins | sample ArcticOcean_MG_C_6_FD_89690 | JGI IMG/M metagenome (GOLD analysis project Ga0115000, IMG submission 89690) | Marine microbial communities from western Arctic Ocean - ArcticOcean_MG_CB8_128 | ecosystem: Environmental > Aquatic > Marine > Oceanic | place: Arctic Ocean: Canada Basin | collected... | reverse complement strand
TGCGTATCGACTGGATTGAATCAAACACAAATGAACCTCAAACATTGATGTACAATCCGAACCCAGCCAATGGTGGTGTGAAACCACTGTTTGTCGTCATCAATTCAACCATTGAAAACCCAACTCTTCTTGATGGAGTTGGGGTTGGTGGACAGTCTGTTGAATTCTCGTGGAACATTGCTGATGAGTACAACGATGTCTGTCAGAGTAAAAGAAGTCAGGTGAATGATGGTGAATCGGTTTCTTGGAACACTCTTCATTTCAACACGTATATTGCCCATGAATTAAGAATCAACTATGAAGATGGACAGGATTATATTTCCGTGCAGCAATCAGTTTCGATTCTCTATTCAGACGATAGTTCTTGAACTGAATTTAAGATTCAGTTCATTCCGATAAAGCCTCAGTATTATCCTTTGATTTCAGTACAGGTCACACATGCAGTTCGTACAGAACAGTTGTTGATGTTTGAGCATCGTAAAGCGAATCCTCAAAGTCAAGGATTCAGTGGGTCTGCCATGGTGGCCCAACGATTGGATGGTAAAGCCTGTGCAGCGGAAGTCGAAGAGGAACTTCTCATCCGAATTGCAGCATGTAAAGAAAGGGGTATCAAACCGCATTTGGCTGTTGTCATTGTTGGTGATGACCCTGCAAGTCATGTCTATGTTGGTTCTAAAGTTCGAGCATGTGAACGTCTCGGCATCCAAAGTACGCACATCGAATTACCCGTAGATTCAACCGAAGAACAAGTCCGTGAAGCGATTCTCTCTCTCAATCAACAAAGTGGTCTTCATGGAATCCTTGTTCAATCGCCCTTGCCAAATCATATCGATGAAGAAGGATTGACCGATTTAATCGACCCTGTAAAAGACGTCGATGGTTTCCATCCACAAAACCTCGGCCGATTGGTTCAAGGGCGCATGGATGGAATGTTGCCATGCACCCCTAGTGGTGTCATGCGCATGTTATCTTGGGCAGGAATCGAAACCGAAGGGAAAACGGCAGTTGTACTTGGCCGTTCTCGGATAGTTGGCATGCCTCAATCACTCTTACTCGGTGCTAAAGGTGTTGATTCTACGGTAACTGTAGCTCATTCACGCACCCAAAATACCGCCGCATTATGTGCAAGTGCGGATATCGTCATCGCCGCAGTTGGACGGCCAGAGATGGTGACTGCAGATTGGATTAAAGATGGCGCAGTTGTTGTTGATGTTGGAATTAATCGAGTCACTGACGATAGTCGAGAGCGAGGCTGGCGTCTTGCAGGAGACGTTCATCCTGATGTTGCCCAAAAAGCATCTTGGCTTTCTCCAGTGCCTGGTGGCGTAGGTCCGATGACCATTGCCATGTTGATGGAGAATACCGTTCGAGCCGCTGAACAATCGATGGCCGCTTAACAAGACTCATAGGTTGGTGGCTTTTAGGAGCATATAGCATGGACCCCAAAGCACCTCGTACCGCTACTGCAACCTTCGTTTTAGGAGCAGTCACAACGGTTCTGAGTGTCGTGAGTTTTGTCTTTAACATTGGGCTTTCAAATGGCTTTGGAACTGAAGAAATCATCCTTCTTGTCATCAGTGGTCTCTTTTTCATCATTTCTTTTTTAGCATCCCGAGAGCGAGAGGAGATTCAAATGATTCAATCACTTTCTGTTGAAGAGCAATTTTCCGCAATCGAATCTATGCCGACGCTGTATAATTCACCCTCCACAGATGTGGATCAATTCGGATTTGAAACGCAACCACAAGTTCCTTCTGAATCACAAGCAATCGTTGCCTCCATCTTAGGCCCAAGTGAAGTCGTAAAACCAGAAGAGATCAGTACGGCCATGGCGGCCTTATCCTCTGGTGATTCAGGGCGTATTGGTGCTGAAACCGCCCGGAATAATCCCGCACCACATGCTCATACTGAACAATTTAGAGAGGTATTCAAATCCTCAAGCACAACTCAAGATGGTTTTGAAAGAATTAAAGTTGAGAACATACCATTGCCGGGTGAAAAGAACACTCGTTCAACGCCAGATTTACCGTGGCTTACACAGAAACATGAATTTCAAACTACAGGCGCCGCTCAGATTCCACTACCTGATGCAACTCAATCTCCACCCGAGACTGATTCCTCTCAAGAGATTACACCGGGAATGCCTGACTTAGATGATTTGTTTGCAGATGGCTCATCCGATGAGACACAAGAGTCGGTAATTCCTCCGCTCCCTAATCTCGATGATTTATTTTGATTCATTTCCATACTACCATAGAGGTTGTGCTCTTGGGTTGGAACATGTGGACTGAGAAGTTTGACCTTCATAGCCATTCCACAAACAGTGACGGGCAACATTCTGTCGATGATGTTGCACAAATGATGTCCGATTCAAAAGTTCGCTATTGGTCCTTAACTGACCATGATACAATCTCTGGATGGAATGCCGCTCGCAATGCTGCTGCTGCGCAAGGTCTTGTGTTTATTCCTGGTGTGGAATTGACATGTATGCCTGGATTGCCAGCTGATGTCGAAATACTTGAGTTGCGAAATCAAGAACGAGCATCTGATTCATGGCATCTGTTAGCCTATTTTCCGAAACTCGAGTCTGGCAGTAGGCAGCATCTACAATTTCAGGCTTGGTTGGCGCCGTTGGGTGAAGGTCGAATTCCACGTATGTTGACAATGATTGAAAAGTTATCCGAACTTGGTATGCCCGTTGATTTCGAGGCTGTCATCGCCCGAGCAGGTGACTCAGTTGGCCGACCACACTTAGCCGATGAAATGATGGCTTTAGGTTATGTTGAAACTCGTCAGGAAGCGTTTGATAAATGGATTGGTGATTCAAAACCAGCTCACATCACACGCCCGCAACCAAGTATTGCGGAAGCATGCTCAGCAGTTCACGCAGCAGGAGGGATCACTTCGCTTGCACATCCATTGTATTACTGTATTGAAACGGATGCTTTGGTTACCTTTTGTCTTGAATCTGGTGTTGATGCAATCGAGTGTTTCCATCGAAGTCACAGTGATGCTTACCGCTTTCAATTATGGTCCGCAGCCAAAGAATCCGGTCTTTCTGTGACCTGTGGTTCAGATTTCCATGGGATGAAGTACAATCAAATGCCAGGTCGAATGGCAGTTCCAACGGCAACTCTACCGCCGTTACTCAGGGACTCAATGCAGTCTCTTGGCGAGTCAATGCATCAATCATAAGTGCGAACTCGAACAAGATGACGACTGGCATCGCTACTAAGAAGAGTGAAAGCGGGTCGGGGGGTGAGAGGATTGCACCCAATAAAAAGGCACCAAACCAGATGTGTCTTCGATACGAACGAACCGTAGTTCGGTTCACAATCTCCATCCTCAATACCAGTAAAGTGATCAGTGGCGCTTGAAACCCGATGGCGGATGCAATGGCTAAATTTGCTACAAATCCAATGTAACTGGTAAGTCTCCATTCGGTCGACAAACCGGCGGTCTGTGCATCGGTTGTCAAATATTCCAAGAGCATAGGGATAAGCCAATTCCAGGCATAGTAGACTCCCCCGCTCAAGAGTAAGACCGCAAAGAATAAGGTGGTAAGTAAGGTTTTGTTCGGTCGAGGGGCTTGAACTTTTAATTCGGCTAAACGCTGACGAAATGCCAAATTTTTACTTGCCTGCCAACTTCCTTCGGATAAGAACACAACCACCATACAGAGTAAACCCACATGTGCCGCCAGTCGAACTTGAAGTAAGATAAACTCGACCGGAGTTGTGACAATAATATCCACACCTACAGGTAATCGGTTTGGGTCAATAAGCCACGCAATGAAGTTCTTGGTCAGTGGGAAAGTGGCCATGAAGCCAAGTGCAAAAACTACGGCCAGCATTTTGACTCGCTTTCGGAGATACAACTGTATTGAAGCGAGGATTTCTCCACCCGGTGAATCAAGCAGTTCATCAACTGCATTGACCAATCCTTCAACTTCTGCCATTGATGTATGCACGAGGCTGGCCCTCATAACACACACTCATTCGACATGTCATTCTTGTTCCCAAAGGTGTGATGGTGTAGAGTCGTAAAAGTTACGATTATACTTTTTCATTCGGCGAATACGATTGATGACAAAAGCGGTCATCCATAGCGATGCCAATGACAGCAATATGGCTTGGGCCATCTTGTCTTCATGGTAATCATTTATGACCCGAACTTGTATGACGTCACCAGAAGCTGCATCACTTGGATTATGCATCATCATGTAGTAGAATTCACTTGATGCATTAAACACCAGCGGTTGAGTTAATCCGGGCCCAACAGTGTAATTCTCTCCAAGGGAACGCGCAATATTCCAATCAATAGAACCGTTTTCCATTGTGAGTGGAGCAACATCTACTCTTATGACAACCACTTCCATGGTCAATGTACCATCCAGATTCGTCACATTCGAATGCATTTGCATCCCCTCATCAATTTTTGGAATGATTTCAAACCGAGAATCCTCAGGTCCAAGTTGATACGAGATTCGCTCATCAATTGTATCGGTTTGAACTTGGACTGCCATGAGGATGGTTGTCAACATGAGCATGGTGATGATTCCTTCAACAAGCAGGTGGCGCCGGACTTTTTTGGATGTAAGTCCCTTGAAAAAACCGCCGTGATCGTTTCGTAATCGTGGTTGAAGGTGGTGAATAAACAATGCACCGACTCCTCCGATGAGCATTCCCAATGGAATGTCAACAAACCAATGAATCCCCAGATACATAATGGTGAACATGAACAACACTGTATTGATCAAGACAAACATGTGATATCGATAATGACGCCATTCTTTGAGGGTTCCACCGCTTTCTTTGACGTGTAAGTAGTTCAAGAGGAGAATGCCAAAAGGAATGGCCACATGCAAAGAAGGAACTGCATTATCCAGTGGGTCATGAGTTGCATAAAATACACTGTACCACCCATCGTGATAAAGTAAGGACTCCATTCCAGGAATCCATGAAGAAGTGACTTCTACATTGAAAAACAGGTAGTAGGGGACTGCAAGTGCATAAATGAGCAAATAATTCAATGCGACCTTATCGGTCATATCTCGGTCACCAGTATATGCGAAATATACAGTTGTAACATAAATCAAGAACAAATAAATAAACAGATAATGAAAGTTAAGGACAGTGGTGAGTGTATCATTGAGGAAAAAATCTTGAAGGTGTAACGTGAAATCACCTTCAACTCGGTAGATAGCCTCAGTCCAATGACCCGCTTTGAGTTTGATGGGTTCATTCAATTTATCAGTGATTAATTTCCATAAGAGAATGACAAGATAACCCATTATGTGCAAGTAATAGCGCTGACTGCGAATGGCAGGCAACCATTTTCGAAAAGGGGTACGCATCGATACATCGTGGGTTGTAAAATACCAGCAAATGATTGGGGTGAGCAGTAATATGAGCCCAATCATGATTTGAGAAGGGTCCACATTGAGGCGCAGGGGTAGTTCATATAAGGCATTACGACCGTAAAGTCGGGGAAAAGACTCTTCCACCATATTCCAAGAGTTTTCCAGATTCAAGTGGTAGGTATTAGAAAGGAGTTCTTGGTGGGGTTAAATGGTGAAGTCCATGTGGAAACAGGCGCCAGAAAATACACTTGAAAGCCTCAGGCACGGAATCCAATTCAATGATGGAATTGAATTTGATGTGCGAATGACTCAAGATGACGAATTAATAATTCACCACGATTCGAAAGTGTCAGTGCCGCCACATAAACTTCCACATACCTATTCATGGGTTGAAAATCATACACTCGATGAATTAACTTCATTTGGTTTTCTTTCTTTCCGTTCGATGTTAGAAGACGCTCAACTTCAGAAAGAGTGGAGAGAGAACGGGAAAATCGGCTGCATTGAATTTAAACGCCCACATCCACGTGCTCTAAATGGTGGTGGTATTTTCGGGAAAAAACAGCATATGACGCATATATCTGGTATGATGGAAAAAGCGGAGTCACTTCTAAAAGAATTTGAAATCCCATCAGATAATACGGTGTATTATTCCTTTCACACGGGTATGAAATCGTCGGTTCAATCATCTGGAACAGGTCGTCCTTGGGCTGAATTGGTCCCATATATTCCACCATTTGGAAATCATTACACCAAACGAATACGAGGTAGTTTTCAGTTTTTTACCACTTCTATTGCCCGACTCATTGAATCACATCGGCGAGCAGGAGCTTCAATGGTTCCATGTGCTGTTGATTATCTCATGCCCCCGGTAAGTCTCATACCTCTGGGTTATTCAGGTGGATTATACGGTGCTAAAGCAGCGAGAATAAATGCAAATCAACGTGGATTCCCAATCTATGTATGGCCAACTGAATTAAAAATCGAGCATGATTTACTTGCTGCGGGTCTCACCGGCCTTACCGATTGTTCTGATCCTGATATGACTTGGCTGCCATCTGGCCATTTACGTTGGACTCAACCTGCTACTCAACCTTTAGATGCCAGTCAGCAACTATCCTTGGAGAAAGCAACGAAAGAAAATCACAAGGAAATCTTACGCGAACTCCAAGGTGAAACAATACCATGGTCGGAATGTGATGCGCAACGACGCAATGAGTTGGTAGATATGTGGCGTAAGAAATGGCTGTGGAGTGATTCGACCTCGGATATTCTTGAGCGTTCGAATGAAGCATCTCCACCATGGGAAGCAATACGCCTCATTGGTCATCGAGGTTCTGGTAAGACTTCTCGGCCAGTTCTCAAGTGAGACTCACTTGATATGACGCAATGATTGTGCCTCAGCAATATACTTTGGACGGTATATTGGTGTACCTTTTCCATCACGGAAAACACATCGCTCATCAACAATTTGAGCACCGATTCCGGCAACCCGTGCCCAGCCAAAGAAAGTGGTGTAGTAGGTCGGGTCAGTCAGACCAGCGTGATGCAACAAAGCACCGCTTGCGATATCGACATTGGCGTTTGGATTACTGATTTTTGGATTCTCTGCCAACACACGTGGTGCAACTTCACGAAGCGTTGTAATGATTTTGAAATTTTCATCATCAGGGCAAATTTCGGAACCCAATTTGAACTGGACAGTTGCACGAGGGTCTTCACTACGAAGGACTGCATGTCCAAAGCCAAAGATCGGTCGATTTGCTTTCAACTCAGCACGAACAAACGCTTCAACTTCAGCAGGGTCACTTGTTCCAACTTTTAGAACGAACTCCAAACATGACTGGTTTGCTCGGCCGTGAAGTGGTCCGGACAAGGCATTCATTGCACCTGCCATGGAAGAATAAACCGTTGCCTTACTCGAAGCAATGGCCTTACCTGCAAAGGTCGAAAGGTTTCCACCACCATGGTCCATGTGAAGAACGAGGTAGGTCGAGATGATTTGCTTCATCTTGGAATCATCCGCTTCATGTAAGTCGAGCGTACGGACAAATCGGTCGACCATCGAAAGAGATGTATCATCGGCAGGAATATTTTGTTCTCGGCCTTCTCGGATTCTGAAAATAAGGCCCATCAAACGAGGCATACGAGCAATGAGGTTGAGCGCATCTTCTTTCCAATCATTGGTTGTTTCAAGCATCCCAAGTGTGTGAATGCCAACACTCAGCCAATCCATTGGATGTCCGAATTTGGGCAGTGCCTTCAAAACCGATTCAATATCGCCGGGAAGAGCAGCACGGGAGGCGAGGTCTTTGCGGATTTCAACAGACTGTTCAGGGGTTGGTAGTTCCTTATTGAACAGTAAATATACGATGTCTTCTGGTTCAAAAGTTGCCAACTCAGTGATTGGGTAACCGCAATAGTGGACCCCTTCTGAAGGTGTGACGAAAGAAGTACGGCAGGTGCCAACGGGGACGCCTCGAAGGCCAGTGTTGAGGTGGTCTTCTGTAACTTCCAAAAGCACCTCTTTATCAGCCATTGAATCCCCTTCGATACCTCCCACATACATCTTTCGTATAAAGACGGCTCTTCTCTCTTCATTCAAAAAAGCCCAAAGAGAGGCCATTCAACAGTGAATAGAGGTGAACTCATTTGTTGCGAGGAGGCCATGCGCGAAATCCTTTGGTAGATTCACGGTCAGCAAATACATGGATTCGAACAGTTTCACCGTCGATCAGGATTGCATCATCTGCAGTGAGTCCAGGGCAGGCTTCTTTCACTTTATTCCACGCTCTCTCCGTTGCCAAGTTTTCACCCCACCAAGGGAATGCTGCACATTGTTGCGGACGAACTGTATAAATCGAACATTGCTTCTTCTCATCCAAATAAATGCAGACACCATCTTCTGGGCGGCTGTTCAACACATAACGTCCATCAAGGGTTTGCCGACAATCCCGTTCAAGCCAGTCTTCTACCTTCATTTCATGTTCTGCAGAAATACGTTCAGCATCAGTAATTGAGAGATAGACGATACCGCCGGGTTCATCACAGCACTTACCGCAACTTGATTGACACGAAAAGGCAACACCTTTCATCCACCAAGGTGCTCTCATTCCTCTTCACCCGGGACCATTTTAACAGGGGAATGGATTCGACCGAGTCGAATTTTCCGAGTTGTGTCTCCACCATCAAGTAAGTCCAGCATGCCGACGTCTCGTGAATCAATATTCCATTCACCCTCCGGTTCATGGCTTTCTAAGGGAGTAACAGATGATGGCGCCTTTCTACGACCAATAGCGCGCCCTTTCTTTGGTACTTCATCCTCCTCCATTTCGGGCCAAGGCTCACGTTCAGGGTCAAATTCGTTGAGGTTTCCCTCCATTGCTCTTAATTCATCAGCAATCAAAATCAGTTCATCCATCGATGCTTCTGGAGTTCGGTCATACATATCGACTAACTTCGCTTCAATGTGAGCGAGTTGCAGTGAACTCTGACGCAAATCACTTTCGAAAGTATTTATTTGTGCATCAAATGCTTCATCGAGTTCTGTAAGTAAATCTGCAGCACGTCCATAATCACGCTCTTCAATATGTCCTTTACGTGTGATGAGATGCTCCTCACGTTCATGCAGTGCAAGAACCGAAGTTGCAGCAGGCGCAGTGTCTTCGAGTGCTATTTTGAGGTAAGCAGCATGGCGTGCATCGGATTCGTCCGCCATTGCTTGCGTATCGATTTCAGGAGGCTGGTATGTATCTGCACCGATTTCAGGGAGTTCAGAATAAAGGTCAACCCCACCATGAACCGTATCGCTGTAAACTGTATCAACAGCAGAAGTGATCAGACGACTGGCAATATTTTCGACGTTATCACGAACAATTGGAATTGTACTTTCCTGTTCATCCATTTGATTGGAAAGCAGTGCTGTGACATCATCACCATCAAGAATTTCTCGACCTGACTGTAAGGCAAGGGCAACTAAATCGAAGTTCGCTTTTGTTGCTCGCCAACCTATGGCATCTTGCAATACCATGCTGGCGAGTTGGCCATCATCCATCATGAAACCCTTCTTTTGAGACAAACTCCGTGCATACAAGACCATACTCGCAGGTTTTGGGGTGGCGAGATGAACCGAAGCAGCATTACGAGTTAATTCCCATAAACGCGATGTTGGCCAATTTTCGGGGTCTGTATTAGAAGTAAGAAGAATATGGATTCCCATATTGAGTGCATAGTCAAGCATAGTTCCAAGTTCATGCGCTAATTCAGAGTTGTTAATGTGCTCATGAAGGTCATCAATAGCAAGTAATCGAGCATTTACGAGTGTATCTTGCCAACCTTCTGGTAAGCGGTTAAGGCCAGATAAGTCTGCAGCAGAGAGAAGATATACATTCCCTTCTTGACGACGAAGAACTGCTTGTGCAGTCGCATGAAGGAGATGAGAACGGCCAGTTTCCGAAGGCCCAATTAAAATTAGTGGATTGAGCGAACCGCCTGGGGAATCAACAACGGCTTCTGCAGCTTGAGTTGCACGAAAGTTTTCATCGGTGATGAACCATTGCTTAAAACTCATACGAACTTCCGGGCGCAAACGTTGAGGCCAGTTCCCTTCTGATGGAACTAAAACCTCATGATGGTAAGGTGAATTCGTGTCAACTGGTGCTAATTCCGGGGGTAAGGCCAAAGTCACTCGACCTCGTTGGTCATCGAGAATCCGCTCCCAAACGGGACGACCATCTTCCTCCATTCCAAAAAACCCATCTACGGTTTCATCTGTACCTTGTTCAATTTGTTCATAGGTTCTTTGGCGCAGAGAACGTATGCGTCGAGCAGCAATATCCGACAAGGAGTCTCCAGTCGCGTTGAGAACAATGGCAGGCCTTCTGCGTTTGCTTTCTTTACCCAATACTTTGTCTGCGACTAAATCAAAGGTT
>Ga0115000_10005354_pt1 | contig 10297 bp, 9 predicted proteins | sample ArcticOcean_MG_C_6_FD_89690 | JGI IMG/M metagenome (GOLD analysis project Ga0115000, IMG submission 89690) | Marine microbial communities from western Arctic Ocean - ArcticOcean_MG_CB8_128 | ecosystem: Environmental > Aquatic > Marine > Oceanic | place: Arctic Ocean: Canada Basin | collected... | reverse complement strand
TTTATTTCATTGGCTATTTGTATGATGGTGGGAACAGCTTCTTTACCTCATATAATGATGAGATATTTTACAACACCAAGTGTAAAATCTGCTAGAAAATCAGTTGCATGGTCGTTGTTTTTTATTTTCTTACTTTATTCATCGGCTCCAATGTTAGCTACACTATCGAAGCTTCAACTATTAGATCCAAACCTATCAACTAGTATTATTGGTAAGTCTCATGATATTGTAAGTCAACTTTCATGGGTTAAAACTTGGGGAGCAAGAGATTGGGTTGCTCTCGCAGATTTTAATGGAGATGGAATAGTTCAAGTTAACGAGTTCTTTATGAGAGGTGATGTAGTAGTGTTAGCAACTCCAGAAATTGCTGGTTTGCCTTATGTTATCACTGGACTTGTTGCTGCTGGAGGTATGGCTGCTGCCATGTCTACTGCCGATGGTTTAATCTTAGCAATCTCTAATGCTTTATCACATGATATTTATTACAAAATCATTGATCCAAAAGCAGACGTTAAGAAAAGACTACTTGTTGCAAGAGCTCTACTATTACTTATTGGTGCGTTTGGTGCGTTCTTAGCATCCAAACAACTAACTTCTATTTTAGGAGGAGTTGCATGGGCATTTGACTTTGCAATGTCAGGATTGTTCTTCCCACTTGTACTTGGTATATGGTGGAAGAGAGCTAATAGAGAAGGAGCAATAGCCGGAATACTAGGAGGACTATTTGTTGGTTCTGCATACCTGTATTATGTTAAATTTGCAGAAAATGCTGCTGACAATGTTATCTGGGGTGTAGACAATCTAAGATTCGGTATCTTTGGAGGTTTGGCAAGTTTAATACTAGTGATAGTAGTAAGCTTAATGACTAAAGCACCGGACAGTGCTATTCAAGCGATGGTTAGTGAAGCTAGAATACCTAGTGGAAAAACAATACTTGGGAAACAACACTAAATAAATTTACTTTAAGGGGCGATATTTTTCGCCCCTTAAATATTTTCACCTAATAAAATCTATGCAAGGCTACCCTACTTATATTGTTATTATTGATTATGTCTTAGGGACAATAATGTGGACATTAATTGGAAGATCACTAATGAATTTTTTTCAAAGAGAAGACTCGGATTTTTTTTTTATGAAAATATTTGTAAAATTAACTAACCCAATTTTACATTTTTTTAAATTTATAACTCCAAGCTTTATTATAGCTATTTTTGTTCCAATTTATGTGGCTTGGTTCTTTTTCATATTTAGATTTTATATTATGCCTTGGTTATTAGATTATTCTGTTATGGGAATGCTCTCATTCCCTTTAGAAAGTGAAATTGCAAGCTTTATATATACAATTTTTGGAAAAAACTAATTCAAATTAAAAAATAAAGTTGATACTAGTAATATAGCAATCAATGAAAAAAATAAAAATTTCACCATCAATTCTATCTGCTGATTTTAGTCAATTAGGAAATGAAATTAAAAGACTAGAAGAAGGTGGGGCCGACATGATACATGTTGATGTAATGGATGGGCATTTTGTTCCAAATTTAACTATAGGGCCCCCTGTAATTAAAGCTCTGAGAAAATTTACAAAGTTACCATTTGATGTTCATTTAATGATTTCTCCTGTTCACAAATATATAAAAGATTATGCAGATGCAGGGGCTGATATTATAACAATACATCCAGAAGCGACTGAAAATTTAAAAAATTCAATTAATCATATAAAAAAATTAAACAAGAAAGTTGGCATTTCATTAAATCCTGAAACGAAAGTTAATGTTATAACCAATTTTTTAAATGAAATAGATTTGATTTTAGTTATGAGTGTAAATCCTGGATTTGGAGGACAAAAATTTATGCCCGAAGTATTAGATAAAATTAAAGAGCTAAAAAAGATAAAGGATCAAAAAAATTTATACTTTGATATTGAAATAGATGGTGGAATTGATTTTGACAATCATAAATTAGCCATTGAAGCGGGCGCTAATATCTTGGTGTCTGGAACTACAATCTTTAAAAATAATGATGGAAATATTAAAAAAAATATCGATCTTTTAAAATCAATCTAAAGTAATGATTTTTAAGAATTCATTAAACTATATAAATAGCTTTTTTTTATTCATTACAAAAAAAACCCTGTCACTCTATTTAAATTCTAATATTTATAATAAAAAAATTTCCTTAACTAACAATAATAACTTTGAATACAAACCTAGCCCAAGTTTACTAAATTGTCTGATAAAATATAATAAGAAAAAAATTAAAATTGAAAACTATTCTCTCAATACAATATGGGATGATAAAAATTTAAAAAAAAAAAATTAAAATAATTTGCACAGTTTTTTTTGGTTATTTAGTCTAGATTTAAAATCATCAAAAAAAGATACTCAAAAAATCATTCTAAAATGGATAGAAACAAATAATAAATATAATTTCAAGAGTTGGGAAATAGATATTATTTCAAAGAGAGTAATTGCTTGGATCTCAAATTCTAAACTTACATATGAAGAGGGGGATTTAAGCTATAGAAAAAAGTTTAATAATATTATTCAAAAACAAGTTAATCATTTAATTAATGAAATAGACAGATCTGAATGGATTGATGATAAAATGATAGGCTGTGCAGCAATTATTTTGGCTGGCTTATCTTATCAAAATAAAGATGGCTATTTAAATTTTGGATTTAATTTATTAAAAAAAATAATAAAATTTTCTTTTGATATTGATGGTTTTCCAAAATCAAGAAATATTAGACAATTAAATTTTTATTTAAAATATTTTGTATTAATAAGGGAGTGGTTAAAAGAATCACAAAGTGAAATACCAGAATATATTGATGAAGCCATATATTACTTGGGCCAAGCCTATAGTTTTGTTTGGCAAAATAACAAAGGAGATATTTTGTTTAATGGCAATCAAAAAACTGACAACTCTGAATTTGATAGTTATCTAAAAAGATTGGGTTATAAATTTAAAAATCAAAATAATGATATTGGTGGATATACAATTCTTAATAATAAAAAAAATTCGCTAATAATGGATGTGGGATCTAGTCCCGAAAAAAAATTTTCTTCAGATTACCAGTCTGGAGCATTATCTTTTGAAATTATCTCTAATGGCAAAAAATTGATTTGTAATTCTGGCTATTTTCAAAACTCTAAACACCACTTAAATGCATTATCAAAATCAAGCGCTGTGCATAGCACCTTAATACTAGATAATAGATCATCTTGTAAATTTATTAAATCATCAGATTTAAGTTCTAAAGTTTTACAAGGTTTAAAAATAATTAAAAAAAATATTGTTTTTGAAAAAAATTATTGGAAAATTAGTGCGGCTCATGATGGTTATTTAAAAGAATATGGTGCTATTCATGATAGAAAAATTGAATTTTATCCAGAACAACTAAAATTTATTGGTCATGATAAAATAATTTTAAAAAATAACTTTAAAAAATTAAACTTTGATATCAGATTTCACCTAGAACCAAATGTCAAAACAATGAAAACTCAGAACAATAAGTCAATACTTATAGAACTTGATAATGAAGCCTGGAAATTTACTTGTAATAAATATGAAATTAATATCAATAATGGTATATATTTTGGTAAAAAAAATTCCTTTACAGAGAATCAAAACATATTTATTTCAGGAATGACACAAAATCAAATTCAGACTATAAAGTGGGAATTAACAAAACTTTAATGAAAATAATTAAAAAAGCTTTAATTTCAGTTTCAGATAAAAAAAATTTAAAAACTCTTTTAAGTGTTTTGACCAAACATAAAATTGAACTAATTAGTTCTGGTGGCACATATAAAGAAATTAAAAAACTTAAGTTTAGATGCCTTGAAGTTTCAGAATACACCAATTCACCAGAAATACTTGGTGGTAGAGTCAAAACTTTACACCCAAAAATACATGCTGGCATCTTAAGCAAGAGAAATAACAGGTCTCACAAAAATGACCTGAAGAATAACAATTTTGAGGAAATTGATTTGGTAATAGTTAATTTTTACCCTTTTGAAAAAACCTTAGAACAAACCACTAATCACTTAAAAATTATAGAAAATATTGATGTGGGTGGCCCAACAATGGTTAGAGCTGCTGCAAAAAATTATAACGACGTAACTGTCATTACATCTTCTGATCAATACCAAGAATTAATTAATGAAATTAAGCAAAATAATGGAAGCACCTCCTTAAAATTTAGAGAAAAAATGTCTTTAGAGGCCTTTTCTGAAACTTCATATTATGATGCTGTTATTTCAAATTATTTTAATAAAATTAGTCAAAATACTTTTCCAAAAAAAAAAGTTTTTTATGGAAATTTAATTGAAAAATTAAGATATGGAGAAAATCCACACCAAGAAAGTGCAATTTACTCAAAAACTTCAAAACTAAATATTAAACAAATTAGTGGCAAACAACTTAGCTATAATAACTACAACGATATATTTGCTGCATTAACTATTTCAAAATCTTTACCAAATAATTTGGGAACCGTTATAGTTAAGCATACAAACCCCTGTGGAGTTTCTATTCATAAAAATATACTAAAAAGTTATCAATTAGCCCTGGCTTGTGATCCTATTAGTGCTTTTGGTGGTATTGTTTCTTGTAATTACAAGGTCAATAAAAGTTTGGCCCTAGAATTTAACAAAATTTTTTTAGAAGTCATAATTGGTAATGGTTTTGATAATGAGGCATTAAAAATTTTAAAAAAGAAAAAAAATTTGAGAATTATTGATGCATCAAATTTTATTATAAGAAATGTAGTAAATTTTAATTCTGTCAATGAATCTATTTTAACTCAATCTGAAGATTTAAAAAAATTTACCTCTAAAGATTTTAAAGTTGTCTCTAAAAAAAAACCAAATAAATTTCAATTAAAAAATTTAATTTTTGCATTTAATATATGCAGATATGTTAAGTCGAATGCAATAGTTCTTGCAAGTCAAGAAGCAACGGTAGGAATTGGTTCTGGTCAACCCAGTAGGCTGGATAGTTGTCAAATAGCGATTAATAAAATGAATAAATTCCAAAATTTAGAAAAAGATATAGTTGCTGCCTCAGATGCTTTTTTCCCATTCGTAGATGGAATAGAAAAACTTGTTCAATCTGGAATCTCTGCAGTAATACAGCCATCAGGCTCCGTAAGGGATAAAGAAATAATAAAATTTGCCAATCAAACAAACACAGTTTTAGTGTTTTCTAAAACTAGACATTTTAGACACTAGATATTTGATCTATTTTTGCTGCTAAAATGAAATCATTTTCAGATAATCCCTCTATAGCATGGGTTGTAATTAAAACTTTTGCATAACCCCATCCAAATGAAATATCTGGATGATGATTTTCACTTTCGGAAATTTTGCCCACCCTATTAATAAAATTCTGACTATCTAAAAAATTTTTGAAATTAAAATTTTTTTCTAAAAAGTATATTTGTTTATCATTTTTGATAATATCCCAACCATCAACTTTTTTTTGGTATTTATGTATTTCACTTACATCAAAAGCTAGGACTCCACCTTCACAAGGAATACATTTTTTATCTAAAAGATCACTCATTTTATATTTTATCTTAAGTTTATTGGAGCGGGTCAAGGGAATCGAACCCTCTACCTAATCGTTGGCAACGATTCGCTCTACCGATGAGCTAGACCCGCTTATAAAACTCATTATAAATAGACGTTTTTTTTAATGCAAGCAATAATAAAATCTTCATTTATTATTAGAATTGGATAAAAATTCTTCTCTGTGTTTTAAAAGTAGAGTAGAAAGTTTCTTTTCAATATTTTTAGGAACCAAAACTTCTTTCAATAATTCTTTTTTATACAAATAATTTAGTTTATTAACAGACTCTTGAGTTAATTTTGAATTGTGTAACATTTTATAAAAAAATAAAAATAATTTTATCAAAAACTTTGATAATCTGCTAAAATAAATAATGAAAAAAATTAATATATTACCAGATAAAATTCCTGTCTTCCCATTATCAAATTTTATTATATTTCCTGGTACAACGGTTACTTTAAATATTTTTGAACCAAGATACGTTCAGATGATTGATGATAGCATGAAGGGAAATAGAATGATAGGAATCATACAGCCAAAAAAAAAATCCAACAATCTAATACCTGAATTGCACGAAGTAGGGTGTGTTGGTAAAATTATAAGTTTTAATGAAAGCAAAGATCAAAAATATTTGATTATTTTAAAAGGATTAAATCGATTTAAAATTATTGATGAAATTAAAAATAATAAACTTTATCGAGAATATAGGGTTAATTTTAAAAATGATATTTCTTTAAATAAAAATGAAATTAAATTTTCAGATCTTCAGCTAATTTTTAAAGATTTAAAATCATTATTTGAAAAAAAAGGATACGTAATAGACTGGAAGGGTTTAGAAAAACAAAGCCTAGAACAAACCATTAATACAATTGCTATGGCCTCACCCTTTTCTCTTGAGGAAAAGCAAATACTTTTAGAAACAGAAGATTTAAACTCAAGAAAAAATAAACTAGAACAAATTTTAATTACTTACATGGCAGATGAATTTAACAACACAACTATTCAATAAATTTTAAATAATTAATCCTCGATTAGCAAATTTTAAAGCAAGTTGATTAAGAAATTTATTCTTACCAATATATTTTAATAATTTATTAGAAAAATTATTTTTATACTTACTGTCAAACATAAAAAACTCATAAATAAAATCAACTCCTGAAGAAAAGATAAAATTTAAATGTTTAGTTTTGTTTTCAAAATCTTTATATATTGATTGGTTAAGCTCAAGACCTAACTCTATTCTACTTTGAATAATCTCAGATAAAATTCTTATGTCTCTAAGTGTCATATTAAAACCTTGGCCAGCAAGTGGGTGAATTTTATGTAGCGCATCTCCAAAGGCCAAGATATTTTTATAATAATAATTTCTGGGAGCTGAAAAGTTTAATGGAAATTTTCCCACTTTGCTAAAATTTTTAATTTTATAATTCTTATATTCTTTAATTAAATTTTTAATTTCATTACTACTCATGCTTTCTTTTTCATTAACTTTTGAAAATACTATAGAAGTTTCTGAACTTGAAATTGGCAAAAAAGCAATTGGCCCTTTTTTTGTGAAAATTTGAACAGCTTTTTTATTAATAATACGTTTATGTTTTATGATGGTGGTATAAGCATAACTATTATAATTTTTATTAATTCTTTTATAAAAAAAAGATTTAGAAATATTATTTTTATCATCACAATTAATAATTAAGTCATAATTTTTATCTTTTAAAATTTTTTTATAAAAATTATTATTCTTAATTAAAATTTTTTTATATAATTTATTTTTATTTAAATCTTCATCTAAAATTTTATAAATCATATTATTTTTAAATATTGAAAACAATTTATTCCCCTTCTCTTCAAAATCTAAAATCATCTCATTTTTCATTTTTTCATTATAAATTTCAATTTTTTCAATATCCCAAATCATATTATTTTTAATTTTAATTATTTTTTTGTTCAAAAAATTCAAATTATTTTTAGATATTCCTATGGTTCTAGATTGTAATAGAGATTTTTTTCTTGCCTCATAATGTAAAAAGACTTTGATTTTTTTATTAATCAAACTTTTTGCTAATGCAAGAGCTGTTAAGTTGCCTCCAATTAAACAAATATTCATATTTAAAATTTAATTTTAACCATAATTATTAAATGATACAAAGTGATTAATTTGATTCATTATTTATGGAAATAAAAAAATTAGCTAATAACAGTTTAAATTTTATAATTAGAAGATTCATTGATCTATTTGGCATTACTATATGCATATTTGGTTTATTGATATTTATATCATTATTAAGTTATTCACCTGATGATCCAAACTTTATTTTTCCTAAAAATACTGAAATTAAAAATATTCTTGGTTTTGGGGGAAGTTTTGTTTCAGATTTATTTCTCCAATCAATAGGTTTTATTTCCATAATTTTTTCTATTAGTTTATTTTTTACAGGAACTAATATTATCAAATCAAAAAAGATTATTCTTTTAATACAAAATTTATTTTATATAGTTCTATATACTTTGTTAGGCACTGTATTTTTTTCTATTTTTTATTCAAATTCTTTTTTGTTAATAATAAATGGAAGCGGTGGTTTTGTTGGAAAATTCCTAGAAAACACTTTCTTGGGAACATTAATTAATTTAAATCAACAGATATCATATATATTTTTGATAATTATTATTTTATTTTTATTTTTAATTAGTGTTAATTTTAAAATAAACAAATTTTTAAAATTTTTGAGAAAAATATTATTATTTCTATTTGCAAAAAAAGAAAGAAATTATACCAATCAAAATGAACTTATAAACCAATATATTCCTGAGGATGAAATTAAAAATCTTATACAGGAAGATTTACCTTTTATTAAAAATGAAAAAAAAGAAAACATTACAAAAATTAAATTTAAGTTGCCTTCTCTTGATTTATTAAAATCACCCTCTAAAAAAGAAAGAGAAAAATTAAAAGAAGAAGACTACGTTAATACAAATTTTTTAGAAAAAATTCTTTTAGATTTTGGTGTTGAAGGAAAAATTAAAAAAGTTAGTCATGGTCCTGTTGTTACCTTAAATGAATTTGAACCAGCTGCTGGCATTAAGGTGTCAAAAATAATCAACCTATCTGAAGATATTGCACGAAATACAAGTTCAGAATCAGCAAGAATTTCAACAATTCCAGGCAGAAATACTATTGGAATTGAATTGCCAAATTCTTATAGGGAAAATGTTTATTTAAGTGAATTACTTTCTTATGGTGATTTCCCTAAAAAAGAAATTAGGCTTCCAATTGCACTTGGTAAAAATATTTCAGGTGTTCCTATTATTGGTGATCTTGCTTCCATGCCTCACTTACTTATTGCTGGTACAACTGGTTCTGGTAAATCTGTGTGTATCAATACGATTATACTCTCACTTCTTTACAGACATTCTCCTGAAAAATGTAAATTCATTTTAATTGACCCTAAAATGTTAGAGCTTTCTACCTACGAAGGTATTCCTCACTTATTATGCCCCGTCATCACTGAAGCTAAAAAAGCTGCATCAGTATTGGGATGGGTCGTTAAAGAAATGGAAAATAGATACCGCCTAATGACTAAGGAAGGTGTTAAAAATATAGATGGCTATAATGCGAAGCATAAACTTGCCATGCCATATATTGTTGTAGTTGTTGATGAAATGTCTGACCTCATGCTAGTTGCTGGAAAAGAAATTGAAAATTATATCCAAAAACTATCGCAGATGGCTCGAGCTGCAGGCATTCATATTATCATGGCCACCCAAAGACCCAGTGTTGATGTAATAACGGGAACTATAAAGGCAAACTTTCCTACAAGAATATCTTTTCAAGTTACTTCAAAAATTGACAGCAGGACTATACTTGGTGAACAGGGCGCTGAACAATTGCTTGGGAAAGGTGATATGCTGTATATGTCTTCCGCAAATAGAATTGTAAGAATACATGCTCCATTTGTTTCTGAAAATGAAATAGAAAAAATTAATAACTTCTTAAGATCTCAAGCAGAGCCAAATTATATTGACGAAATATTAAATTTTGTAGATCAAAAAGAAATTGGTGAGAATTTATCAAATAATGAGAATAAAGATGAACTTTATAAGACTGCTATTGAAATTATTAAGTTTGAAGGAAAAGCTTCAACTTCATTTCTACAAAGAAAATTACAAATAGGATATAATAGAGCTGCAAGAATAATTGATATGATGGAAGCAGAAGGAATCGTTAGTAAAGCAAATCATGTGGGGAAAAGAGAAGTTCTTTAAATGAAAAAAATAATAGCTATTTTTTTTTGTATTTTTTTTATTAAATCAACTGAAGCAGCAATAAAAGAAAGAATTATTATAAATTTAGAAAAAATAAATAATTTATCGTTCAACTTTAAACAAACTATTAATAATAAAAGTGAAATAGGTAATTGTGTTATTAAATACCCAAAAAAAATTTTTTGTTCCTATGCTAATTTAAATAAAAAAATAATGGTATCAAACGGAATATCTTTAGTTATTAAAAATAAAAACATAAATCAATACTATATTTACCCACTTGAAAAAACACCCCTAATATTAATTTTGGATAAGGAATATTTAATAAATCAAATTAGAAATCTTGAAAGTAGAATTGTAGATGAAAAATATGTAAATTTTGAAATAATAGATAAAAAATATGAAATCAATGTTTTTTTTGATAAAAAGAGCTTAAACTTAATTGGCTGGCAAACTGAAG
>Ga0115000_10005353_pt1 | contig 10300 bp, 7 predicted proteins | sample ArcticOcean_MG_C_6_FD_89690 | JGI IMG/M metagenome (GOLD analysis project Ga0115000, IMG submission 89690) | Marine microbial communities from western Arctic Ocean - ArcticOcean_MG_CB8_128 | ecosystem: Environmental > Aquatic > Marine > Oceanic | place: Arctic Ocean: Canada Basin | collected... | reverse complement strand
ATTGCCTGGAAAAAGTTATTCTCTAATAGCGTTGACGAATTAATATCAATAGTAACTCTTGCTCAGAAAATTGCAGACAGAGGAAAAGATGTCGAACAGTTCCCGCAACACTATTTAAACTTTCTTAAAAATATTACAACTGGATTATCGAAGATCCGAAAAAGCCAAATCAATGCTCTTAGCGAAATAAACGATAAAATAAACAAGCCAACACAAGCAAACTTTAAAACCAGCACTTCATATAGTTCTAGTATTAACGAGATGACCTCACACCTCGAAAAAGATATTTTGCTTATGGTTAAAATAAACAATAAACAAAAATTAAAGAGCATTGCAAAACTAGAACAAGAACTTAATGACCTCACTCAAACACTGCGCGATGATTTTGAAAACATTAAAAATTCAAAATCATCAAAGACTTCAGATGAGTTAAAAAATAAAATTAATAAAATTCAACAAACAATGCAAAAAATAATGAGCCAATTGGCCAATCAAACAAAGTCGATTTCAGACGAGTTTTTAAACCCAAAATCGCTCAAGCAACTAAGAACAGATAAACTCTCTCAATCATTAAAAAAAATGCAAAGCATGGTTGACAAAGGCCTTTTTAAAGAAGCTTTAGAAGAGCTAAAAAAAATAGAAGAGGCACTTCAACATTTATCAAACCAGATAAAGCGCGCCGACTCAGAAACCGAAAGTTTTATGGACACTGAATCACTAAATAAACTTAATCAAGGTAGCAAAAAGATAGATCAACTAAAAATGAAGCAAAATAATATCCTTAAAGAAACAGCTCAGTTAAATAACACTCTCAGACAACAGCAAACAAACAAAGTCGATAACCAGCTAAATAAATTATTTAGTGACCTGTTAAATGATGTGAATTCGATAACAACTGTTTTAAAAAAGAACGAACGGTATCTCGAAGCAAACGTAGCAATGAAACAACTCCAAAACCTAATAAACAAAGAAAAAAAAATAAACCGAAAAATAAAAGCATTAAACGAAGCCACCGTTAATTCAGTCGATTCAGAGAAACTCGACCATAATTTCGACAAACTTAAAGAAGTTCGTAAGAACCATTCTCAATTGATTGAGGATAAGGATTCTCTTCGTGTCAATGAATTTCAGCGTTTCAAGGAAGCCTTACCACAGATACTTAAAAAATATCAATCCCTTAATAAGTTTGCAAAGTTAGAGGACCTTGAAGAATTTTCTACTCTCTTCCAAAAGGTATATCCAGAAGCATTAAGATGGCAATATAGAATCCGTTCAGCGCCCAATCACAGAGAAGAACTATCCAGCAGACTAGAAGACGACCTAATGCAAACTACGCGTATAAACAATGAGATATCAAAAAAAATTGGGTCATTGATGCGTTCAATCAAAAATAACTACAACTCTTCTATCACTATGGATCAGAAAATAAAATTAAAAAACCTAGGGAAACAGGAAAAACAGATCCAACAAGAAGCAAAAGAACTTTCTCAGCAATTTAATCAGTTAAGCGAGCAAAACCCGACGCTGACGCCAGAACTTTCACGACAGATGAAACAAGCAGGACGCAATATGAAGACCGCAGAAAAAAACCTTCGAAACCAAAATATTCCAGAAAGTATTGAGTCGGAAAACCTGGCCCTCAAGTCTCTAAATAAAACTCAGGATTTATTAAACCAGATTAAAGAATCGAATGAAAAAATGGGTAAACCCCAAAAACAATCTTCTGGGAAACGTGGCTCTGGTAATAGTCCAGATTCTCGACGGGGAGGAGCATCAACAAGAATGCAAAAAGAAAGTGTAGCATTGCCTGAAGAGGATCAATACAAAGCTCCTAAAGAATTTCGCGAAGAAATACTGAATGCAATGAAAAAAGGAACTCCCAAAGTTTATGAACGTATGGTCATCGAATACTACAAGAATTTAGTGAAATGAAATCTATCTACGCGGTTACGTATTTTTACTTAACTGGATTATTACTAATCCTTCCAAATTTCACCTATGCGTTTGAAACGACCCCTAAAGAAGTACTCGAAGGGCACAAGCTAATTGATGATTGGAACATTGAGAAAGCAGAGTTTTTCTCCAACAACCTTCTTGGGAAATACCCTAAATCAGGAGATGCTCATTTCCTAAAAGCTCGAGTAGAATTTCTAAAAGGAAATCATGCGCACGCCGTGAAAATTCTAAAGCAAGTAGCAGACAACCACTCCGAAGTGCGGACATTTAAAAAACTGGTTTACACCACACACGAAGAAACAAAACTATTCATAACTAGAGAATCAAAACACTTTATTTACAGGTTTAAAAAAGGCCCTGATGAAATACTTGTTCACTACGCAGCAAAAGTCTTAGAAAAATCTTATGAGGTTCTGGGCAATCTTTTTGACTACTACCCAAAAAAAAAGGTGTTAATTGAATTCTATCCAAATAAAGAATCTTTTTCGAAAATTTCTCCATTAACCCTAAAGGATATTACTACATCCGGAACCGTAGCTCTTTGCAAGTATAACCGAATCATGATGATTTCTCCTGGTTCCTTGATCCGTGGATACAACTGGATGGACACCCTGAGCCATGAATACATACATTATATTATCTCAAAAAAAAGTCACAATAATTTACCTTTATGGATGCATGAAGGAATTGCGAAATATTTTGAGGCTCGATGGCGCAACGAAAAATTATACTTAACACCAATTATGGAAACGATGCTTGCAAGTGGGTTAAAAAAAAATTACCTAATAAAATTGAATGACATGATGCCTTCATTGGCAAAATTAAAAACAGCAGAAGATGTTCAACTTGCTTATGCAGAAGTTTCCTCAATGATTGAATACCTTACTCAAACTTATGGGGATGAGATGATTCCAAATCTCCTTAATAAACTGGCTAAAAATTATCCCTTCGACCTTACAATTACAAGTATACTAGGCACAAATCTAAATATTTTTCAGGACAACTGGGAAAAATTTGTAAGAGAAAAGAATCTACAAACTATTCCTAGGCTTAAGGCACCAGGAGTCCAGTTTAAGGTGGACCAGTCAACTAATGAGCCACAAAAAAAATACATTGATATTGAAAATAAAAAAAGTAGAGACCATGTTCTTTTGGGAGATATTTTAAAATCAAAAGAATTTTATAAAGCGGCAATCATCGAATACCAACGTGCAATGAGTGAATACCAAGGATTTTCTCCCATATTCATTAATAAGCTGGCTAAAACCCATTTCATTACCAAAGAATTTAATAAAGCTGAAACCATATTAAAGAAGAGTCTAAATTATTATCCTATGTTTCACTCTACCCTCGTAAGCATGGGTGAATTATATTTTAATACTGGTAACATAGAAAAATCTCGAGACTTTTATGAGCGGGCTATTCAGATCAACCCTTTTAACCCTTATGTCCATACACGACTGATAACTATTTATAAAAAGCTAGAGAATAAAAAAGAAGAAGAATTACAAAAAAAATTATTTAAATATATCGATCGGTAATCATACTATTTAAGAGAGTCCAGAATGACTAAAAGTTTAGAATTGGCACAAGAGTTAGTTAACTCAAAAAAAAGAATAGTAAACGAGGTTCGTAAGGTAATTGTAGGACAGGACGAGGTGCTAGAAAATTTATTGATTGCACTTTTTTGCAATGGACATTGTCTTTTCGTTGGAGTACCTGGTTTAGCAAAGACTTTACTAGTCAAAACACTAGCAAAAGTACTTAATCTCAATTTTAGCAGAATTCAATTCACTCCTGACTTAATGCCCTCAGACATTACCGGTACAGACATACTTTACGAAGATAAAACTACCAATAATAGAGAGTTTCGTTTTATAAAGGGTCCCATTTTTTCTAATGTCATTCTAGCCGATGAAATAAACCGAACTCCACCAAAAACACAGGCTGCTCTGTTGCAGGCAATGCAGGAGCGACAGGTAACTGTTGGCGGAAACACCTATGAATTAGAACAACCTTTCTTAGTTTTTGCCACGCAAAACCCAATTGAGCACGAAGGTACCTATCCTTTACCAGAAGCGCAGCTGGACCGTTTCATGTTTATAATAAACGTTGACTACCCTACCCTAAAGCAGGAGGTAGAGATCGCATTGACTACCACTTCGGGCATAAACTCAAAGATGGATATAGTTTTAAATGCGGAGCAAATTCAGGAGTTCCAGAAACTAATACCAAGTGTTCCTGTTTCCCAACATGTCGCTGAATTTGCAGTAAGATTAGTTCAAAGTTCTCGTCCAAATAAGAATGGAACTTCACTAGATTTTATAAATGAATCGGTTGACTGGGGAGCCGGGCCACGTGCATCTCAGCACCTCCTAATGGGAGCAAAAGCATGCGCCCTCATGGATAACCGCGTGACGGCGACTATCGAAGATGTTAAACGTGTAACACGCCAGGTGCTTGAGCATAGAATTATACTAAATTTTAAAGCCGAAGCAGAAAATATTACTACAACTGATATTATAGAAAAAATTTTAGAATCAGTAAAAGCATAAAACTAATTAAAAATTTTCATACCAGCTTATCTACTTTCCAATCTACTTTTAAATCTTTAGCCACCCCTGAACGAGTCTTGTATTTAATATAGCCATACTTTTCGCCATACTCAAATAAGTCACGAGTAACTTTTACATCTTGCTGACAATATTCTACGATTTTATCTATTTCCCCCTCTTTATACCACTGCAATGAAATCAAACCATCTGCACTTTTTTTGGAATTTAGAGTATTCTCTGCTAGATGATTAAGGCTAAGCCGGTGATTAAGTTTGACCTTAATATCTTCCAACATGTCGAAAGTGGTAATTTCATGAAGGTCAAAGTCAGCATAGGGTTGTAATACTCCATAATCAAATTTTTTAACATTGAATCCCACAACAAGATTAGCTGTTCGAAGTTTTTCTACTAGCTTAGAAGCCTCGTTTTCTAGGTAACTAAAATATTTTTGTTCCAAACTATCCCAAACCACACCAACAGCTAGTCCCATAAGGTGAATATTCCCCCACCCATCAACATCTTCAGCACTTTTTTGAGTTTCCAAATCAAAATAGAGCACGCGGTATAGATTAGACGCTTTGGAAACAATTTTGGCGCTTACCTCATTGGTTTCTTCCGGTTCTGCGAATAAGTCAAGTTGCTCTGACATCTTGTTGCCCCGATATAAAGCTAATATTTCGAAGTTAGTAAGGTAATTTTAATAATATTGTACTACTTTAAGCACTACAAAATATCATATCAAGAAAAACTAGACTAAAGACAATAAAAACAATATTTTATTGACTGCTAAATCGAACATACTTTTATTAATTATAAATGTTTATAAACAATGCCCTAAACCATTCAAAACAATTAAAGATATGATTTTTAAAAGCCGATAAAATTTATGAAGAGCATTAGAAAATATTTCTACCCTTGAGACTAAATACACTACAATGGCTCAAAATGCAGTATATGGCATTAATTCTAACCTAGATACACAGGACATCATCAATAAGATGGTTTCACTGGAAGCTAGATCAATGGACTTGGTCGAAGCTAAAAAGCAAATCGAGGAACAAAAGCTAGCAAGTTTCCAAGAATTAAAAACCAAGTTACAAACATTTAAAAGTGTTGTCACTAAACTAAATACTGAGAGTCGCTTTATAGTTAATAAAAGTGTTTTTTCAAATAGCAGCCATTCAGATAGCAACAAGGTTGTCGATGTCACAACCACTAGTTCAGCATCATCTGGAACCTATTCTCTCATCGTTAATAACCTCGCCACAGAAAGCAAACTCATAACAAGTGGGTATGAAAAGACTACAACACCTATTGCATCTGGAACCGTAACAATTGTTATTGGGTCAGCTTCATCAACAGTAACCATTGATAGTACTAATAACTCACTTGATGGGCTAAGGCTAGCTGTTAACAATCTAGGGCTCGACATAAAAGCATCCTTTCTTAATGACGGTGACTCCTCCAAGCCTTATCGCCTACTTATTTCAGGGACCCAAACAGGTAGCAGCGGTGCTGTAACAATGAGCACTAATATCACAAGTGGTTCTGTAACAATGGGTTTTGAAACGAAACAAAGGGCACAGAATGCAAGCTTATCTCTAGATGGAGTTTCTATTGTTAAGTCTTCAAATACAGTCACTGATGTTATTAATGGAGCTGCTCTTAAACTACAAGCATCTGGCTCAGGGACTATTTCCCTCTCCACTGATACAGATGCAATAACTACTAAAGTTTCCGATTTTGTCGATGAATACAACGAACTCTCGATATTTTTGAAAGAACAGTTAGGACTAGACTCAGAATCTGGAGAGACTGGTGTATTGTTTGGGAATTTTGCAGTACAACATCTACAACAAGCTCTTCGATCTTCGATTAGTACTGGAATCACTGGTACAAACGGTAATTTTTCATACCTTTCACAAATTGGCATTACCACTCAAGCAGATGGGACACTCATTTTAGATACCGACAAACTTTCTAGTGCTGTAATCAAAGACATAAAAAATGTAAGCCAACTTTTTTCTAGCAATGGTAGCACTACAGATTCATCGGTAACTTTTGTAGGATTCACTCGAGATACGGCACCCGGAGCATATGATTTAAAAGTATCCAATGGAGTCACTCAACTAAGTAATTCTGGAGCAAGTACATTCGTAAACGCATCAGGATCTGGAAATTTTTGGGCGGGCTCATCAGGTAACTCAGCTGGTCTTAATTTTCGTGTCAGCGATCTAACTGACGGGAGCTATGGACAAATCATATTATCGGTCGGAGTAGCAGAAATTCTAAATCGTAAACTTGTAAACATGGTTGATGCGTCCTTGAATGGACCACTGGTAACAGAACTGGACACCATCAAAGAGACGGTTGATGACTACAATGTGGTTCTCCTGGAGCAAGCTGAACGCCTACTCACTTTCGAGGAAAACCTTAAAAATCGATTCGCAAACCTTGAAGTTGTTTTAGGTCGGCTTAATGCGCAAAAGGACACTTTTAATAGCTCTCTACAGGGAATTCAAGACATATTTAAGTCGAGAAAATAACAAGTTACTTAATTTTTAATAAGGGTATTTTAGTATGGTTCCAAATAGATTTCGAAACGAGTATCACCATGATGAAATAGCTACTTCTAGCCAGGGAAAGTTAATTGTAATGATGTACGAAGGTGCATTAAGATTTGTCAATTTGGCTATCGAGGGAATTGATAATAATGACATATCTAAAAAAGGGACCTATATCAACAAAACACATGACATTATAAATGAATTATCATTTGCTCTCGACGTAGAAAAAGGTGGCGAGGTAGCCCAAAAGCTGGAAGCGCTTTATCAGTTTATGCTCCATCAACTAACTCGAGCTAATATTAAATCAGACCGTAAGGCACTAGAATCAATCATAAATATATTAACTCCATTAATGGACGCTTGGAATGAGATACTAATAAAAAATAAAAATTCCGGAGCAAACAATAGCAATCAAAACTTCCATAAAACTCCCCACAAAAAAATAACTTCACGATGCTAATAAACCAAGCTTTTTACAGTTAGGACATCTCTCGTATATCCAACAAATCCATCTAGATAAAATATATTACGGCAGATATTTAGCACCTATTTATCTAACTTCCGTTCGATAATTTTTTGACAAGACATACGAGCTATGATAAAAGTTTCTTCTTTAAAAGTAAGTGATTAATAGTAATAGTTTGAGTTCTTAACTCCTACAATCTGAATTTTAAAGACATGAATATTCACGAGCATCAAGCAAAAGAAATCCTTGCAAAATATGGGGTTGCCGTTCCCAACGGCATAGTTGTTAATACCCCAGCAAAAGCTGCGGATGCAGCTCGAAAATTAAAAACAGCTATTGTTGTGGTCAAGGCACAAATTCATGCTGGCGGACGTGGAAAAGGCGGAGGTGTCAAGCTTGCAAAAAATCCAACAGAGGCTAAAAAACTAGCTAGCAAGATTATTGGAATGACACTAGTGACACCGCAAACCGGATTAAAAGGCAGAAAAGTGAAGAAGGTCTTGATAGAAGAAGGAATGCCAATTGATAAAGAACTTTACCTCGGCATACTTTTAGACCGTCAAAGTAGCCGTGTGATGATTATGGCAAGCGAGGCTGGGGGCATGGCAATCGAAGAAGTCGCCGAAGAAACACCAGAAAAAATTATCAAAGAAATAATTGACCCCATCATTGGCGTCAAACCTTATCTCGCCAGAAAAATAGCCTTTGCACTTAATTTAAAAGGCGATGCCCTAAAAAAAATAATCCCTTTAATAATAAATCTTTATAAAGCTTTTATTGATGAAGACTTTGACATGCTTGAGATCAACCCTCTTGTAACTACCACTGACGGTCGAGTTCTAGTTCTAGATGCAAAAGTGAACATTGATAGCAATGCTCTATATAGACATAAAGAAACCCTAGGTTACCGCGATCTCGATGAAGAAGATCCCATGGAAGTGGAAGCCAGCAAATTCAACTTAAACTATATCAAGCTAGACGGAAATATAGGTTGCATGGTTAATGGCGCTGGGCTGGCCATGGCGACGATGGATATCATTAAACATTCCGGTGGTGAACCAGCAAATTTTCTAGATGTGGGTGGTGGAGCTGATGAGGAAATGATCGAAAATGGATTTCGTATCCTTCTGTCTGACCCACACGTTAAAGGAATTTTTATAAATATATTTGGCGGTATATTACGATGCGATATTCTAGCCCGAGGTGTTGAAATTGCGGCTAAAAAATTAAAAATAAAAGTCCCTATCGTTGTAAGAATGGAGGGGACAAATATGAAAGAAGGTCATAAAATTCTTGCCGATTCAGGGATTAACGTTATTGTGGCAAACGGCATGAAAGATGGCGCGCAAAAAATTGTAAAGGCAATACGATGAGCATTCTAGTTGACGAAAAAACAAGACTGATTGTACAAGGAATCACTGGACGCGAAGGGCAATTTCACGCTGAACAATGTATGGAATATGGCACCAATTTAGTTGGTGGAGTTACGCCCGCCAAAGGAGGTCAAACTGTTCTAGGGAAAGTACCTGTCTTCAACACCGTGCGAGATGCAGTAAAAAAAACAAAAGCCAATGCTACTATGATTTTTGTACCACCAGCATTTGCCTCAGATGCTATTCTCGAAGCTACCGATGCAGGAATTAAGCTGATAATCTGTATCACGGAAGGCATCCCAGTATCAGATATGGTTGAAGTATACCGTTATGTCAAATCTAGCGAATCTCGTTTAATTGGACCTAACTGTCCCGGCATTATCTCTCCAGGAAAATGTAAGATTGGTATTATGCCCGCTCATATCCATAAAAAAGGTAATGTAGGGATTATTTCTCGAAGCGGTACCCTAACCTATGAAGCAGTAGGCCAACTGACCGCCTTAGGATATGGCCAGTCAACATGTGTTGGCATTGGAGGAGATCCAATTATTGGAACAAAATATATAGATGTACTGGAACTTTTCCAGAAAGACAGAGGAACAAAAGCTATCTGCATGATTGGTGAAATAGGTGGGTCAGCAGAAGACGAAGCTGCTTACTACATAAAAAAGCATGTCACCAAACCGGTGATCGGATTCATTGCGGGGCAAACAGCCCCCCCTGGCCGTCGTATGGGTCATGCTGGAGCAATCATCTCTGGTGGAAAAGGAACGGCCGAAGAAAAAATGAAAGTTATGCGCAGCTGTGGAATTAAAGTCGTCAAAAGCCCTGCTGATCTTGGTAAAACAGTAGCTAAAGTCCTCTAAGTTAAGAAGTCCCCACACACAAAAAATTCAGTAAGAAAAACCTTGATTTACAAACTAGTTTGGCTTGAATGACAACGAATTAATCTGAGTTTCATAAGCGAGGGCATCGAACTGCATATCTCTTCGTGTTTTGGCAAAATGTAGATTGGCATATATGCCTATAATTGCATGTAACGCCTCATGTTCATCCATGCCTTGGCCAACTAAACGCACGTAGGCAGTAGCAACATGCTCAGGGTCCTCTAGTTGTAATTGACGATCAATGGTCACATGTAAAACAGTATGCACAAACGGGTTCACAATCATCCCATTAACCTCTCTAGGAATTGACGCCATTTCGCCTTCTTCCCAAATAGAGTCAAACTCTGGATGGAGATCAAGAATCTTGGCTATACGTCCATCTATTTCTTCAGTAGGTCGCCCTTCATTTTTATCAGCAGCAACTCGAAGTATGCGTTGTTGAGACTCTTTATCAAAATCCATCGTATAAATAGTTCTCCTTAAGTTGAAGAAACCT
>Ga0115000_10005351_pt1 | contig 10301 bp, 11 predicted proteins | sample ArcticOcean_MG_C_6_FD_89690 | JGI IMG/M metagenome (GOLD analysis project Ga0115000, IMG submission 89690) | Marine microbial communities from western Arctic Ocean - ArcticOcean_MG_CB8_128 | ecosystem: Environmental > Aquatic > Marine > Oceanic | place: Arctic Ocean: Canada Basin | collected... | reverse complement strand
GGAATTTGATTTAAACAAATTGCAGCAAAATTTTTTATTCCATTAGCAGTATCGTATTTTTTAATTTTTAGAACTTCTTTCAGACTTTCTTGAAGTTTAACAATGTCAAATTTTAAATCATTAATTGTGTGAAAATCAGAAAAATTGTTCATAATTACTTTTTAAAAATTAAATGTAACAATATTACACTATATTAATAGTAAAATGAATAATAGGCTAGTTTTGTCGCAATAGAATTGAAATATAAAATAATATAAACTTATTTAATTGAGAATTATTATCACATGAAAAACATTGCTTCATACCCAAGCACTAGACTAAGAAGGAATAGAAAAACTGATTGGTCTCGTAGACTTGTTCAAGAAAATAATTTGTCCACAAATGATCTGATATGGCCAATATTTATTAGAGAAGGAAAAAATATTATAGAACCAATTAAGTCGATGCCAGGTGTTTATAGATATTCTCTGGATAAGATAGAAAAATTAGTTGAAAAAGCATTGAATAAAAAAATACCAATGATTGCGTTGTTTCCAAATACTAAAGAATCAAAAAAAGATTTAAAAGGATCAGAAGCGCTAAATAAAAATAATTTAGTTTGTAAAGCTTTGAAGTTAATTAAAAAAAACTACAAAGATATTGGTTTAATGTGTGATGTAGCTCTTGACCCTTATACAAGTCACGGTCATGATGGAATAATTAAAAATAATTATGTTGATAATGACGAAACTATAAAAGTTTTAGTTAAACAAGCGCTGTTACAGGCAGAAATGGGTTGTGATGTGATTGCACCATCAGACATGATGGATGGAAGAATTGGAGAAATTAGAAAATCTTTAGATAAAAATAATTTTAAACTTGTCCAAATATTATCTTATGCAGTTAAATACGCCTCAAATTTTTATGGGCCGTTTAGAGATGCTATAGGTTCTAGAAAATCACTTAAAAGTAATAAAAAAAACTATCAGATGAACTTTTTTAATTCAGACGAAGCTTTAAGAGAAGTTGGATTAGATATTAAAGAAGGGGCAGATTTTGTTATGATCAAACCAGGTATGCCGTATTTAGACATTATAAAGTTAATTAAAGAAAACTTTAAAATACCTGTATTTGCTTATCAAGTATCTGGTGAATATTCTATTATTAAGAATGCTATTAATAATAACTTGATTAAAAGAGATGCAATTATAGAATCTTTAGCATCTTTTAAAAGAGCTGGAGCGAGTGCAATAGTAACATACTTTGCTGACGAAATTGCAAAAGAGCTAAAATAAATTAAAAATATTTTTCTAAAATTTGTCTAGAAATTGGAAATCTTAATTTATTGGGTGTTATAAAGTTTTCTATAAGTAAATTTCTATTAAATATTAAAGCATCTATAATGTCTTGATTGGGAATCTCTGATATACTGCTATTTAAAAGTATTGATGGAATTTTAAACAAATGATTATTAATTCGAATAGATTTGTTTAAAACACTTTCTTTGGCATAAAAATTAACCTCGAACCCCAGTTCTTTAATTAGTGACAGTTCCCAAAAAATATAAGCTTTAATCCATTGATTTTTAATTAAACAGTCTATTAAATTTTCAAAAGATTCATAAATTTTTTTATTTGCTTGAGCTTCTGGTAAAAGTATTTTCAAGATTTGGGAAGCGGCTAGTATACAAATAGTTTTTTTTTTATTATCAAAAAATTGTGGGGATACAGGTTTTAATAATTCTACAGTAAAATACCCTGGTTTATTCTGATTTTTAGACTTACAATTAATTAAAATTTTATTGCCAATTTGAAACTTTTTTTTCTGCTCTCTTGAAGAGCCACCATAAACTATACCAGAAGATTTACCATGCTCTAATGTAAAGACTTCAATTATAATAGAATTTTCATTATAATTTGTTTTTGATAGTAAATAGCCTTCGTCTTTCTAAAACATTTTATTTTATTTTTAAATTTTTTAATAGATTTTTTGCACAATCTTGTTCTGCTTCCTGTTTGGATTTGCCAACACCGTAATACTCCTTTGTATTCTTAATTTTTACAGAAATTTTAAAAATTGGGTTATGGTTAGGGCCCTTTGAACTTAAAAATTTATATATTGGAAGTTCTTTATTGAGCTTAAGAGAGTATTCTTGTAACTCAGTTTTCGGATCTAATATTGTAATATTTGAATTTAACAGTTCATTGTTCCATAGTTTTAAAACAAATTTTTCTACAACAGTATACCCCTGATCAATATATATTGCTCCAATTAAAGCTTCACATGCGTCGCTAAGAATTTTTTCATCACTTTTTTTTATTGTCTTTTTAGACCCTCCAACTAATATATAATTTTGTAATTCTATTAACCATCCTATTTTTGAACATGTTTTTCTATTTACAAGTTTTGCAAATTTTTTATCCATGCTACCCTCATTTTCATTAGGATAGAGATCGAATAATTTTTTTGATAAAATTAAACCAATTACTCTATCACCTAAAAATTCAAGTTTTTCGTTGTTGTAATTTTTGTTAGCGCTTTTATGAGTCAAAGACTGCTCTAGTAACTGATTATCATTAAATTTTACTTTTATTATTTTTTCAAAATTTTGCGGTTTCATCTATTTAATTTTTTTAAGAAAGCGATCTAATCTAATGCTCTCTCCCCATTTAGTAAAATTCATTATGTGGGCAACGCTCTTATCGTTAGAAAAAAAGGTTATTTTAGCTTTTCCTACAATATTATTAAAATGCACATAACCGACACTACTTAAAAACCTACTATCTCTTGAACAATCTCTATTGTCTCCCATGAAAAAAAAGTGCTCTTTGGGAACTAAATATTTGTCAGTATTTTTCATAGATCCTTCTTTTCTATAAACTGTATTGTAAGAAACTCCATTTGGGAGAGTTTCTTTAAAAAAAGTTGTGTTAATAGTTTCATTTCCACATTTTATTTCAAATTTGTAATTTAATTTCTCAATAAGTACTTTTTTACTATTTAAAAATAAATCTCCATTAATAATTTGAATTTCGTCACCTGGTAAGCCAATTAGTCTTTTGATGTAATCAGTTCTATTGTCAGCTGGTGTCTTAAAAACTATGACATCACCTCTTTCTGGTTTTTTTTTAAATAATCTTTTATTGTAAATATTTGGACTAAAAGGAAGAGAATGACGACTATAACCATAAGTATATTTTGAAACAAACAATCTGTCACCAACGAGCAAGGTTGGTTCCATTGATGATGATGGAATATAAAAAGGCTGAAATAAAAAACTTCTGATAACCAAAGCTATTATTAATGCGTAAAGTAATGTTTTAATATTTTCTATTATATTTTTTTTCATTATGACAAAGATATAATAACTGTTGCTTGAGCCCAAGGTATATCATCTGATAAAGAAAGATGAATACTACAATTTTTGGATTTAAATTTTTTTTTTAAAAAAGAAGCAGTTTTCCCTTTAAGAACAATATAAGGTTTCCCTTTTTTATTGTTTAATACATGGATATTTTTAAAACTTATATTTTTATTAATTCCAGTTCCTATAGCTTTACTAAATGCCTCTTTAGCTGCAAATCTTTTAGCATAAAAAGCATAAGGATTACTTTTTTTTTCACAATAAGTGATTTCTGTATTAGAAAAAACTTTTTTTTTAAAATTTACTTTTTTATTTTTAAGAATTTTTTCAATTCTTTTAATATTTACAATATCCGTGCCAATACCAAATATTTTCATTTATTTATAATCTTAATAAAAGTTTTTATCGTTTTTTTTAAGCCAAAAAAAATTGCTTCAGAAATAATAAAGTGACCTATATTATACTCATTAATATATTTAATTTTAGAAATAATTTTAGTAGAATTGTATGTAAGACCGTGTCCAGCATGTACCTCGAGTCCAACTTTATTCCCTAATGCAGCGGCAGATTCTATTTGTTTATATGCCAGTTTATAATTCTTTTTTTTGTTAATTAAGTTACAAAATTTACCTGTATGCAATTCAATGCAATCAGCTTTTAACTTTTTTGAAGCAATAACGTCGGATAGTTTGGGTTCAATAAATAAAGCTACTCTTATTTTATTCTTTTTTAAACGTAATATTATTTTCTTTAAATGTTGGGTTTTTTTACTTAAATTTAATCCACCTTCAGTTGTTATTTCAGATCTTTTTTCTGGAACAATACATACAAAATTAGGTTTATGCCTAATAGCAATTTTAAGCATTTCATTTGTTGGGGCAATTTCTAAATTAATTGGAATTTTTAATTTATTTATAATATTTATTAGATCGTAGTCTCTAATGTGTCTTCTGTCTTCTCGTAAATGTATAGTCACAGAGTCTGCGCCACTAGATTTAGCTAATAGTGCAACTTGAAGTGGGTCTGGATAAGATTCGCCTCTTGCGTTTCTAATTGTTGCAACATGATCAATATTAACACCTAATTTTTTATTTTTCATTTACCAAGATTTCTACTGCCAGGTTTTAATGGAATAATTTTTTTAAGTTCGTCTGGTAAATTATTTTCTGTGTATGCCTGTATATTAAACTTAATTTGTGAAATCACGCCATCATTAATTAATGCGTTTTCTGTAGATCTGTCAATAATACATGAATAACCAAGCAAAATAGAATTATTTTCTTTTATAAGGTCTGCACATTCTAAAGCAGATTTACCAGTCGTTATAACATCTTCAACAATTAATACTTTTGAATTTTTTGGTATTAAAAACCCTCTTCTTAAAGTCAGTTTTCCATCAACTCTTTCTGCAAAAATAGTTTCAACGTTTAGCTGTCTTCCAATCTCATACCCAACTACTATACCACCAACAGCAGGTGCTAAAATTATATCTATTTCTTTAATTTTTTCGTTAATCTTTTCACTTAAAGACTTGCAAATTATGCTGGCTTGTTGTGGATGGCTTAATAGTTTAGCACATTGAATATATTGTTTACTATGCAATCCAGAAGACAAAATGAAATGCCCCTCAAGCAAGGCGTTAGTTTCTTTTAAAATTTTTAAAGATTCTTTGTAAGAGAGCATTTTTTTTCCTATGTCTTATAATTCTAAATTTATACGCTTTTAACTTAAGCATGCTTATTAATTCAGTATATTTTTTTAAATCTGTAACCTGTATATCAAAAATAAATTCTAAATAATCAGTTTTTTTTGCCACTAGCTCCATATTTATAATATTACATTGATTTATTCCTATCAAACTACTTACCTCCCCCAATTTACCTGGTTGATTAGGTATTTTAATACAAAGACCAGTAAGATATTTTTTTTCTTTTTTAATGTTTACTTGGGTTTTATTTTGCCAATATCTTCTAATACCAGCACGAGCTTTGCCAGTTTTTGTTAAATTTAACCAATGTAACGAGGGTGATGCTTTTTTTGAGACAATAATTTTTACTAAATCTCCATTTCTTAGAATGCTTTGAAAAGGGGATTTTTTTCCGTTAATTTCACATCCTACAGCACTATCTCCAACTTTTGTGTGAACTGCATAAGCAAAATCAATTGGTGTAGCATTTTTTGGTAATTTGATTACTTCTCCATCTGGAGTAAAACAAAAAACACTTTCTTGGAACATCTGTAACTTTGTATATTCAAAAAAATCTTTGGGTGTTGTTCCTTTGTCAATAATTTCAACCAGGTCTCTTAACCAATCATATTCTTGAAGAGCATGTTGGCTTAATTTTTCTGAAGATTTATAGAGCCAATGTGAGGCAATACCTCTCGCAGCAAAATCATGCATTTGTTGAGTTCTAATTTGAATTTCTACTCTTTGTTTTTGGGGACCAACTATTGCTGTGTGTATAGATTTATAATTATTAATCTTTGGAGTAGAGATGTAATCTTTGAATTTTCCTGGAATTGTTGACCATGTACTATGAAAAATTCCTAGCACCTGGTAACAGGTTTGTATATTTTTAACAATTATTCTAAATCCTATTATATCGGTAATTTGTTCTAATGAAATTCGTTTTGATTGAATTTTTCTCCATATGGAAAATGGAGATTTTTCCCTTCCAACAATTTTTACAGATATATTATTTTTCATTAATGTGTCTTCGAAAGTTTTTGAAATATTTTTAAAATTATCATCTCTATTTTTTTTATTAAGAGAAAGTCTATTTACTATAAGATTGCGTGCTTCTGGGTTAAGCTCAGCAAAAGATAAATCTTCCAGCTCATCTCTAATATGATTCATGCCCATTCTGTCAGCTAGAGGTGCATAAATTTCCATAGTTTCTTGAGCAATTCTTTTTCTTCTAGCATTTTCATCTATTGAAGATAAAGTTCTCATATTATGAAGTCTGTCAGCAAGTTTTACTAATAAAACTCTAATATCTTTTGATGTAGCTAAAATTAATTTTCTGAAATTCTCAGCTTTAGAACTTGGGGTCGCTCTACTTTCAAGTTGTGAAATTTTTGTAACACCTTCCACCAAATCAGCAACTTCTTTACCAAACTCCTTTTCAACTGTTTTATAGGTAGCCTTAGTGTCTTCGATGGTATCATGCAGTAAACCAGTAGCTATAGTTGCGCTGTCTAGTTTTAAATCTGACAAAATATCCGCAACAGCAACTGGATGAATTAAGTATGGGTCGCCAGAGTCTCTTTTTTGATTTTTATGAGCTGATAAAGCAAAAGTGTAGGCTTTGTTTAATGTATTTGCATTAAGAAATGGATTATAGTTTTTTACTTTCTTAATTAGAGTTTCCTGATCTAACATAGTTATATCATAACAAGATTTTTATAGCTTTAATATAGACTTCTTGTCGTTTTGGTGAAGTTTTTCTATCAAATAATTAATATCTTCATTTGTTCCTGGATGTTTCCAGTTAGGGTCAATTTCTTGTAATGGATATAAAACAAAATTTCTAAGTTTCAATGATTTGTGTGGTACTTGATATTCTAAATTTTTATAACTCTTTTGGAAAACTTTTTTATTAAAATCAATAATATCAATATCGCAAGTTCTAGGATCATTTCTAATGCCTTTTTTTCGTTCTAATATTTCCTCGATATTTATAGTTTTTGATATTAGGTTTTCAAAAGTAACATCAGAATCAATGCTAATAACAACATTAATAAACTTTGGATTATTCTGGTTAGGATAAGATGGCGTTTCGTAATAGCTTGATTTTTTTAAAATTTTAAGATTCTCTTTTTCGAGATATTTAATTGACAAATCTATATTTTTGAATCTATCACCAAAAGTAGAATTTAAGTTTGAACCAATTCCTATTAATATCATTAAGTATTAGCTTGTCTTTCTAAAGATCCGCGCCTTATCCCTATTCCAATCTCTATTTTTAATTGTCTGTCGTTTATCGTATTCTTTTTTTCCTTTGGCTACAGCAATTTCAATTTTTGCTTTACCTTTTTTAAAATACATTTTAGTAGGTATTAAAGTAAAGCCATCTCTATTAATGTGACCTATCATTTTATTAATTTCCTTTTTATTTAATAGTAACTTTCTATTTCTTGTGGGCATATGATTGTTGTAACTTGACTCCTTATATGATGGGATATGTGAATTAACTAGAAACATTTCTCCACGATTATCATAAGCATATGAATCTGATATATTTACTTTACCCGCTCTTAAAGATTTTACTTCTGAGCTAGTTAATACGACACCAGCTTCATAAAATTCTTTAAAAGAATAATTAAAATATGCTTTTCTATTATTTGTAATGATTTTTAAACCAGTTTTTGGTTTCTGTTTCATTGTCTACAATAAACCTGCAGTATACATAGCGTCTTTTACAATTTTCTTAGTAGGTTCGGTTACCTTAACTAATGGTAACCTAACATCATCAGAACAAAGTTTAAGTAGACTCGCTGCATACTTAACGGGGCTTGGGTTGCTTTCAATAAAAAGAGCTTTGTGAAGTGGCATTAATTTTTTATTAATTTCTTTAGCTTTAAAAATAAGTTTATCATTATTTTTTGCTAATGACGATTCTTGAAATTCAGAACAAAGTTTTGGAGCAATATTTGCAGTGACTGAAATAATACCCATGCCACCTCTTAGGTTAAAATCTAATGCCGAACCATCCTCTCCAGTCAAAAGTATAAATTCATTTCCCATTTTTTCTTTTTGTTTAGTTGCTCTTTCTAAATCGCCTGTAGCATCTTTAACTCCAACTATATTTTTTAGTTCATACAAACGCGCCATGGTGTCAACACTCATATCTATTACTGATCTTGATGGTATGTTGTAAATAATAATCGGAATTCCACAGCTATCATTTATTGCTTTATAGTGCTGATACAAACCTTCCTGTGTAGGCTTATTGTAATAAGGTGTCACAATCAGAGCTCCATCCGCTCCAGCTTTTTCAGCAAACTTTGTCAACGATATTGCTTCACTTGTGGAGTTCGATCCAGTTCCCGCTATAATAGGAATTTTACCTTTGGATTCCTTAACACACAGGTTAATTACTTCTTGGTGCTCATCATGACTTAAGGTTGGTGATTCGCCTGTGGTACCTGCGGGAATAAGCCCTGACGTACCATTGTTTAAGTGGAGGTGTATTAATGAAATATAACTTTCAATATCAAGCTTATTATCCTTGAACGGTGTGATTAAAGCTACATTTGATCCTTTGAACATTAATCTTTATAACATAATTTAAAAAAGTAAATAATCATAAATTATGAATAAATTTATTAAACATATAGGAATATTTATAAGTGTTTTTGTGTTTATTTCCTCTAGTTTAGCGGCCGCAGAACAAATTTTACCTGTACCGAAACCTTTAGTAGATGAAGTTATTAAAAAAGCTGTTGCTAAAAAAAAGCTAATATATCCAGAAAAAAAACCAAATATTGAAAATTCTAAAGCTCAAAATGAAGAATCTAAAATAGAAAAAACAGATTCTGAGCAGATAGATCAAATTGAAAAAACAAAAGAATTTGTTATTTTTCCGCAAAAGAAACCATTAGTTTTTAAAAAAGAAATTGCTAAAGAAGTGGTCAAATCTTCAATTTTGCCTACAAAAGATTTTAACGCTGCAAAACTAGCTTTTGAAGCTATAGATAAAAAAAAATGGCAGACTGCATTAAAAATTTCAAAAAAATCTAGAGATAAAACTTTATATAACTTAGTATCTTATCTTCATTTAAAGCAACCAACTAATGCAGCAAGTTTTAATGATTATCATTTATTTATAGAGCAAAATCCAAATTTTCCAAGAATTAGTAGATTAAAATACTTGGCGGAACATAAAATTAATTTAAAAAATCATTCACCTAAATTTATACTTAAATGGTTTGATGGAAATGATCCGTATAGTGAATTTGGTAAAATAAAATTAGGTGAAATATATCTTCTGAAGGGGGATTTAGAAAAAGGATCAAAATTAATTAAGGAAGGGTGGATTAAAGCAAAACTATCTAAAAATAATTTACGTTATCTAAGAAAAAAATACAAAAAAATAATTACTGTAGAAGATAATATTAAAAGAGCTGATTGGCACGCATGGGAAGGCAAACATTGGGATGTGCAAAGAATGTTAAGGTATTTACCAAAAGATTACACAGCTTTATATCGGGCAAGGCAATTGCTAATGAGTCAAGCATATGGTGTTGATACAGCAATATCTAAAGTGCCAGCAAAATTTAAAAATGATATTGGTTTACAATACGATAGATTAAAATGGAGAAGAAGACGCGGAAGATTAGAACCATCGCTAGAAATTCTATTTAAATTACCAAAGAACACTGCTGGACAAATAAGGCCTGATATTTGGTGGAAAGAAAGAGCAATCTTATCGAGATCACTAATATATAAAAATAAATATACATTAGCTTATAAAGTTTCTAGCAACCATTCTTTAGTGGGAGGGCTTGAAACTGGTGCGGTCGGTAAATCTGAGTATGCAGATGCAGAATGGATGTCTGGATGGATAGCTTTGACTTTTCTTGATGATCCGAATATGGCATTACAACATTTTCAAAATTTTTATTCAAACGTTGGGTATCCTATCAGTTTATCAAGAGGTGCTTACTGGATAGGCAAAACTTATAAAAAGAAAAATAATACTACAAAAGCAAATGAATGGTTTGGTGAAGCAGCAAAATATATGAATACTTATTACGGACAGCTTGCTTTTACGGAAATAAAACCAAATGAAAAATTTTCTTTAGCGGATCAGCCGCAAGTTTCAAAAAAGTACCAAAAAGAATTTAATAAAAGTAGCCTCATAAAGATTGTTAAATTGCTAAATGAACTAAATAAAAAAAAATATACAAAAGATTTTATAAAACATTTAGCTACATTAAATGTTGAAAACGGTAG
>Ga0115000_10005350_pt1 | contig 10302 bp, 3 predicted proteins | sample ArcticOcean_MG_C_6_FD_89690 | JGI IMG/M metagenome (GOLD analysis project Ga0115000, IMG submission 89690) | Marine microbial communities from western Arctic Ocean - ArcticOcean_MG_CB8_128 | ecosystem: Environmental > Aquatic > Marine > Oceanic | place: Arctic Ocean: Canada Basin | collected... | reverse complement strand
TGTTGTTGCTCGTCGTCGTTCGTATCGTCGTCGTCCTCGTTGAACGCCAAGATGATTACGGCTTGCGCCAACGAGACCGCCAACTCTTTCGTACCACTCGCGAATTTGACTTTCAGGACACACGTGGACGTGGAGTGTTGCCAAGCTAATCGTCTCCCAGCCATGTGATTCTCTAAATAGTACGATTCAAAATCGTCTCGCAACGATTGTAATTCCGGCGGTAAGACGACGTCGAGTTTCGCCGCCGACGGCCAAAATCCAGCGGTTAAGATGTTCACGGAGAAAGTTTCGCGGTTCGTCATTGGTGGTTTTGGCGGTAATGGTTCCAACGCTTCTCCCCCTCCTTCTTTTATTATTGATGTCGATTTCTTTCTTGTTCTTTTTGATTTATCTTCATCGACGCCTTCCGCGACAGAAGCGTTCATGTCCACGTCCGCCTTTGTCTCGCCGCCAACGGAAGCCGCCGTGTTCGTCGCGTTGTTACGATATCTATGCACGACATCTCGACTCACGTCCACGTCTGTGAACATTCCTTCCAGACGAGTGGTAAAGTTCGCCCCGCACTCTGACCGTAACTTGCCAACCACCAACCGCTCGGCGTCGATGGATGCCGATTTTGAAAATAACAAGCGTTTCGCCAAATCCTTCTTGTAAAACGCCTCGAACACGTCTTTGCCTTGTATGAATCGAAACAACGCCACGGCTTTGTTCAGTTGCTCGTCTAAGTCTTTCTCGGTCGACAAGGACGTTTTATTCCCTTTCTTCAACTTTTCGTCCATGAATTTTGCGATTAACTCCGCGATTCGATTGTTCTTTGAAGTGTTGATGAACATTTCAAACGCAACCTTGGCGCCTTCGCTGAATTGGCGCTGATTCTCAAACGCGTTCACGACGATATCGTCCACGGAGGATTTCATTCGTAATAAAACGTCAACGCAATCGGCGGCTTCGTCTTGAACGGTCTTTTGGCCGACAAATTTCAATCGTTTCGCGAACTGGTCTCTCAGGAGTTTCAAGCCGTCCGGGACGCGAGAGAGTAACGAGTACAAGCGTTTCAAGTCCTCTACTTTCGAACTGTCCGCGAGCATTTCGTCCGAACTGTCGATAATTTCGAGTTTCTTGTCCTGAATCAACGCTTTCTCGACCGTTTTTGTAAGCACCAGTTTCGTTTGCGGTTGCAAATAACTCTCCGCGCGATCGAGCGTTTCTTCGTTCAATCGCGTTTGACAGTGTTTCAAATAGTCCGCGCACTCCGCCGCTGACTTTTTCGTGATTCCAAACCTCTTGTCCGATTCTTTGGCGTAAAATCTGGCCGTGTTTTCTAAGAAGAGACGCTCGAAGTTGAACACCAACAAAGGTGGTGGTGATTTTGGTGTTAATTGTTGTTGTTTGTTGTCGTCCACCATCATCATCGACTTGTCATCGTCTCCTCTTCCTTCTTCTTCTTCTTCTTCGGCCGAGCGCTTCTTTGAATTCCTCTGGCCGCTGGTGGCTACCGCGGAAGGAAACGACGACGACGAAAACGAGTTGTTTGATCCGCCGCCGTACCTTTTCAACGTTTCCATCGCAGTCGTAAATCGTTTCACTAAAGTTCGATCGATCTTCTCTCCTTCTCTTTCGCGTTCGATCAACCGCAAACACCCGCTCGCGGCTTTGCGAAGCACGTCCGCGTTCGCGTCCATTTGCTTTTGAAATTGCTGGACGCTCAATTCCCACAGAGGAAGTTTAAAACTACTCTCTTTATTACTCCTTTCTCTGCTGCCCGGAGTAGTCGTCGTAGTCACCGCGTCCGTTCCACTTCGTCGCCTGCGTTCGTCGTCGTCCAACGGCGACGTCGGATCGTTATTACCAGTCGTCGTCTCTCTGCAGCCGCCTTTTGCAGAGTCAGCAACAGCATCGGAGGAGGCCCCTAAGGAAGCGTTTTTCGTAAACGCCGTCGCCGTCGTCCGGTCCAAGTACAAAAACAAAGACCGAATCAACATCATCTGTTTCACCCTCGTCTCCCACACGTCGTCCACGAAAAACTTCAGAAACTGTTCTTCTTCGGACGAGAACGCCGATAAACCACCCGCGCTGTTCCCTGTCGCTCCTAAAGACGTCTTCTTATGCGACGACTTATGAAAACTTCCTCCTTGATGACATTTCTCTTTCAACTCTTTCGCCACCGCTTCCGTTCTCGCCTCTAAACATTGTCTCAATTTTTCGTACAATTCGCTTCCAAAATTCCCAACCACCACGTCTTCCACCGCTCGATATAATCGCTCGTAACTTTCCTCGCACGGTTTCTCGTCGTGGATTGCATCCAAGGCAAGAAGGAGTCGACTATTCCACGTCGTTTCGAAAAAGTTTGAGGGGATTTTCGGGGCAACTTTGAACGATTTGATGACCAGTTTTCTTTCTTTAACGTCACGCTTTTGGTGTTCCATTTTCTTCGCCGATGTGATGGATGATCTCTTTTTGTTCTTGTGTACTGTCTCTTTCGCAAACAAAGGTAATGGTCACCTCAAAACGTGAAAACACACAGAGAGAGTTTAGAGGTCTGCGTATGTGTGCCTTTTTCGCGTACTATTCTTGAGCGCAAAAGCGTGTTTAAGTGTAAGTGTGATAGAGTTTTGCGTGTCCTTTACTGTGAGGAGGTTTTGGGTCAAAAGGAAAGAAAAATACGAGCGAGGAATACGCGAAGGATGAAGATGAGTTTTCATGTCTCTCTATAAGTGTGTTTTTGTCTGTGTTATTAAAAGCTTTGTTTGTTTACCATTCTGGTACGTATAATTCTCCATCTTCGTAAGACCAACCTTCTGGTAGAGGACAGTTGTTGTCGAGGAGGTATTGTACGCATTCGGTTTGATTTTTCGCGTGCGCGTAGCGTACGGCCCAATAGTCCCAAGGCGCTTTGGCGGTTTCGTGTAAGTACTTCAAACAGTCCAAGTGACCTTTCTCGGCCGCATACCAACACGCACGTTCGCAATATTTATCAAACTTACGCTCAACAAGATATTCGAGTATGTGAAGATTACCATTTTGAGCCGCCCAAGCGGCAGTCCAATAATCCCAAGGCGCTTTCGCTTCTTCTCGTAAGTATTTGAGTACCTCGAGATGACCGTTTTTGGCAGCATATGCACACGCGTTCTCATCGATAGGACACTTATTTGCAACGCAATACTTTACCATTTCCAGATTACCTTGACGTGCGGCCATAGAAATCGTCCCTTCATACCACGTACACTTTTTCTCCTCTCGCGCCCACTTGAGCAACTCGAGTTTATTCGTTAGAGCAACTTGAGAGCAGAAATTTGTTTCGTCTTCCAACCACCTCGGCCACAACGATTTATGCTCCCACGCAACTTCCAACGTCGATATCGACGACATCTCTCTCACTTTAAACCTCTCTTTCAAATCTTCCGCGCGAGATGATCTCTTTATCAACTTTCTCGTCTCCCTATTCACCTCGTACAAGAATTTGAGATCCGTTTGATTCAATCTCGGTAAAATGTGCGTGAAACAAATATCGTCGTTCTTCACGATCACATCCCACAACACCGAGGGAAAACTCTTCCTCTTTTTCCTCCTATAGAACAACCCCGCGACGACGAGGAGGAAAAGGAAACGAACGAGCACGAACATATCTTTGAAAGGAGAAGGAGATTTAAGAAGACGAAGAAAGGAAAAGAATACTATTAATATAATATATATATTAATTTCTTTCGCATGTGAGATGTGATCTCATGAAGAGATCCCCTAAACAACTGCTCAACGAAAGGAGAGACAAAAAATTTCAAAAGGTTTTCATCTCGTCATTTCTTTACACACATCGTCACATCCTTTGCGCGCAAAAACACTCGCGCAGCACCGAGAAGAATAAAGATGGACGGTGCGCTTTCTTTCTTTCTTTCTCGCTTTCTTTCACGCGTTCTCTCTCTCTCTTTTAATACAATACTTTCGCCTTTGTTTTGCGCGTCTTGATGTTCGCGACGAGCGAATGTCCATTTTTGAATATATTTTCCCTATAGAGTAGTACTCATGGTAAACATCTCTCTCTGTTTCCCTTCTTCATCGCTTTCAAAATACACGCTTCACAGAAGGCGCGGTGTACCACATCAACCCTAACGAAGGTTTAGACGAGGACGAGTTGGACGAGTTAGAGAATAACAACACTAATGCAACAATAATCACGCCGTCTCGAGCGAGAAAGAAATTCGAAGATTTCCTGAGAAACTTCAGAGGCCATCCGAACGAAACCTCCGTCGATGGGCAGTTGATATACAGAGACGTTCTCTCCGAAGGAAGGGTACCAGAAACGATCGATGTCACGTTGGACGATATCATCGCACACGACGCGGCTTTGGCGAAGGCGTTGAGAGATCAACCGAACGTGTATTTTCCAATCTTGGAAGACGCGGTGAAAAAGGTCGCGCAGAGTTTACGAGGCGGCGGAAGAGGAGGAGGAGGAGGAGACTAGGAAGACGAGGAAGACGAGGAAGATCGCGAGGACGACGAGGACGACGAGGACGACGTTCGGTCTGCCATCGAGAGCATTCACGTCACCATATCGTCGCACGAAACGCCTCGATCGGTGAGAGGATTAAACTCGAAAGACGTTTCGAGGTTAGTGTGCATTCCCGGGATTGTCATCGCGGCTTCGAGGGCGAAAGCGAAAGCCTCCATCGTTGGCATTCAGTGTCAATCGTGTAAACACATTCGATATTTGCAAATTCCGCCGGGATATGCCTCGGCGCAAATGCCGAGGACGTGCGAGGCTGGACAAATGAACAATCAGCAGAGAGGAAACGAGAACGACGACGAGAATAATAACAACAACGATAACAACAACAACAACAGAAGAGGATGTGGATTAGATCCGTACCAAATGCTTCCGGATAAGTGTAAGTTCATCGATCAGCAATCGTTAAAGTTGCAAGAAAACCCGGAGGAAGTCCCGGCTGGGGAAATGCCGAGAACGATGATGTTATGCGTGGACCGAAAGTTGGTTCAAAAGATTGCGCCCGGGACGCGAGTTTCCGTCGTCGGTGTGTACACCATCGGTTCCGGGAAAACAGAAAATAAGAAAAGAGACGCAGCTGGTGGTGGCGTCCAGTTGCCGTACATTCGCGTTCTTGGATTAATCGAAGTCAACGAAGGCGCGCGCGGGAACGCGAAATTTACCGAAGCCGAACACCAAGAGTTTAAAGCTTTCTCGCAAAGGCCGTTTAAAGAGGTCATCTTAGACATTCGCTCGAGAATCGCGCCGGCGATTTTCGGGTCCGAGGATGTTAAAATGGCCGTCGCGTGTTTGATGTTTTCGGGAAGTCGCAAACATTTACCCGACGGCGCTCGTTTAAGAGGCGACGTGAACGTCCTCCTCCTCGGCGATCCGTCCACGGCGAAATCGCAATTTTTGAAATTCGTAGAACGTACCGCGCCGGTGTGCGTGTACACCTCCGGTAAAGGCTCTTCCGCGGCTGGTTTAACCGCCTCGGTCATAAGAGACTCGAACGGTGAGTTTTACTTGGAAGGTGGCGCGATGGTCTTAGCCGACGGCGGGTGCGTCTGTATCGACGAGTTTGATAAAATGCGAGACGAAGATCGCGTCGCGATTCACGAAGCCATGGAACAGCAAACGATTTCCATCGCCAAAGCTGGAATTACCACAATGTTAAACTCTAGATCTGCGGTGTTAGCCGCCGCGAATCCTCCCAGTGGACGATACGACGACCTGAAAACCGCGCAAGAAAACATCGATTTACAAACGACCATTTTGAGTCGTTTCGATTTGATTTTCATCGTTCGAGACGAACGCTTGTACGAACGAGATATGGCCATCGCCGGTCACGTTTTGAAAATCCACTCGAACGGTGCAAATGCGATGAATAGAAACGGCGGCAATAACAGAGGAGGAGGAAATAACGACGAACCTCACTCGGAAGGGAACAAAGAAGACCCGGCCGCGGAGCGCGAACGAAAATTTATGAAAAGGTACATCGAGTATTGCAGAGCGAATTGCAAACCAAGAATCAACGAGCGATCGATGAAAATATTGCAAGACGCGTACGTGAAATACCGAGAAGAAATGCGAGAGCGAAATAAATCAGGCAAAGGCACCCCGGCGGTCCCAATCACCGTCCGCCAACTCGAAGCCATAACTCGAGTCTCCGAAGCGTTGGCGAAGATGTGTTTACAAACCGTCGTCACGGAAGAACACGTCGCGGAAGCGCTCCGCCTCTTCGAAGTCTCCACCATCGACGCCGCTCGATCCGGCGTCGCCGGTACCGTCGTCCTCTCCCCGGAACAGCGCGAAGAGTTACAGCTCGTGGAAACGCAAATCCGTCAAAAACTCGCCATCGGCGCCACGACGAGTAAACGACACTTGGTCGAAGACTTGTCTCGCGTCGGCGTCAACGAGTGGGCGGTCATGAGAGCGCTCATGGTCATGACCCAAAGAGGCGAGATCGTGGAAAGAGCCGAAGGGAGGAGAGTCACCAGGAAGCATTAAATATCATTATTTAATACTATTATTAAAAGAGAGCGACAAAACGTGTTCAGCGTACTCTTTTCGCTTAAGTGACCTTTCGAGCGTAACAGTAAAAATATCACCAATTTTGTTCCCCATTTGGATCATCACTTTTGTTCCCCATTTGGATCATCACTTTTGTTCCGCGTTTACGCGTATAAAAGTGCGCACACACGCGCACACGAACCTTTCTTAAAAATGTTATCCTCCACGAACAATAAAGACAGCAAAAAGAATGTTTCATCGAGTAAAACGAGACAAGTCTTCTCGAAAACTCGGGAACCAATCTTTGGAACATTCGATTGTCTTTACAAAGAAACCGCTGAAGATTCGCCGTTGGGGATATCGAGTTTACCGCAAATAGGCAAACTTACCATCCACAGAACGTTCGCGATCTTCACATCTTCCTTCAACGGAAACGTATCGAGAAAGTTGAAACAAAGAGATTTAGATTCCATCGACGCGAGGTCGAGAATAAGCTTGATCTTTAAAGAGAAAGAACGGGAAAGAACAAAACTCCTCAGCAGAAGGAGCAGCAAGTTGGATTTTATCGAGGAAAACGCCGAGGACGCGAAGGCGAATGTTGCAACCACAATTGCAAGTAAAAACGAGAAAACACAGCAAAAAGCGAAAGCGTTTCAGTTGCAATTCGTGGACAACACGGAGTGCTTCGAACGGTTGGTGAAGAAGTGGAAGTTGGAGTACGGGAGGAGGCCGCGGAACGAAGAGAAGGAGGATTTTGGTGGCGGGGACGAGGAGGAGGACGCCACGACCGAGAATAATAATAATAATAACGATGGAGGAGAGAAAACGAACGAGGAGGACGAAGAGGTTGACTTGAAACGCATCGCGTATAAGCCGGCGAAAGGAGCGCATCTTCGCAGAAGCGATTCGATGGTAGACGGGGTAGATTTGGACGATTTGAACAGCGAAAGCGCGAGCGCGTACGGAGCCGCGGACGCGCTCATTCGAACGATGGAAACGATGGCAGGTAAACTTCCGTTCGGCGCGGGGAAGAAAGCGAAGTACGCGGCGTATTTTCTCAGGCAACAAATCAAAGCGACGAGACGCATGACGAAGAAATCGGTCAAGTATACCATGCGATACGTGAATCGACGCTCGCGAGAGTTGGCGTTGGCGAGGAAACGGCAATCGGCGAAAAGCGCGGTTTTCCGGAAAGTCGAAGCCGTGGACGTGGAAAAAGAAGTCTCGAAAACGTTGTTTGTTCGTTTGATCCGAGCGAAGAACGTGCTCGCCATGGACGACGGCGGCACGTCCGATCCGTTCACGGAAATCCGTTTCCGCGGGTTACAAAACGTTTCCAGAACGATCGAGAAAACTTGCGATCCAGAGTGGGAGCAAACGTTTACGTTTAACATTCCAAACGGGAAACGCGTTTTAGACGCGTCCGATGCGGTCGAGTTATACGTGTACGACCGAGACCAAGCTTTGAATGATTTCATCGGCTACGCCAAACTCGATTTAGAAGGAGAAGAGGTGCAAGACGAAGAGTCGATGAAATTAAACCGCAAAAAAATGTCGAGCGCGTGGAAACGCGTGGACTCAGCCTCGGAAGGAGGCTTGATTGTTCCTTCGACAAAACTTTTAAACGAATCGTTCGAAAGCGAAAGCGGCGAAAGTTCTTCTCTCGCCTCCAAGGATAAGAAACCGATACCGCCGGTCACGACGAAAGTTCGATACGATAAACACACGGGTAAAAAATACACGCAAAAAACCATCCATCTCTCCGCCTTGCCGGAAAACCAACAACCGTCGTTCTTCGACGTGAATCATTTGAAAGAAAAGCTGATGTTTTGGGAAGGCGAGAGAAAGTTTACCGGGACAATCACGTGCGAGTATTGGTTCGGGTCGAGACACGACGCGGAATTTCGAGCATCCGCGCAGCCGAAATTGAGAATCGCGAATAACGAACTGACTGCTTCAATTCAACACTATTGCGACCCGGTGACGGCTTTGCTAAGAGTGGACGTTCGTGCAGGGAGAAATATCGTCAACCTGGATTGCGATAAAGGCGAAGACGGGTCCGAAGGCGGGAGCGACCCGTACGTTGAAGTCAGCGTCATCGACGCCGTCGATCGATCCAAGGTGAAGAAATCGACGCATTACGTCGAAGACTCGAGGAACCCATTGTGGAATCGAACGTTTACGTTCCTGACTTCGCAACCGTATTCAAACACCATGCAGCTTGAATGTTACGATTACGACGGCGCGACGAGTTTTGACGACGTCATCGGGTGTTATTCCGTTCCTTTGCACGAACTGCCGGTTCGCGTTGGCGTGAAAACGCTCCCGGAGTATCGATGGGTCACTTTGAGACACCCGAAAACTGGGTCGGATAAGAACGAGTTTGGCGTTCCGTACGGGGAAATCGAAGTCAGAGCGTATATCGACGAGGAGTATTTCGACCACTTACACGGTGGAAACGCGACGAGAGCGGTTGGGAAACTCTCCGTGGATATTCTCGAGGCAAACGGGATCGATAAGATTCCGCAAGGCGCGTATTGCGTCTGTAAGATTGGTCCGTATTGGTCGAGGTTGGAAACGGTGAAGAAGACCGAGTTTAGCGGGGAATATGGTGACGAAGACATGCAGAAATTATCAGAAGACGACGACGATGGTGTTGATGGTGGAGGCGACGAAGGAGAAGATGGTGAAGCGAGGACTCCCAAACCAAAAACTCTGAACGACGACGCGCGCCGGGCAAAGAAAATCGCCAAGATGATTGAAAACGTAAACAAGATTCGATGGAACAAACGGTTAATTTACCCGGTCTCTGAACCGTCCGACGAGGTCATCGTCTCCGTCTTCGACGCCGAAAACGACGACGTCATTGGCACGATCAAGTTACCTTTGTCGTGCATGGAAGACGGCGTGCGATACGAAAACGAGTGCGCGTTGATGATGAATGCCAACGTCGCCATCGGCGATATCGTCAAAAATGGCACTTTAACTTTGGCCTTTACGTTTACGCACTTCAAAGGCGGCGCTCTGGTTGCTCGAAAGTACATAAAACCAAAGTTACCGGCAAAATGGTACTTCTACCCTCTCTCGCCAAACGAAACGCAACGGGTGCTCAGAGCGCAAAAAGACGTCTTGGTGAAGAAGCTTTTACAAGCCAATCCACCGATACCAGAAAAAGTGTCGCAACACATCTTGGCGTATTCTCAACACACGGTCAACGTCATGAGCATTAAAAGCTCTATTGCGAGACTGGAGAAATCCATGTCCGGTTTCGTTAATTTGCACCAAGGCTTGACGTTTACGTTCTCGTGGGAATCGATTCCGTTGACGGTTTTAGCGCAGTGCTTGTTGGTGTTTTGGATTTATCACCCCGAGTGGTTGATCCCATCGTTTTGTTTTGGCTTAGCCATGAACGCTTTGCTGTTATTCCCGGGTCGATATCAGCGCGTGTTGGACCGAATGGTACCGAACGAGTTCCTTTCGGTTGGCATCGCGGCGGCGCCGGAGGACATCGACGACGCGTTGAAATTAAAAGATCGAGAAAAAGAGATTGAATCAAAAGATGCGCGCGTGGCGGCTAATCTCGATTCGGACGGCGAGGACGACGACAAAGAAAAGGCGGCGAAAGACGCCTCTTTGAAGAAGAAGAAAAGTATGACCAAGAAGGAAGCGGCGACGTGGGATTCAATCAATCCCATCGCGCAGTTGCAAAAACAGTTGGAAGAAGTAAAACTGTTAATCACGCAATCGCAGTCGATCTTAGATCAAGTCGCTGGTGGTGTCGAGCGCTTCATCGGTATCTTCACGTGGGC
>Ga0115000_10005347_pt1 | contig 10306 bp, 11 predicted proteins | sample ArcticOcean_MG_C_6_FD_89690 | JGI IMG/M metagenome (GOLD analysis project Ga0115000, IMG submission 89690) | Marine microbial communities from western Arctic Ocean - ArcticOcean_MG_CB8_128 | ecosystem: Environmental > Aquatic > Marine > Oceanic | place: Arctic Ocean: Canada Basin | collected... | reverse complement strand
CATCACAAGGATATTTTTGTATCGCATGTGATTTCGAAATTGAATGAGACAGATCGGTGTTTCTTTTCAAAGGTGAATAGAGAGAGTCGGGGTGTGCTTGAATACGCCGGGGTAAACGTATCGAAATTACGTGTAGTTGTTTGGGAATGTTCATCCATTTCGACGTTGGAATTGGTGTGGAATAAGATAGCTTGGGGAAAGAAAAGTAAAAGAGAAAGAATGAAAGATCAAGCCCTGTTTTGCTCTCAAGTTGCTGGAACGAACAAACTCGAGTTCCTCAAGTGGGCGAGAGAAGTGAAACATTGCGAGTGGGATGCAGTGACGATTGACGAGGCGGCATGTTTTGGTAATCTCGAGATGCTGAAGTACTGTTTCTCTAATGGTTGCCCGTGTGATAAAAACGCTTCGTGTAAAGAAGCTGCCTGTGAAGGACACCTCGACTGTCTTCGATTTCTTTTCGACAAACTGAAACCTTCGCGAAAGACGGAAAAAGAAGCGGCACTAGAAGCCGCAGCAGATGGTCACTTAGACATCGTGAAATATTTCGTCGAAGAAAGAAAGATATGGGATGATTTGAAGTTCTATTGCTTGGAAAAAGCTGCAAGGTATGGCAAACTCGATTGTATCAAATACTTAGTCGAAGAGGCGAAAGTGCCTCTGAACCACTGGCAATACATCGCTTCCGCTCGTCACTTCGAGCACCCCGAGTGCGAAAACTACTTGCTCGAAAAAGGGTGCCCAGAACCAACGGACGAAGAATACGCTAACTTTTTCGAGCACATGCGAGCGCTAGAGTCTTAGGAGGAGAACATTTTCGATTGAGAAGTTCGTTTGATTGTATTACGAAGAGAGAGAGACACATTTTTCACTACTATTATTGTTTCCTCGTGAACGCGTTCGGACTGAACTTGAACGCGCCGTCTTCGCTCGGCCAGGAAGTCATCCGTTCAGTTTTCGTCACCGTCACGTTGGGACCGCGAATGCCTTTCCAACTCTTTTCGCTGGCGTGCGCGACGCCGACGACGACGGAATCGGAGAACGTCGGCGAACTGTGACCGTCGAATACTACAGCGTGGGATTGGCCGCCATCGATTAAGGATTTGACGCAAGTGACGGAGGAGGAGTCCCAGGCCCAAATGCCGCCGACGTTGTTGGTGACTTGGGAAGAGGAGATGAGGCACCGGGCGTTGTTGGAGCAGTCGACGCCGGGGCCTTTGCATTCGCGAAGGATGGTATTGGAGAGGATGGAGCATTCCGCGTTTTGGGTGACGACGACGGCTTCCTCTTTCGTATTTTCGACGATACAGTTATGGAGAGTGCACGTGGCGTTGTCGGTGACGTAGACGCCGGCGCGTTCGGCGCCGTGGAGTTTGCAATCGATGAAGGCGGCGTCGGCGTCTCGGGAGAGGCGCGCGCAGTTGTTTTTACCGGTGATGTTGCAGTTTCGAAAGGTGGCTTTGGCTTTGTCGGTGACGACGAGGCCGTCGCATCCAGTACAAGTAAACGAGCAACCTTCCACTAAGGTTTCGAATTGGTTCTTATTGAGGACGTTGCCGCGTTCCATTTGGGCGATGCGCACGGATTCCGCGAACCCGGAGAAATCGAAATCGACGTTGGAAACGACAGAGGATCGAGTGATGCGAAATGTCGGGCTGTTGGCGCGCATATCTATGGTGGCTTCTTTGAGCGCATCTTAGCCTTTGATCCACACGCGTTTTGTCACGCAGACGGTTTCGCCACACCCGTTGTGCGTGCCTCGCAAGAGAAGTATTTTATCGCCGTCAGAAGCCATTTCGACGGCGTCGCGAATCGAGCGCGCGTGGAGGGCGGTATTTTTGTTCACTTCAGCTTTTCGTCGCGCTTCGGCCATGTGCCCGTCTTCTTTACTGTACCGTTCGGTGTTTATTGGATTTTTGTGTTCGTCGGTGACGTCGAATTCGGCGTTTGTCGGAGCTTCTTTGCCTAACCACGCCTCTCCGCCGGCGGATCGAACGTAAATGACGCGACCGTCGAAGCCAGCCGGGGAGCCGTACTTTTCGGCTCGAATGGCGATAACATCCAATAAATCCTTAAATGGTTGCGCGGAAGACCCTTTTTCGCATTCGACGAGCTTTTCGCCCACTCTTAACGACGCGACAGCTAAAGACCACGCGGAGAGTGCTGCGTACGCCTCGCCGCAGCGAAACCGCGCTTTCGACCAGTCCGGCGCAATCGTCGTCGCGCTTATGGCATCTTCTAAAGCCCCGAGTAAATCTTCCCCGTCTCTTAACTTGGCTTTTGACCGATTACATAAGGTCACCACCGCAATCAACTCTTCTTCCGATAGCTCTGTATCATTGCTTTTGTCGTTTTGATTACCGTCGCTCGTCTCTTCTTCATCTTCTTCTTCTTCTCTCCTCTTCCTCCTCAAATCCGCTTCGCACTGACTCAACGCTTCGTCGTACATCGCCACCGCCATCTTCAAATCGTTCGCACGCATCAGTTCGTTCGCTTTTTCTCTCATCGCGTGTGCCGGGTGCTCCGACTTTAACTCTTTCAATCGCGCGTCCGGCGTAACTCTTTTCCTCTTTTGAAACACATCCACCAACTGATTGGAGGCATTCTCCGCCTCGATATCTTCCCGCGACACGATCTCGTTTACGTCTTTTCTCGCCACCTCTAACGCTTCTTTCGGCAGCACTTTCCTCATGTCGAGCGACGACGAGTCCGTCTCGTCCAGTTTCGCATCCTTCTTCACCTTCTCGAGATATTTAAGCGCGTTTGTCTAATCAATGTCCGAATGCGATTTTGAGACATCATCTCTCCTGCTCTTTTCCAATCGCTTCAACCTTTCTCGCGCGTTTAAAGTCTCTTTGATCGCGTCGAGTTTCTTTTGCACGTCCGGGCCAGAACCTGTTTCCGACCATCTTTGTTTCAATTTGTTCGCTAAGAGTTGTTGGTGTTGGTGTTCTTTCGCCACCATGATCAGGTTTTTCTTTTTATTTATTAATAAAGCGAGTAACGCCTTTTTTTTCAAAATGGAGAAAATGATTGAGAAATCTTCTAACCGAGAAAATACACACACGCTATATCTTTCTTCCCTGAAATAGAACGGACGCGCTTTGCGAAACTAGATGCGCGCGCGCTCGTATGAGGCATTTCGACGCTGTTGTTCGACGGAAACGCTTCATACTCTCCTCGGAAAAGGAAAAGAAGACGCCACCCTACTCGAAGGTGGATGAAAAAAAAACGCTCAGCCTTCCCGCTTCTTCTCCGGTGCCTCGTCGTCGTCCCTTGGAAAGAATCGAATGCGAGGGATATGACGATGATGATGATGAAGAAGAAGAAGATGATGATGATGATGAAGAGTTTCGGGGAGTCAAAAGCGTTGGAAAGAGGAAAGCGAGAAGAACGAACGCTTCGACGAGAGATTCCTCGGATTCAGATCTCGGTTGGGTGGAAGAGCACGATAGGAGGCACAAGGTGAAGAAGACTACGAGTTTTGAGCTTGGCACACCTGAGAGAAAGAACGAGCTCCCGACTCGAAAGTCGGAGCGACAGCAAGCGCAAATTCAGAAGAGGGAGAAGAAAGGAGAAGTTTTAAAAAGAAGATGACGACGAAGAAAAAAGACCGATTGGAGGATTCTAGCGAGGGCGACACTGCGGAGTCCTACGAAGAGGGGGGCTCGGAAAGCGAAGCGGATGATGAGATGGATAAGAACATGCGGCAAGATTTGGACAGAGCAATCGATAATATGCATGGATGGAAACGTCGAGTTTGGAAGAACAGATCAAACGTCAATCCGGCTTCAAAAGACACTTCGGCTTTACCAACCGGCGGGTGGAATGGAACGATTTACTAGGCACTCTATTTTGTACATACAATTAAAAGAACATCGCTACTAGGAGAGCATACATTTATCGCGCGCTAAACAATACATCGTGAATGTACTTTTGTTCTTTAGCGCGGTCACATTGGTCATATCACCCCCCGTATTATTAATTCCGCGACGTCCATTCGCACGATATTTTTTGCGCGTGTTTACTTCCTTACGCCGCGAGAGCTTTTTTCAAATCGGATTCGATTCCTTGGTCCAACGGATCTCTCGGCGAATACCGTTTAAGAACTTTTCCATCGCGCCCGACTAAAAACTTCGTGTAGTTCCAAGGAATATCGTCCCCTCCAGTCTGCTCTTTCAAGTATTTATACAACGGATCAGCCGGTCCCTTCGCGATTGGATCATAAATTAACGGCGCCATTAACGCCGCATCCGGATCATCCTTGAACTCCTCCCACTTCACCGGATCAACCACTTTACACGCCGTCCCTCTATTTTTCACGGCAACTTCATCCATCACTTGAAATCCATCGCTGTCAATCTTAAACTTCTCTCGCGCTCGCTTCCGTTCGCCGTCGCTCCCGAGCGGTCCTTGGCACCCGAACTGATTCACCGGAAATCCTATAATCTCGAACCCATCTTTGTTATATTTCTCGAACAGTTGCCTCAAGGCAGGATAATTCGAGTTTGCTAAAGGTCACTCGCTCGCCACGTTGACGATGACCGTCACTTTCCCTTTATATTTCGCGAGCGCAAACGGTTTCCCGTATTGCCTCACGGTGAAGTCGTACACCCCGTTCTCTGGTGGTGCATCGTTACTCTTCGCGGGAAAGGCGGTGAAAAGAGACGTGCCAGCGACGGACGCGCCGAGTAGTAAGCTTTGGCGGCGGTTGACCGCGCTTTGGTCTTCTTCTTCTCGAACAATAATGTTCTTGTCCGTCGCGTCATCGAAAGACGACGACGACGAGTTCGTTGGAAAATGCATCGTGCGTTTTCCTCCTCCTTTTCGGGAACGACATCGACGCAACAACGTTGGCGGCGAGGAGGTAAACGACCCCATCGACAACGAAAAAAAGACCGTCGTCGTCATCCTCGGAGTCTCTCTTTCTCTTTTACCGTTGTTTACTGCGCAGAGTTTTGCGGAGAGTCTTGTTGTGGGAACAACAACAACGTTTCGGTCTCGCGAGATAAAAAACCCAAACAAACAAAAAAAAGCGGTTTTTCGTCAAAAAGCGGAACACATCTCGATTCCCGCGAGGAGCATTGGATACTCCACCACGCGAAGCTGGAATACCATCACTCGCGCGCGAAACGTATCGTTTGATTGTATTCGTGCGCGGATTTTTCGGAGAAGAAGACAAAGAAACAGAGAAAAGGAAGTTTTAAGCGGGAACAACATATTCGACAACGTATCAAATCAGATAATCTTTTCGTCGGGTACATTTTCTCGCGCGGAAATATCTGCTTTTTGTGCGCCCGAGAGGACCGAGAACGTCGCAACAACAGGCGCAGTACGCAAAGAAATACATTCGAGACCCAAAAAAGAATTTAGGCAAGGATTTATACATTCGCGCCTGCGCTCGAGCATCGAAGAAGAAGAAGACAAAGAGAACGCACATTTAGTCGGTTAAAGAAGTCGAAGAGGAGAAGTCCAACAAAATCCAAAATGCCGCTCCGAACGCTTCTTCAAGGCACGAATAGCGGAGGAGATAAAGGCGACGATAACACGTACGCGGACGTGTGCGACGAGTTGTTAGCGTCCGGGGCACTCTCACCGGTAGACGACGATATTTTGTTGGAGGACCCTTTGGAGAGAGGTCGGTCTCGAGATGAGCTCGCGGAGTTCATCGAGGCGGAGATTTATAACAACAATCAGCAGAACAACAACAACGACAACGCGCATAAAAGAAGCGCAGAGGCACGCACTAGCATCGACAGAGACAGCATATCCGAAGGAAAACACCCATCGACGTCGAAACGGTCGAATCACAGTAGCGACAATAACTCCTCGGGCGGCGAACAACATCTTCAAAGACGAGATTCGAACGACTCGCAAAGGTCGAACAGCAATCGAAGCAACGCCGGGTCGACGAAAGAGGAGAATACGAATACTAACACGAGCAGCAAAACAGTAACCGACACTCAACAGCAAAAGAAAGGTGGACACAGAAAAACGCATTCTTTCGCGTTGTTAGAGGACTTGAGTCATCAGCAGCCGAATTATTACACGCTCGGGCCGATTTTGGACGACTCGGCCATGCGATACGTGGAGATGAATCCGAGCTATTCAAAATTTGACGACTTGGAATACGCGCCAATGAATCCGGCTTTGATGGTTGGGGAATTTAACAACATGGGTAGAAATGGGTATAATCGTGAACAGCAAATGCAACAGCTGCACCAAGGAGGAGCGGGGAATACCCAGTTGGACATTTTGAAGCAACAGCAACAGTATACTCAACAACAACGCAACAGCGTGAACACGAACACGAGTCCGACGGATAATTTTGGCGGTCCGCAGCAACAACAACAGCAACAACAAAAATTGCAAATGCAATCATCACAAGGTGGAACAATGTATCAACAACAACAGCAACAGCAACAGCAACATCGACAACAACAACCGCCTCCAGATGGTGTGGTGCAGCAAGAGTTTACATCGGTCCATCGCGCCGGCGTGGCTGGGCCGCCGCCCGGTAACATTTCGTGGTCGAACATGCCGCCGCAACCGGGTCACCCGAACTATCAGCACATGCAACCACCGCCACCTCAGCAGCAACAACATCAGTATCAAATGCAACAAGGAAGTTTACAACCGCAGCAACAACCGGGCATGCCACCGACGCAATCGCAAATGATGCGCCTCGATCGATTAAAGCGATGGAAAGAGAAGCGTAAAAATCGCGTGTTTACGAAATCTATCCGGTACATGTCGAGAAAAGTGTGCGCGGATAATCGTCCAAGAATTAAGGGTAAGTTTGTAAAAGTATCTTCGCTGTCAAGTTTAACGGATATCGCCGAAAACAACGACGACGAAGAGAAGATGAAGAAAAAAGAAGATGAAGGCAAAGATAGCAAGCCGGACGACGGTAAAGGAGAACCGAGAGAGAAAGCGAAATCGGAAGAGGCGAACGATTTGATTCGCGATTTGCGAGAGAAGGCTATCGAAGCCGGCCTCGGTGCGGGCAAACCTTTATCAAGGTTGCGCAGAAACAACGCACACTCGTCGGCGCCAAACTTGGCGTCGCTCGCCGATATGCATTAGTCGTAGGCGGAGAGATATTGGCGTGTATCAAAATTTAAGAAAAAGAAGAGAAAAAGAGAGAGACAAGAAGAGACACAGTGTATTATTTTCGAAATGTACCAAGAGGAAAACAACAACAACATATATCAGCGTAGTCAATTAACAGTTTAGAAAGCAGCGACATAAATACTAAGTGTAACATATACAAATTTAAAAGCATACGAGTGGAAAGAAGAAGGAGGGGACTACGCGCATTGTTTGACTTCTTCTAAATTTAAATCCATCTTTTTATACCTTGGACGGATCGTTCAAATCCTCTTTGGTTAGAAAGTCGTCGATACGTTTCAACGCCGGCCCGAACTTCTCCACTAACTCTTTCCCGTCCGTTTCTAACACCGTCTCTCCGCCTAAATTCTCCACAAACCCTTTCCTCGCCGGAGGAAACTGCAACACAACGGAAAACGCGGAGGACGACACCCACCCGTGAAACGGCTTCAACTTTTCCGCGTACGCTATCGAAGCCGCCTCTTTCGTTTCCGTCTCGCGGTTCTCCGCGAGTTTAGAAACGAGGACGACGACAAACTCTAAGAATCGCTTGAGCCAAAGAAGACCTTTGGAGCAGCTCGTATTCGCGGCGAACGCGCTCGATTTCTTCTCGTCCAGGAGGATATCGAACAACTATTTAATAATAAGAATAGTAAGAGAAGAGGGGTCGGTCAGTGCACGACGCCACGAATAATGAAAGAGAAAACGAAAACATCCTCGCGCGTAGCACGACAACAAAAACTACCAATCAGTATTACTCACGTTCTCAAACTCCTCTTCCTTCTTCGCCAGCCTTTCCACGTTCCCGCTGACGTCCGATTTTGCCGGTTTAAACGCCACCCCTAACGCGTCCAACACCGGGAGAAACAAGCGACAGGAACGTAAAAAAGATTTCGTTCGTATCGTCCGCGATTCGTCCTCGCTCGACGACAAGTTCACCAACGAGTCCACGATTGGTTTGATCAGGTTTCCTTCTTTATCCACCACCATAAATTCTGTTCCGTGAAAGCCGCCAAACGCGTCGTCGTCGTCAGCCGCTTTTCTATGCGTTTCTTTTTGTGATGTTCTTTGAATTCCTTTTTCCAATTTATCCATTTTGTTCGTCAAAGACAACAACTACTCCTACTCCCACGACTCATGAATCGAGCGCTGCTCCTTACCACGACCTCTCGCTCTTCAGCGTGTTGTTCTCCTTCGTCGTCTGAATCGTCGTCTTTCAATCGTCGTCGTTTTTCTTCCGCAAAAGGCGTCAGACGAGGACACCATCAACTGCACGCTTCCATCTCCGATGACGACGACAAAAACGGGGGACAGGAAAGCGACGCCGGACCGGACGCGTTCTCTGGATCTATTTTACAAGACGTCCGCAAAGGCCAGGAAGGGTTTAACACGGAAATGAGAATTAACAAAGGGAAGACAAAGAATGATTCGAGCAGGAGTGATGATGCGTTTCCGAAACTCGGAGACATCGTGGAAATCACGTTCAGTTTACGAACGAGCGAAGGGCAAATTTTACAAAACGAAGACGAGGCGGATCCAGTCACGTTTGAAGTAGGCGCCGCGGACGTGGTCGGGAATCCACTGTTTAAAGCGTTCGATAAAGCGGCGAGGAACATGACGGTAAACGAGACGAGAGAGATTGAAGCGTCGGGCGGAGAGTACGATCCAAACTTGCTGTTTCGCGTGCCGCAGGAACATCCGGAAATCGAACGGTTGAGAGAAGTGTGGGCGGAGAAAGGCGGGTTGCAAGAAGGTGGGACCGTGACGTTGATGAATGGGAATCCGGCGGTGATTAGGTCGATGACGGATGAGGTGGTGATGTTGGACGCGAACCATCCTTTCGCCGGGAGCGATATTTTATTTGATTTGACGCTGAGAGATATTCGCGCGAACGAATAAATTTTCGTTATAGAAGTGTTGAAAGATAACATGTGTATTCTCTATCATCTATCCATCTATGCGTACCTTTCTGTTATTGACCGTACACGCAAACTTTACCTCGCAAACCAGTGGCCATCATTAATCGACGGATGTAATGTTCGACGGAGATGATGTGCTCGTCCTTCACCACCGCGGATTTCTTGAAGTACTTACCGCCGCCTCCGGAGAAACCGTAAATATCCACTCGCGTGCACGCGCCGGATTCCATCAACGAAATCATTCGAGCTAAACCACCAGTCGGTGTCCCTTTGGTAATTTTCTTATCCTTTTTATAAACCTTGTAGATTTCCGTGATGGCTTTGCGCCAGGACGGCAAAGCCGTGCTGTACCCGACGACTCTCGCGCCGTCTTTGCGCACAAAGTTTTTGGGGATGATTTTCGGAATCATGTAATACTTGGACGGCTTTTGGTTCCCGCCGATAGCACCGACGTAAGAATCTTTCTGCCATAACCCGTCAGTTTTGAACCCGATATCTTTCTCGAACCCTTTCATTTTCGAGTTGAATCGAACGACGAAATCGTGCGCGTCGATTTGCGTGCCCCATCCTTTCTTCAACATGTTATCGGCGGAGCCAATCAACGCGCACGTGCCGAGTTGTCCTTTCCCAAAATCTGGCAAGTCTTCTAAAATGTCCGTGACCGTGGTTTCTGCGGACATATATTTGCGAATCCACTGTTTCCCGTTCCCAGGCGAAAGCGCATCGACGCACGTCTTGTCCATGAACCAACACTCGCGCTCGTCCGTGAGTTGTTCGGCAATCTTCGCAGCTGCCGCAACGCTCGGAGCACCTTTCGTAATCTTTCCATTCGTCGGGAACGCTTTTTCTCCATTCACCGCTTCGTAACAAAATTTCGGCGGCGTGAGATCGGCGGCGAGTTTTTTGAACTGATCCGTTTTCAAAAACGCTATGCGCTCTTCCATCGACTTGAAAACGGGCGGGTCGTCGGCGTTGTCCACACTGGACTCATCGTCGTCGTCACCACCGCCGCTACTACTACTCCCACTATCCGTTTCTACTTTTTCATCGTCGTTGCCCTCGCCCTCGCCGTCACCTCTTTCCTCCGACCCAACCTCCTCGCTCTTCTTCTTTCCGAAGTGTCCGAACAAATTGTTCGAAATCCATCCACCTCCAGAGCTACTACTACTACTACTACTACTCCTGCTACTCCTGCTACCGCTCGAACTACTCCCAACAGGGGGACTCGGCGGCGGATGCGCCTTCTTCCACGCGATATCGTGCGCCTCAATCGCCGCCAT
>Ga0115000_10005346_pt1 | contig 10307 bp, 11 predicted proteins | sample ArcticOcean_MG_C_6_FD_89690 | JGI IMG/M metagenome (GOLD analysis project Ga0115000, IMG submission 89690) | Marine microbial communities from western Arctic Ocean - ArcticOcean_MG_CB8_128 | ecosystem: Environmental > Aquatic > Marine > Oceanic | place: Arctic Ocean: Canada Basin | collected... | reverse complement strand
TTTTCAGTTCCAGATTCTTCTGCCATAACGAATGTCCTGTTAAGTTTATTTTACTGAAAGTTTTTGCTAAAAGTTCAACGCATGAATATCGTAAGGTACTATTTTTTTATATACTTATGAGGAATCATTGTCAAGCGGTGAAGTCGAATCAGAGAAAATTCAGGAAACGGTTCAGAGGTGGGCAATTAGCAGTTCTGCTATTTGAACAGCATTTAGGGCTGCGCCTTTTCTCAAGTTATCAGATACCACCCAAAAATTGACTGCTCGCTCACGGGAAATATCATCACGAATGCGTCCCACAAATACCTCATCTTTATTTTCCCCGTCAATTGCCAGTGGATAAAGATTATTCTCGGGGTCATCGACAACACAAACCCCGGCTTGTGCAGACAAAAGTTCTCTAACTGCTAATGCAGTTACCGGCCCCTCTGTTTCGACATTCAATGCTTCGGAATGAGAATAGAAAACTGGCACCCGCACCGTTGTTGGGCATACTTGAATCGAGTCGTCACTGAAAATCTTGCGTGTCTCGTTGACCATCTTCATCTCTTCTTTTGTATATCCATTATCTAAAAAAATATCTATATGTGGAAGGCAGTTAAAAGCAATTTGATGAGGATATACATTAGGTTTTAATTCGTTTCCCTGTAACCATTCCTTAGTCTGATTTTTCAGCTCATCAATGGCTTTTTGGCCAGAGCCTGAAACCGACTGGTAGGTGGAAACCACCACTCGCTTGATCTTGAATTTATCGTGAATGGGTTTCAAAGCAACCACCATTTGAATGGTGGAACAGTTGGGATTAGCAATGATCCCAGGATCTTCTCCGATCGCATCTGGATTCACCTCTGGAACGACTAAAGGAATATCGGCCTTCATCCGATAGGCACTACTATTATCAATAACCACACAGTTTGATTTTACAGCAGAGGGAGCAAATTCACGACTGACACTAGCTCCAGCTGAGAATAGAGCGATATCCACACCTTCAAACGAATAATGCCGCAACTCTTCAACCGTGACTTGTTCGCCTTTAAACTCTAATGACGTGCCAGCAGAACGAGCCGATGCCAAAAGTTTGAGACGGTCTACCGGAAAGTTTCTTTCCTGAAGTATCTCAAGCATTTTTCGGCCAACAGCCCCCGTTGCACCAGCAACCGCGACATTATATTTTTCTTTTTTCTCGATCAATTTATCTTCTCCAGCTCAGCAGCCACCAAATCGCCCATCTCTTTCGTCCCCACTTGTTTCATACCGTCAGACATAATATCTGCGGTACGCACGCCCTGCCCCAACACTTTCTCAACCGCCTCTTCGATCCAAATATTAGGCTCTTCTTTTTCTAGCGAATATTTGAACAGCATGCCAACAGACAAAATCGTTGCCAGTGGATTCGCCAGTTCCTTACCTGCTATATCGGGAGCACTGCCATGAATAGGTTCATACATAGCATATTTCTCACCCAGACTGGCTGATGGCAGCATACCAATTGAACCTGTCAACATCGAGGCTTCATCACTCAATATATCTCCAAACATATTTGTGGTAAGAATAACGTCAAATTGTTTTGGGTTGCGGACCAACTGCATCGCACAATTATCGACATACATATGAGAGAGCTCAATATCAGAATATTGTGAATGGAGACCTGTAACTATATCGCGCCAGAATCCGGTCGCCTCCAATACATTGGCCTTATCGACAGAACAAACTTTGCCATTTCTTTTTCGCGCTACATCGAAAGCAACTTTGGAGATTCTCTCTATCTCGGATTCCGAGTAAACAAGAGTATTAAATCCGTAACGCTCGCCCTTATCATTGGTAACCACTCCCCGAGGCTCTCCAAAGTAAATTCCCCCTGTCAGTTCGCGTACAACGAGAAGATCCAATCCCTCTACCACTTCTCGCTTTAAGGTAGATGCGTCTAACAATGCAGGAAAGATACGCGCCGGGCGCAAATTAGCGTAGAGGCCTAAGTTCGAACGCAATCCCAGCAATGCCCGTTCCGGGCGCAGAGAAAAGTCTATAGTCTCCCATTTCGGTCCACCGACAGCACCAAGCAGTACTCCATCGGACTTTTTGGCGATATCCAGCGAGGCATCTGGCAAGGGATGACCCGTAGCTTCATAACCAGCGCCACCTACCGGGGCTTCGTTCAACATTATCTTCAAACCGAGCTTTGACTCGATGATTTTAAGTATTTTTATGGCCTCAACGACCACTTCGGGACCAATCCCGTCTCCCGGAAAAACAGCAATATTGAATTCAGTTTTCATAATCTGCAATCAAACTCCTCTTGAATCATAAATTTTGCCAAGTATCGCAAACCAGCGATAATATTACCATCGAGAAACGTTAGGAAATTAAAGTAAGTTGTAAAAATTTATTTTTATATTATTATAACCGCCGGACACAAAACTCAAAGAATAACGGAAACGATCATATGATAAGCGGTAAAAGAGTTTGCGTTGTAATGCCCGCCTACAACGCTGAGAAAACCTTGCAAAAAACCTACGATGAAATCCCTAAAGATATCGTGGATGAGGTTATCTTAACAGACGATGCGAGCAAGGATAAAACAGTCCATGTAGCTGAACAACTGGGGATCAAAACCTTTGTCCACACAGAGAATAAAGGTTATGGCGGCAACCAGAAAACTTGTTATCAAAAAGCTCTTAACCATGGCGCCGATATTGTCATCATGCTGCACCCAGATTATCAGTACACGCCCAAACTCATTACTCCGATGGCTTCAATGATTGCTGAAGGCATTTTTGATGCGGTGATTGGGTCTCGCATCCTCGGCAACAAAGCCCTGATGGGGGGAATGCCTTTTTACAAATATGCATCCAACCGTTTTCTCACTATGACGGAAAACGCGATTATAAATCAAAAATTATCCGAATATCACACTGGATATCGGGCATTCAGCCGAAAAGTGTTGGAGACGATTCCAATGCTGGAAAATTCCGATGATTTTGTATTCGACAACCAAATGCTTTGCCAGACCTTGTATTTCGGATTCGATGTAGGGGAAGTGTCTTGCCCTGCACTCTATTTTGACGATGCTTCTTCCATCAGCTTTAGCCGCAGCGTGACTTATGGAATGGGTGTGATGGAGACCGCACTAAAATATGCTATGGCGAAACGCGACATCGGCCATTTCAATATCTTCAATCCAAACGGCAAAAAACTCTCTACCCCGGCAACCTCAACTCAATAACGCACCTCAATCAAACAAAGTCCCTGAGCGGGAGCATTGGGACCGGCGGCTTTCCGGTTACGGGCTTCAAGGATGGTTTTAACCTGTCTTGCGGGGATTCGTTTTCTTCCCACATGCACTAGAGTTCCTACCAGGTTGCGCACCATGTGTTTTAGAAACCCTTTGCCTTCAAATTCTAGTTTCAGGAACCCATCTTCCTTGAAAATTTCGACACGGTCTAGGTTTCGTATAGGCGATTTAGCGCTGCAATTCCCCGCGCGGAAGGAAGTGAAGTCATGCCTGCCTACATAATACTTTGCGGCTCTGCGCATCGCCGCAACATCCAGAATGTGAGGAATAAACCAAGAACGGCGATAATTGAGAGCCGAAGGATGATCGCGATTCAAAATAGTATAACGATAGAGTTTTTTTTTCGCAGACCCACGCGCATTGAATGCCATGGAAACTTTGCGTACTTCTCTAACAGTGATATCGAGCGGAAGATGGCTGTTTAGGGCAAACATGAATTCGAACGGTTTCATTTTAGATTCAGTAACAAACTGCGCCGGCATACCTTCGGCATGAACCCCGGCATCGGTGCGACCAGAACTTAAAACCGTTGTTTCAGTTTTCGTAATTTTGGTCAGAGCTTTTTCTACAACCTCTTGGACGGTGATTCCATTTTTCTGTACCTGCCAGCCGTGGTATTCCGTGCCTTCAAATTCAATTATCAGAAGATATTTTTTTTTCATTTTTAAAGTACCCGAATTTTTCTATATCTCACAAAAAAACGCGTTGCAACTGCTCAACGCGTTTTTTCTATATTTTATGCTATCTCCCGTCGGAGGGCTATCCATAATTATAATCGTATTTTTTAATGTCCCATTAGAACTGAAGAGTATGGTCGGATCGTTGCCAGCAACAAGTCTTCCTGAGTTCGAGTGATTCCGACATAAATCATATTGCGGCTCTCTTCTCTTTTTGCAGGATAATTTTCTTCATCCGGCTCAACCAACGCAACCGAATCGAACTCCAACCCTTTAACCTGATGGATATTCGTAACGAGTACGCCCGGTTCAAATGAAAACTGGTCTCTATGGCCGAGTCTTACTTCTCCCGGTAAATAGTTTTCCATCTCTTCTTTCAACTCCATAGCCTGTTTTGGATACCGGCATATCAGCGCGACTAGTTTATAAGGGTCTGCGCGTAGTAATCCGCGTGACCAATCGGCAAGCGTTTCAACAAGGTCAACAAAGTTATCAACCTTCTTCCACTCAGGGGCTGATCCCGCCCTGCCCTCAACCGTTTTAGGATCGCCCGCCACTTTATGCGCCAGAGTCATAATGGGAACAGTACAACGGAAAGAAACTTCCAGTTGAATTATGGCTTCATCATCTAAGCCTAGATATTCGACAACTTTGTTCCAGCCAATAAATTTTCTGGCAGAAAGAATTTTCTGCGCCACATCTCCGACAATCGTTATCTGATGTTTATTTTCCACCGCATCCATCATGATAGCGAACTCTACAGGACCAAAATCTTGCGCTTCATCAATAACGATATGATCCATTAAAATGGTTCCACCGTCACCATCTGGCAGACCCCCATTTTTAATCTGGATCAATCTCAGAACCAATGACATATCGAAATAGTCGAGATTCTTTTTAAGCCTGTTCTTGTCGGTCAGGCGCTTGAGATATTCAAGGTTGGATTCTAACTTGGAATCGCGTTTCAAATATTTCTTCAAATGTTCCGTATCAGAAAGCAGGTTGTAAAGGTCCTGCAAATAATCTTCCTGATTAGATAACTGCTTCTTAACGAATGTCAATTTCTGCTGTTTTTCAGCTTCTGGGAGTTTTGAGATCTTTACATCGTGTCTAAAATCTCTCAACCGGGGTAAAAGTGGCTTACCTTTACTCTTTGCCCAGCTCTCCAGATGAGCGGTTCGGTTTGAAAATTCTTTTTTGATTTCTTCATCGAGAGTCTTTCCTTGTTTTTCCACCAAGCCGTTAAGAGCTTTCAATATCTCTTCAGAAAATTTTATCTCTTCAACAAAAGAAGGAATAGTAAGAAACTTGAAGAAAGGTTGTGTGCGCATGGACTTGCGGATAATTGATAAAGCCCAGCTATTGAATGTGGTGGTTTGCACGTCATCAATGCCCATCGAAGGCAAGGTGGCAGATACATAAACAGCCAGCGATTTATTCATAACAATCACACGGGTGTTTTCTGATTTAACGGTCGAATTATTTTCATGAAGCAACCACGCCAGCCGGTGCAGAGCAACCGTCGTCTTACCAGAACCCGCAGATCCCTGGATAATTACCGGGCGATCCGGGTCGGTCGTGATCATCTCGAATTGGTCTTTGGTGATTAAAGAAAGAATGTTCGGCAAACTTTTCTCTTTGGCATTAACTCCACGTGATCGATGCGCAGCAATTTCTGAGTCGACATCCAGCTTCTCCCAGGCCGTTTCGTTACGGCGGAAAATGCCTTCAGGGGAATCTATCTGTACCAAATGACCATTCTCCACTCTAAAGGATCGCCGTATCTTTATCTTGCCATTACGCTCCCTGTCGTTGATCACTTCGTAGAACTCTTCATCTTGCTTATAATTGAAATACAAGGCGGCAATGGGGCCATTACGCCAATCGACAATTCCTGCATCGATATTGCTCTTTTTTCCTATCAGGAAAGACACTTCACTGCCATCGTCCTCTAAAGTGGTAACCCTGCCAAAATAAGGCTCTTCTATCAACTCCAGTAAGGCCTTATCGCTATTTTTGCGAATATCCAGAATGGAGTGTGCAACCGCTTCATCAGAGATAAGAGGTTGCCTTTCTTCGTCATTCCACTCATTAACCACTTGTTTGGTCAATTCTCTAGCCGCCTGGTTGGCGTTTATCGTCGCCGCCTGCACTTGTGGCAACTGCTGACAAAGAGATTCCAGAGTAGTCTCGAGAAGAGTTTCCTCCTCTTTAATGTATGCTTTATCTTCTTCTGTTAAATCCATTCCAATTCCATTTAAATGAGACGCGCTGCACAATGGTCAATTACCATTAATGAATTTTTTAATTTAAATGAGTCTCATAGATAAGGTCAACATAAATATTAATAACAGACAAAAATATATTTTTGCGCGATAGTCTAAAATCATAAAAAACAAAGAAAGTCTTTTAAATTATGGGGTTTTCATTTATTATTAATAGTTAAATTCCGCATAAATTCGGGGATACGTTCTAGCTTAAATTCAGGAGTTTTTTTCCATGAAAACATATGATGATCTAGTAGGCGATGGTGGATCAGACATTATCGGACAAGTAACCCAACTCGGAGCAAAACTGCGGTCCCGGCTCGACAAAATAAAGCATAAAGTAGCACTAATGAGTGGAAAAGGCGGCGTGGGGAAAAGCTCCATCACCGCTAACATAGCTTCCTGCCTTTCAGATAGGGGATATAAAGTAGGAATCCTCGATGCAGACTTGAACGGACCCAGCATTTGTCACTTGCTCGGCGTGGGCAATAACAAGCTTATTAAGAAAGATGAAGGCATAGAGCCAGGTCTCGGGCACCAAGGCATCAAAATCATGTCTATGGACATGCTATTGAAATCCGCCGACACACCGGTGATGTGGACAGAAGAAGCCAATGCCACAGCCGTATGGGTCAGCACGATGGAATCAACCGCCATCCGAGAATTACTAGCAGACACCAACTGGGGCGATCTAGACTACCTGCTCATAGACATGCCACCAGGAAGCGACCGGATAGATAACATCCGCTCACTCATCCCAGAATTGGCAGGAGCGGTGGAAATTACCATTCCCTCAATGTTGTCGCAACATATTGTTACGAAATCGATCACCAAGAACCACAAAATGGGTGTGCCCATTATCGGCCTTGTCGAAAATATGGCCACCTACGTTTGCCCGCATTGCGAAAAAGAAGGCAAACTGTTTGAAGGTGAAGATGTACAAAAGTTATCAGAAAGAAAAAAAATCCCCTATATCGGTAAAATCCCTTTCGACACACGCGTGTCGCAAAGCAAGTCAGGGCAACTTTTCTACACCGAGTTTAAAGATTCAGTTACCGGCAAAGCTATCGCTGAGACGGTTGAAAATATCGAAAAATTTATTAAAAAATAGACCCAACAGGAGGCGTAATGAAATTCCTTTGTATCCCTTGTGATGTCAAAATGGAAGTACAGGTAGAAGGCATCATGCCGGAAGAAAAACAAAACCTAACGATGAAGTTCAAATGCAAAAAATGTGGACATATGATCGCCATGTTAACCAATAATTTCGAAACCGAATTCGTCAGCAAACTAGGTGTCGAAATGGGTGGCGCAACCGATGTCAGCAAAGCACCGATGGCCGCAGTCAGCTCGTCATTAGCTCAAGCTAAAGAAGAACTGAAAAGCAAAAATCCCGAAGACGATCTCATATGGACAGAAGAAGCCGAACAACGCATCAAAAAAGTTCCTTTCTTCGTCCGTGGCATGGCTAAAAAGACAGTCATCAATTTCGCTATAGAAAAAGGCGCCACCACCATAGACGCAAAACTAATGGACGAAGTCCGAGAAAAAGTCGGTATGTAGGCGGCGAACCGTCGCAGGTGATAAAGGGCAATAAAACAGCGTGACGCGGGGTTCAGTATATCCAAGGGGATGTCATTGCAATTGGTAGACGCACATGATTTAGGTTCATGTGCCCAAAAGGGTGTGGAAGTTCGAGTCTTCTCTTCGGCACCAACACTTTTTAAAAGGCGCAAAATCAAAGTTACATGATCTCAACTCATGCGCCGAAAAGGGGTTAGACCCACTATTGGCTATAAGTTTGCTCTTCTATCCTTGCTACACCTAAATATTCTTAGGCCTTAACAAAATAGTTACTCAATCTTCTATACCTAAATCTAATTTCGGTTGATAATCTTCTGAGGGTGGAAGCTTTCTACCTTCAATACCTGATAGCGGCAAAGTTATAATATCTAGCCGGACCCTTCCCTGCACAGGGTCTGTTGAAACTGTTATCAACCTCCCCCATTGATCCAGTTGAATCATTTTGGGTTGCCCCGAAGGTATTTTTGTCAGAATCCTTACTATCTTCAACAAAAGAATGGGGATGTGTAACCAGTAAAAATTAGAATCGTTCTTTTTCATAAATAGACTTCTTAATATTTTTGTTAGATTGAAAAATATTCTGACATTTCCTGACTTCTTCTGCCAAATTTTAATACCCTACTCCCAAACTTTTCAATTTACTATAAATACGTTATTCTTGCCACAAAGCGGTCTACCCGTTTTCCGTGCACAAACTTTTCGAGGGAGATATCTGATGAAACGGATATTATTTTTTGGTTACGGATTATTTGCATACCCCACTTTTTTAGCGGCGTTTTTATATTAAATTGGATTCATGGCAAACCTACTCTTCCCAAAATCGATCGATTCAGGAGCGGAAGTGAACCACGGGCCTGCATTAGTGATCAATTTTATTCTTATCCTCGCCTTCGGACTTCAGCATGTGGTAATGGCCCGTAACGCCTTTAAGGAATGGTGGGTTCAGTTTGTTCCCCGGCCTATAGAACCGAAGCACTTATGTGATCATCTCAAAAATAATATTTTTCATCCTTTTTTGGCAATGGCAATCAATCACCAGGGTGGTTTGGGACGCGAGCGGTTGGGGTTTATAAACGGCCCTATGGCTATTATTCGCTTTGGTTTGGGGACTTATTCTAATTTCAAGTTTCTTGATTAACCATTTCGATCTATTTGGGTTACGCCAAGTATATTTATATTGGAAGGGAGAGCCCTATACCCATCAAAAGTTCAACACGGTGGGGATTTATAAGTATATACGCCATCCACTAATGGTCGGCTGGATTCTTACGTTTTGGCCCACACCCGTGATGACCGTTGGGCATCTGTTGTTTGCTTTTATGATGACTATTTATATATTATATCACGATTCCCTTAGAAGAAAAAGATCTTGTGCATTATCTCGGTGACGATTACAAGAATTACCAGCAACGAACACCAAGATACATTCCCTTTTTCAGAAAATAAACAGTAGGTGCGTATGTGGGGGCGGCTTGGAAAACAAGCCACATCGCTAAAAAATTATCGTTTAGGAATCAATGGTTGTCCGCTATATGAATCAGGGGAATTCACCTTTACTCAACAACTCGAATACTCAATAACTATTTGTGTTTCACCACTATCCTATGATGTTTCTTTTGCACCGGCCTTGCATTGTGGTCAATAAAACTTTCGAAATATTTAACCTGTTTTCAGGTAATTCGATAGGTTCCTCTAAAACAAACCATGTAATATTTTTCCGTACAGGGAGGAGTCGTCAGAGATCCGTTATATAAAAAGTATTCCTTTGAGTCTGCGAATAAAGCTCCCGCATCAATGAGATGATCTTTTACAAGAGTTTTTTTTGTCTATTTGGGTGGGAATATCTTTCCATAATTGCTGGATGATGTCATTTGATTTTCCATACTTAGCAAAAACTCCAATCACTATGTATGCATGATCCCCCGACCTTTGAACCAAATGAATCTCCATAGGAAAAGTTTTTCCATTTACAGTGTGCTCACTAGGGTGATGGAATTGTATTTGGAGCAATTCAAACTTTTCATCTTCCCATTCCACGAAATTTCCTTTTTGGTATTTCAATAGAACGGTATGCGTATTATTGATCAGGTTGACGGGGCTTTTTAATATAAGATATAAAGCCCCCCAACTTTAGCTCAGGAGCCTGCTCAAAATTAATGGGCGACTGCCGCACTTCTTCTCTGCACATTAGGTGTTTTTCATAACCCTGCTCAATTTCGCCCCAATGGCCTGGGCCTTCTCCGCTTTCATATCCTCAATGATGAATTGAGTTTTCTATATCATTTGGACAATAGTTATTAAACCCATAAAAAGGGACAAGCTAACCAGGGTCACACAAAACATTACTCTTTTAAATGATTCGATAAGTTTAAGCATCTGTCCTCCAAATTTAGGAATGTTAGTTAGTCGTCCCTGAAAAATTCGATAGAGCCCATATATAAAGGGTGAAGATGGGTTTTGAGTGTTGTAAAATTGCCGGAAGTTGTT
>Ga0115000_10005344_pt1 | contig 10308 bp, 8 predicted proteins | sample ArcticOcean_MG_C_6_FD_89690 | JGI IMG/M metagenome (GOLD analysis project Ga0115000, IMG submission 89690) | Marine microbial communities from western Arctic Ocean - ArcticOcean_MG_CB8_128 | ecosystem: Environmental > Aquatic > Marine > Oceanic | place: Arctic Ocean: Canada Basin | collected... | reverse complement strand
CAGATGAAGTCCGTTGGTGAGGTAATGGCAATCGGACGGACTTTTCAGGAGTCGCTACAAAAAGCCTTGCGGGGTCTGGAAATTGGCATCGATGGATTAACGCCGATTGTTCCTCTGGAGCAAAAAGACGCTCAGAGTCGGCTTCGCCAGCAAATAAGGACACCTACCGAAGACCGTTTGCGTTACGTTGCTGATGCGATGCGGCATGGCTTTGATATTGAGGAGATCTATGAGTTAACTGGGATAGATCCGTGGTTTTTGGTGCAGCTACAGGACCTTGTTCTGAGCGAGAAATCCCTTAAGGGAAGGCACCTAAAAAGTATTGAGCGATTAGAGTTGTTTCGTTTAAAGCAAAAAGGATTTTCTGACTCAAGGCTTTCGTCTATTTTGGGATGCGAAGAAGAGCTCTTTCGTCAGCACAGACTCGATTTGAACATTCGTCCTGTTTATCGTCGCGTAGATACCTGTGCGGCCGAGTTTCAATCCTCAACCGCCTATATGTATTCCACCTACGAAGATGAATGTGAATCTAACCCAACGGACCGTGACAAGATTATTGTATTGGGAGGAGGGCCTAACAGGATTGGTCAGGGTATAGAATTTGACTACTGCTGTGTTCATGCTGTGCTTGCGATGCGTGAAGATGGTTTCGAGTCGATAATGATCAACTGCAATCCTGAAACTGTATCTACAGACTATGACACTTCGGACAGGTTGTACTTCGAACCATTGACGTTTGAAGACGTTATGGCTGTCGTAGATCTTGAGAAACCCAAGGGTGTCATAGTTCAGTTCGGTGGACAGACACCGCTAAAACTAGCTAACCAATTGGAGGCGGCTGGAGTACCGATCATTGGTACATCGCCGGATGCGATAGACGAGGCCGAAGACCGCGAAAGGTTTCAGAAGCTGATCGATAAACTTTCGTTGATTCAGCCTCCTAATAAAACCGTTAGAACGCAGGAGGAAGCCGTTGTCGCAGCGGACAATATTGGTTTTCCGCTGGTGGTGCGACCGTCATATGTTTTGGGTGGGCGGGCAATGGAAATCGTCTATGACCAAGACGAGCTGAAATCCTATATGAAAGAAGCGGTCGAAGTTTCAGTTGACTCCCCGATTTTGCTGGATCGTTTTCTTGACCAGGCCATTGAAATAGACATAGATGCTGTCTCAGATGGGTCTCAGGTCGTCATAGGGTCTGTTATGCAGCATATAGAGCAAGCAGGTATTCATTCCGGCGATTCGGCCTGTTCCTTGCCGCCTTATAGCCTTTCTGATGAATTACAGGCCGAAATGAGAGACCAGGTAAAACGCATGGCGTTGGAGCTTGGCGTGATTGGTTTAATGAACGTCCAGCTTGCGGTTCAAAACAACCAGATTTTTGTACTAGAAGTGAATCCTCGTGCTTCAAGAACGGTTCCGTTCGTTTCCAAGTGTATTGGGGTAAGTCTCGCAAAGGTGGCTGCGCGATGTATGGTGGGTATCTCACTCGAGAAACAGGGTTTTACTGAAGAAATAATTCCAAACTTTTTCAGTGTAAAAGAAGCTGTTTTTCCATTCGGGAAGTTCCCGGGTGTTGATCCGATTCTTGGGCCGGAGATGAAATCCACAGGAGAAGTTATGGGCGCAGGTGCTAGCTTTGCTGAGGCTTACGGCAAGGCGCAGACTGCGGCCAGCGACACAATCCCTAGCAAAGGCATGGTTTTTCTTAGCGTCCGTGACGCCGATAAAGACCAGTTGTCAGAGATTGCGAAAGGATTGGTTGAGTTGGGTTTCTCGTTGGTTGCCACCCAAGGGAGTGCAAAGGTTATCAGGGAGGCGGGAATGGAAGTTCAGCTTGTAAATAAGGTCCAGGAAGGACGGCCGCATATTGTGGATATGTTAAAGAACCGAGAGGTCGACTTTATCGTCAATACAACTGAGGGCAAACAAGCCACTGCAGACTCATACTTGATAAGGCGAACTGCGTTACAAAACAAAGTTTGCTACACCACAACCATGGCAGGTGGACGCGCAAGCGTTGCAGCGCTTCGCCACGGGGAAGATAGAACAGTGCATAGTCTGCAAGATCTGCAACGCAGGTAACTGGACAAAGCACTAAATCTTCTCGACACTAGCCGCACCCAAAGCAGCACGATTAGGGTTTTGGGAGAGTTAACGCAAGAGATAACGTAAGAGATAACAAGATGGACAAGGTTCCAATGACAGTTAATGGCGAGAAGCAACTACGCCAGGAATTCGACAAACTGAAGCTGCAGGAAAGGCCCAGAATTGTTCAGGCGATAGCAGAAGCACGCGCTCAAGGGGACCTTCGCGAAAACGCCGAGTATCAATATGCCAAGGAAGAACAGGGTTTTATAGAAGGCCGGATTATTGAAATTGAGGGCAAGCTGTCGAACGCTCAAATTATTGATGTAACGCTGCTACCCGAATCGGGGAGAATCATTTTTGGAACGACCGTTGAGCTTTTAAACCTCGGTAATGATGAGAAGCTGACGTATCAGATCGTAGGGGACGATGAGTCAGATATTAAGCTGAACAAGTTGTCTGTCTATTCACCGATCGCTCGGGCGCTTATCGGAAAAGAGATCGGGGATGTGGCGTTCGTCACGACACCAGCGGGAGAAGCAGAATTTGAAATACGTGCGGTCAGGCACGTATAACCCAGCTTAGCGTTTTAAAGGACGTTGGCTCTGGCGATGTTTGACAGCGCTGGATTGGTTTCGCGCGACGCTCGATAGATAAGTGCCATGCCTCCGACTACCTGAACAATCTCCGTGTCCGGGACGCCGCTTAGTAAAGCAACAACGTCAGCGCGTTCAGCCTTGTCGCCAAATATTTTCAGCTTTATCAGCTCATGGTCATCGAGGGCGCGGTTCAATTCTCTAATCACATTTTCTGAAAGACCATTGCTGGCGACGGTGACGACGGCCTTTAGTCCGTGGCCGATGGTTCTCAGTTTTTTTCTTAGCTTACCTTTCATGATTCACCCAAATTTGTGGTCGGCGATTGTACCCACCTCGCTCTAGGTTTGCGATAATTCATTTCGGAAGGGAGCGAAATGACGAAAAAATCAAAATCCAGTGCGCAGTGGTTGCGTGATCACGAAAGCGACGAGTACGTACTTCGCGCTAGGCGGGAAGGTTATAGATCGCGGGCGAGCTATAAGTTACTTGAGATCGATGAGAAATTTGGTCTACTTAGTCACGGAGCTGTTGTTGTAGACCTGGGTGCTGCGCCAGGTGGCTGGACGCAGATCGCGGTGAATAAATGCGGACCCAAAGGGTTCGTGGTTGGTCTTGACTTGTTGGACATCGAGCCGCTCGAAGGTGCAATGATCATTAAGGGAGATTTCACTGAGGACAAAGTCCTGGCTGAGTTGCTAGTAGTTCTGCAAGATCGCCCGTTAGACCTTGTAATCTCGGATATGGCCCCCAACTTAAGTGGTATGAAAGAAATTGATCAACCGCTAGCAATTTACCTGATTGAACTAGCGCTAGAGTTTGCCTGTTCGCAACTAAGGCCGGGTGGTGCGCTGTTGATGAAATGCTTTGAAGGCTCTGGCGTGGATGGGGTAAGGGAAGTAATTCGGAATAATTTTAAGCAGTTAAATAACTTTAAGCCTAAAGCTTCAAGGGGCAAGTCTCGCGAGATATATGTGCTGGGCCGAAAATTCAAGGGCCACGCGACATAACTTATCGACAGAATTGTAGTCGAATCAACTAATAACGCCGTACAATCATGAATAAACGGCACCGCCGGCTGAAATCAGCCCCGGATTGAGGAGAGAGCATTGAATGATATGGGTAAAAATCTACTACTTTGGCTGATTATCGCAGCAGTACTGTTGACAGTGTTCCAAAACTTTAATGTTCGTCCAGAAAACGAAGAAATCGATTACTCAGCCTTTCTAGAAATGGTGGGCCAGAACCAGGTTCGAACAGTCGAGGTAGATGGTTTGACCATTCGAGGCCAGCGTTCCGATGGGAGTGCCTTTGAAACTATTCAACCTCAGTTCACGGATAGCGCTTTGATTGGGGATATGATCGATCAAAATATTGATTTCAAAGGCAAGCGTCCTGAACAGCAAAGTATCTGGACTCAATTACTAGTGGCTAGTTTTCCGATTCTGGTCATTATCGCGGTCTTCATGTTTTTTATGCGTCAGATGCAAGGCGGTGCTGGTGGTAAGGGTGGTCCTTTAACTTTTGGCAAGAGCAAAGCTAAATTGCTTGGCGAGGATCAAATCAAAACGACTTTCGCGGATGTTGCCGGTGTTGATGAAGCGAAAGAAGATGTTCAGGAGCTCGTCGAGTTTCTCCAAGACCCCAGTAGGTTCCAAAAATTAGGTGGCAGGATTCCGCGTGGAATTTTGATGGTGGGCCAGCCTGGCACTGGTAAAACTCTCCTCGCTAAAGCGATTGCCGGTGAAGCTAAGGTCCCGTTCTTCAGCATTTCCGGGTCTGATTTCGTCGAAATGTTTGTTGGTGTGGGTGCATCCCGAGTGAGAGACATGTTTGAGCAGGCCAAGAAGCAGACGCCATGTATCATCTTTATCGACGAAATAGACGCGGTGGGTCGGCACAGGGGCGCAGGCGTCGGTGGTGGCCATGACGAGCGTGAGCAGACCCTGAATCAGCTACTGGTAGAGATGGACGGATTTGAAGGTAACGAAGGTATCATTGTGATCGCTTCGACCAATCGACCGGATGTCCTAGACCCTGCGCTGCTTAGACCTGGCAGGTTTGATCGTCAAGTGGTCGTATCCTTGCCGGATATTCGTGGGCGCGAACAAATCCTTAAAGTTCATATGCGTAAGGTTCCGCTAGGCGCAGACGTTGATGCCAGTGTTATTGCGCGAGGAACGCCTGGGTTCTCCGGTGCGGACCTGGCTAACCTCGTTAATGAGGCCGCGCTTTTTGCGGCGAGACAGGAAAAGCGAGCGGTGACGATGGGCGAGTTCGAGCAGGCGAAGGACAAGATCATGATGGGCGCTGAAAGGAAGTCCATGGTCATGTCAGAAAAGGAGCGTCAAAACACTGCGTACCACGAAGCGGGCCATTGTATTGTAGGTTACCTAGTCCCAGAGCACGATCCCAGTTACAAAGTGTCCATTATTCCAAGAGGGAGGGCTCTTGGTGTAACAATGTTTCTGCCTGAGGAAGACCGATACTCACTTAGCAAAAGAATGATCCTCAGCCAGATATGCTCCTTGTTTGGTGGTCGTATTGCTGAAGAAATGACGCTAGGACCGGACGGAATTACAACGGGCGCGTCCAACGATATCGAGCGTGCAACAAAGATGGCGAAATCGATGGTTACCAAGTGGGGTTTGTCGGAGAAACTTGGACCATTGATGTACGCTGAGGATGACGAGGAGGTGTTTCTTGGTATGTCAGCCGGCACCGCCAGGCCTCAGGTATCTAACGAGACAGCGATGAAGCTCGATGTCGAAGTGCGGTCGATAATCGATAGCTGTTACGCGACGGCGGAAAAAATACTCGAAGAAAACAAGCAAAAGCTTGAGATGATGAAGGACGCCCTCCTAGAGTATGAAACCATTGACAAGGTTCAGATTGATGAAATCATGGCCGGACGAAAACCAAGTCCGCCTGAAAGTTGGGATGACAAAGGCTCCGATGCGGCACCAAAAATCGATGAATCCGATCCCGGTAAGAACAATCTGGGTGCGGGGTCTATCGGCGACCCGGCGCCTGACCACTAATTTAAAGGAAGATGTCTCGCCTGCGGGAACTACTTTCCCGAGATCGACCGCTTGTTATGGGCATTCTGAATGTCACACCGGATTCGTTTTCAGATGGTGGTCAATTTCTGACAAAAGACAGCGCTCTCACTCACGCCCGAAAAATGGTTAAAGGCGGTGCCGATATTATCGATATTGGCGGTGAGTCCACGCGACCCGGCGCTGACCCAGTATCGGCCTCCGAGGAGATTGAAAGAGTTCTTCCTATCATCCAAGCGATAAGACGTGAGTCGGACATTGCTATTTCGGTGGACACCAGCAAGGCGCAGGTTATTCATGCCACGCAGTCGGAAGATATTGACCTTATCAATGACGTTTGCGCGCTTCGTCAGGAAGGTGCGATGGATGCCGCTAGTCAATCTGGGATACCAGTGTGCCTTATGCATATGCTGGGTGAGCCTCAAACAATGCAACAGAAGCCAGATTACGGAGATGTCGTCAGCGAGGTTTATGACTTTTTAGTTGATCGGATGAGCGCTTGTGAGGCTGCTGGTATCCCGCGTACTCGACTAGTTCTCGACGTTGGGTTCGGCTTTGGAAAATCCCCGCAAGATAACCTGGTGTTGATTAATCAGCTCCCGATATTTTTGGGGCTTGGGCAACCTATGTTGGTGGGCCTCTCCAGAAAGAGTACTATTGCGCGGATCGCTGATGATTCGCTGATCGGTAGTGTAAGCGGCGCACTTTTCGCAATAAGTAAAGGCGCGCGTATTCTTCGAGTGCATGACGTCGAGCAAACTATTTCAGCAATCAAGGTGTGGCGATCTTTTGAAGGGGAACACGTTGATAACTTTACTGTCTGACTATTCATGATTAAAAATTTTTTTGGAACCGATGGGATACGCGGCCGTGTCGGAGATGAGCCGATTACAGCTGAATTTATGCTTAAACTTGGCTGGGCTTCCGGAAAAGTCTTCTCCAAGGAAGGTAGAGGTCTAATTCTTATAGGGAAAGACACTCGGGTATCAGGTTACATGTTTGAGTCTGCTCTTGAGGCGGGACTTGCATCAGCAGGTGTCGACGTGGCTCTGCTAGGCCCAATGCCGACGCCGGGTATCGCGTACCTCACAAGGACTTTTAATGCCAGTGCTGGGATCGTGATCAGCGCGTCGCATAACGCCTACTATGATAATGGGGTTAAGTTTTTTTCGGGGGCGGGTGCCAAACTTGACGATGATGTTGAGCTGGCAATAGAGAGTCAGCTTGAATCCGTCATGAAGATGGTCGCCTCAGATCAGATTGGGAAGGTATCTCGAATCAACGACGCTGCCGGCCGTTATATAGAGTTTTGCAAGAGCTGCTTCCCTTCTCAGTTTAACCTCCGGGGCGTAAAGATTGCACTCGATTGTGCTCATGGCGCGACTTATCACGTAGCCCCCAACGTATTACGGGAGTTGGGGGCTTCAGTAATTGAGCTGGGCACTGAACCGGATGGCTTCAATATTAATGCTGAAGGAGGTTCTACTAAGCCCGAGTTGCTGAAGAAGTCGGTGCTTGCCGAGGGTGCTGATTTGGGGATTGCCCTCGATGGTGATGGAGACAGGGTGATCATGGTTGATAGCACGGGTGAAGTTGTTGACGGGGATGAATTGCTTTTTATTATCGCAAACGCGGAGCATCGCTCAAAAAGACTCAACGGCGGAGTTGTTGGCACCCAGATGAGCAACTTTGGGCTTGAAGAAGCTTTGGGTGAAAAGAAGATTCCGTTTGTTCGCGTCGGCGTTGGCGATCGTTATGTGCTTTCGGAGCTAAATAAGCGAAAATGGGTGCTTGGTGGAGAAAGCTCCGGACACATTATTTGCCTTAATGTCACTACTACAGGTGACGGAATTATATCTGCTCTGCAGGTGCTTGCGGCGATGCTTGAATTCGACAGTTCGCTCGAGGAACTAAAGGCTGGGATGACAAAATACCCGCAGAACATGATAAACGTTGCTTGCCGGCAAAAAGTGGACCTAGGGAGTCAGGCGGCCATCGCAAAAGCAGTGGCGCGGACTGAAAAAAAATTAGGAGGCTGCGGGCGTGTGCTGCTGAGACCCTCAGGAACTGAACCCGTAGTCAGAGTCATGGTCGAAGGTGAAGATGCAGCGCTAGTGGCTAGCCTCACGCAGGATTTGGCAAGGGTTGTATCTTCGGAACTTGGATAGGTGATCCCGTTTGAATCTTCCGGGCAAAGCCGTTAACATTTGCGCCCTTTTTCCGAGTACCTATTGATGAGCGAGAGAGATCCGCTGGTCGCAGGGAACTGGAAGATGAATGGCGACGCCGGTAGTCTGGATTTGCTCCTGGACGCGCTGCTCGGTAAGCTCTCAGCCTTAGCGCTAAGGCGGTGCAGTGTTCTAGTTTTTCCGTCCTATGTTTATTTGGGTCAGGCAGCTCGAAAGCTGCAAGGATCGTGCGTTGGAGTAGGTTCTCAGGATGTAGACCAGAGGACGCAAGGCGCTGTTACGGGGGGCGTCTCTGCGGCAATGGTCAAAGACGCGGGGTGCGGTTTTGTCCTTGTTGGGCACTCAGAGCGTAGAACATTGTTCGCGGACACCGATGAGTTGGTTGCCGACAAGTTTGAGCAGTGTGGGCGCCACGGGTTGGTCCCTATAGTTTGTGTCGGGGAGACTCTGGAAGAGCGTAGGCAGGAGCGAACGATCGAGGTAGTCACCCGTCAGTTAAGAGCGGTAATTTCACGAGTTGGTTTATTAGGGTTTGACGGCGCCGTGATAGCTTATGAGCCAGTATGGGCTATAGGCACGGGACAAAGTGCTGCGCCCGAGCAAGCAGAGGAAGTGCATGCCGGGCTGCGTAATTGCTTGGCGGTGTTGGATGAAGGCCTCTCAAAGAGAACGAGAATACTTTACGGTGGTAGTGTGACCGCAGATAATGCAGTGGAACTGTTTAGAATGAAAAATGTGGATGGCGCGCTTGTTGGTGGGGCATCTTTAAAAGCGAATAGCTTTGTTGAGATTTGCAAAGCAGCGGAAGAGTCATAGTTAGTTATGGAAACGATTGAAACTTTAGTGCTTGTATTCCACGTGTTGGCAGCGTTAGCGGTTATTGGCCTAGTGCTGATTCAACATGGTAAGGGAGCGGACGCAGGCGCGGGGTTTGGAGGGGGTGCTAGTTCGACTGTTTTCGGGTCCGGGGGTGCAGGTAGTTTTCTGCAAAGGACGACTACAGGAATAGCCATCGCGTTCTTTTTGACGAGTTTTGGGCTGGCTTACTATGCAAAGGAAAAATCTCAAGCGGCAAGTGGAGTAGGCATACCCGTTGTCGTTGAGGCGCCTGTCGCGCGGATTCAGCGAGACGAAGAGGGCGAGCTTCCAGCGTTTGATCAAGGCTCGGATTTACCGGAAGGTTAAGAAACTGCCCTTGGAGAGATGCTCCTTGAAGTTTGGGGTTAAAATGTTGCCGAAGTGGTGAAATTGGTAGACACGCTACCTTGAGGGGGTAGTGGGGGAAACCCCGTGGAGGTTCAAGTCCTCTCTTCGGCACCAACAAAAAAAAGGAATAAATACAAGCAGGCGTATGATTCTAATAAATGCTTAGTAAAAACGCAGCCTTAACAAAATCCCTCTTTGGGGGACGCTGTTGATGGCCCTTAGGCCCAAATGGTCATGTGCAGATCCAACTCGTTTTCAAGCAACTCTAGGCAAGGGTATATTCCGTAGCTTGTTGGCCCGCAGTCGATGCTGATCCGCCCTGCGGTTCGATGTGGCGTCAGCGCTCATTGTTAATGCCTCAAATATGTTCTGAGCCGAAGAAACGCTACCATCTAATTAAACCGCTGTCTTCCCAGCAAGTGCTTCAGTGATTTACGGCAAAAGATCGTTAGTTGCTGTTACGCCTTCAGTTTGTCGAACGGTTTGAATTGAGATGACTACCGCGCCAGCCGCCGCCGCCACTGTAAGAAGAGCATTTAGTTAACCATCATTTTTTCATGATTAGAGGACTCTGCTAAATGTCCTTGATACATTTGACATCGTTAAAGGTGAAGGTAGGCCCGGATTGCCTGGTCGACCATAGAGATAGTGTTGTCAGGCGCCCAAGGCCAGGCGCATGTCCTAATATGTTGCCAAATCAATGGCCATTCGCCCGAGCATGCCAGGGAACCAGTTAGGGTATATCGCCTTGGCGAGAATACTTGACAGTGTCGTATTACGAAGCAATGACTTGCCTTTTCTGATCTCTTCTTGGCGTTGCCCTAAAACCTGAAGGTCGGCGGGTATGACCAACGCAGAAGAGATCCATACTTTTGATGGCCCTCTAAAACGTTGTGCATCCGTCCCCCGGCGCCCTCTTCCGATATACTCATTGGTGAAAAGATTCGTCTGAGCACTTTTGAAAAGGGCTGCATAGAGGTTAGTCCTTCTCGATAACATCGGCAAAAATAATACGCACTATGCGCGATTTATCCTAGTTTTCGGGCACCGCTCGTTATCGTTCTCCCAGATTGTTATTGGTTCTATTCCTGAGTGTTTTTACTGACTTTATCCTTGGACCACGGTCAAAAGGTAGCAATTCCGGCGCCCGAACTTCGTTACAAGCCTTTT
>Ga0115000_10005340_pt1 | contig 10311 bp, 8 predicted proteins | sample ArcticOcean_MG_C_6_FD_89690 | JGI IMG/M metagenome (GOLD analysis project Ga0115000, IMG submission 89690) | Marine microbial communities from western Arctic Ocean - ArcticOcean_MG_CB8_128 | ecosystem: Environmental > Aquatic > Marine > Oceanic | place: Arctic Ocean: Canada Basin | collected... | reverse complement strand
CGCAGCACCAGCAAAGCGCGCACAAACACACTCTTGCTATCACCCGTCGAAAAAATCACACAAGCCAGCGCAGGCAAACTGAACCATGGATTATAATGGATATAAGGCACTTGAACACGTCATTAAGCATGAACGTGACCACCACGTAAAAATTGTTGAAGACAAGTTATTGAATTTAGCCTGCAGAATGAGAAATTATAGACGTGACTTTATGAAGCCCGAGAAGAAATATGTTGAAGTGAATGCTTCACACGCGTCTTTGATAAAACTCATCTTTGACTTTATTAATGAAAATAAGCTCGATGAAGATATTTGTTCTTGCGAGAAATGTGGTGAGTGGCATCTCACCCACGACACCACTCCTTTTTATAAGTTTTATGCCGGTGCGAATGCGGTTGTGTCCGAAGCGAGTGAACCTTCAAACAACCTGGTTGGAATTCGTACAGAACCTGGTTGGACACTTCAAAAGGTCTTTGTGTGCAATGATTGTATACCTAATATGTTCCCGTCAGAGTACAGAAGATTATGTAAGAGTCATGGATTCTCATATTGGCTCAGACATTTCGACCCTATCACTCATTACGGAGACTTCGACAGATATTTTAGATGTTTGACAGGATATGACGTACATCCAAATCCGAGAAAGGAAAAACGTGTGACGTACGTACATCCTGATTTGTGTGATAGACCTATTTCCAATGTGAAAAGAGTCATATCATATAGTGTGGATAATTCCAAACCGTTTTATTACGACTTTCCACACACAATATCTTTTCAGAAGAAGCTTAAAAAGGCCGTGAGTAATGGTGATGAAAAAAAAATCCATCGCATACGTCTCATGATGTTTTTTAAGCGGTACGACCCGGCCCGTGTCCATAATGTCGACCGTATAATGACAGAAGCGAGGATCGGCTGTACTAAACGGCTATTCAAGAAAGTGTCATCGCACCTATTGGCCAATGTCTTCTTGTACACCACACCTATTGGAAAGGCAAAAGATCTCTGGGACAAGTTAGGGAATCAATATAATGATCGTTTTTTGGTATATACCACATTTCAGAGAATGGCATACCCAGGACGAGAACACCATGGTGTATATCAGAAATATGGCAAACCATATAAGCCTACCGACTATATCAGAGACATCCATCAAAGCATTTCATACCGATTACCTATGCATCCAATGCATCGCATTGCTGCTTTGATCATTCAAAATGCTTTTCGTTGCGGTTGGAACTCATTGCGAGCCATGGAAGATTTGGTGGAAGAGGAATGATCAAACCTAGCACACAACAAGCCTTTTTTTGTTATTCCCTCGTCGCGACCTAGCACACAACAAGCCTTTTTTTGTTATTCCCTCGTCGCGCATCTTGACAGTCCCCACCTGCCAAGAGTCGTCGCCGACCTTACGTGCTGCGTGCTTCACTACGTCGAAGCGCTACGAGCCGGACCTCCCTTCTAGACTCTTTTTTTATAAATTTTTGGGTTTTTAATATTCTAGTTCTAGTTCTAGTTCTAGAAACCCCCGATCATTTTACGTGCATTTCGATGCTAATGTTGCTAAGGCAATACGCTCATATTCCCTCAGTAAGGCACGTCGTTTTCGTTGATACTCTCTACTTGCCTTTCTTTTTTCTTCAATATTTGCCTGATAGTATGCTTGCCGAACATGTTTTCCCTTTGATATATAATATTCCTTTTGTTGCATTTGTCTCGCTAGAATTTTTTGTTCGTTCGTGGTAATTGTGTTAGATTCCATAACTTAAGAACAGAAAAGATTTTTTTCCATTGAAACGCATAAAAAAATACAGATCTAAAAATATACAGATCTAAATTCTATTTGGTGTTACATATCCTTTTTGATCAACCATACCTTTCGTATATGCAATACCATTGTCAACAATACGTTTTCTCTTACGATCATATTTATATTTTCGAATCATATTAAAGCTTTTTTCAATTGGCTTTAATGTGATTGTAAATGGATTAACTTCTGAAACCATTCCTGATTTCGGTCGTAAGAATTGATTCATCTTTACTTTCGTAAATGAGTATCCATCCGTGTCTTGAAAATCCTTATGTTTAATATGTTTACCATTGTGTCCTTTACATTTAGACATGTCTAGTATAGCTCCGCTTAAAAGTGTTTTTTCACATGAATAAAATTTTGCCTGGTACGTGATCAGTGAATCAAAAGATAGTGATTCTTTTTCATTTATCATATGATAATCAAAATCCTTTTGGGCTATACTAATCAATTTACTATCACCGGACTTCTTAGCTTTTTTCAAATACTTTTCTAATTCTTCATTAGCCTCATTTTTCAAAGAACCGATTGCATCACCCGTTCCATCCCACATAAATTCATTTTTTAAATTTTCATATTGTAAAATATCAATATTTGTTTTTACGGAATCAGTATCGCAATAGGCAACTTTCCCACCAACTTTATGAATAGCTCGTATTAATCTAAATAAGCGCATACGAGCCCATGCTGATACTGCAGCCGCAACACCAACATTAAAATCTTCTATGGGTAAATCTTTTTTCTTCCGTATAATCGTGTAATTTTTAAAATCAGCTTCGTGTGTGATACGTTCGTCATCTATGAGACACCTTGGTGATCCTAAATCATGTATTTCTACACCATCAATATCTTGTGTACGTAATCCGAAGAATCCATAACCCGAATTAATTATAATTTTCCAAACCTGTGCTAGTGCAGAATCACCCATTTTCTTTGCGTCAGCTTTCTTATCAAAACCGTCTTGCATGAAACTTTTCAAAATATCGCCACGTTGGAATCCAATTCCATCATCTATTATATATTGATATTGATTTTCTTCGAGACCTAATTTAATTTCCTCGCTAAATAGAGTTGTAGACGTCCAATTCTCCATGATTGGAAAGACCAATTTTCCATTATTTTTTATACCATGGAGTGGAATAATATCATAGCGTATTGTTTTTACTTTGACTTGAACAAATCCGAAAAATTTATTGAAATCCTTTTTTTGTTCATCATTCCAATTCATTGAATTCGTTCCATGTAAATTCCAATTAGTATTATTCTTTATTATTGGTTCTCCGTACGGCATATCATGTTTTACACACATTGCAGGGTATAGACTTGTAAAATCGAATGAGAACCATTTTCCATCACATTGACCACATCGGTAGAGTACTTCGGTTCGTCCACCAAGGTAACTGTGTCTTACAAATTTATCATTTTTGACTGACAATTTATAAAGAGGTCTTTTGTAGCGATCATAATATTTAAGATAGAACATTTTCTTAGCCAGAGTTGCCCCGGTTAATAAATTGGTCATATCAAGTCCACCTTCATATTCTTTGTAAACATATCCATTTTTGGATTTGATTTTCTTCTTTCCCTTTTTATGTGAGGCTTTAAATACAACATCGCTAAATTTTGATACAACCTCTAATAAGCCCACACAATCGTGGAGTAAATATTTTTCAATTTGAGGATATTTAAGAAGTAGTTTTGTGGTATCAAACTGATTTGCATTCATGAAAGCAGCTATTTCATCATGATTGATTGTTTCCGGTAATTTTTGATGTTTAACTTTCAACTCTCGTGTTAAGTTATCTAAAGAGCCGGGAAGCATACGCATACTATCACGCATTGTAAGTGAAAACTTTCTACCAGTTTTTTTATCCATTGTTTCTATATTAACACTGATCCACGATCCACCCTGTTCAATGGGTGCACGATTTGTTGTATTTAATCGCCATTTATCATGGTTGAGTAGACAATCATTCATAAGTAGTGTAAAATCAAAACTTCCACCATTGTGAGCATACATGACATAACCATCAAAATCCTCGCGATTGTCATATAGAAAATCCATCATTTTTGGTAATGAATTTCTTCCATAAAACTTCTCGTAACACTTCTTATTTTTACCATTAATCCAAGCTATTCCAGCAGCCCAAGTTTGAAATTTATTATTATTACTTTTATTTGGACTTGCTTCGATGTCCCAAGCTATTAGTTTTTTAGTATTTATGGGTTTTGGAAAGACTTTTGTAGTAATGATTGCTTCTTGTTTTTCCTTTTCTTCTTTTTGTTCAACTTCTTTTATTATTTGTTCTTCATAATTGTAGCCAAGGTTCTCAATATCTTTCCAACGAAGAAGTGCATGAAAGTGATTTGTAGATCCGTGATGTTTCAATCTTAATTCAATTGGTTTTTCGTGCGTACCATTCTTTTTATTTTTACGTATTGTAGCTTTTGATTTCGGTGCACCATGAAAGCACCACTCTTCTCTGCGTGCATATAGATTATCATACACGATGATGGGTCGTTTCATATATTTAGCCAATAAATGTAGTGTATCCTTATCAACCATACTTTTAGCAAGTTTGTAATCACCAACTATATCCTTATTTTTAGGGTTTTGTAACCACTTTTTAAAATTATCGATAAAGTCAACGATATGTTGTGAAAGTATACTCGAATCATAATTGTTTTTGGCATCTTCAATGTATTTTTTAGTGTATTTACCATTTCGAGCTATAAGAAGAGATGCATAGCCACAGTGAAATTTGGTATTAGGTGATTTTTCAAGCCATGTTTTTTTGGCTTGTAAATCAGATTTACCAACTTGCCCAGCTAGTGCTGTAGGACAATATCTTCTAACAAATTGTAACGACTTTATGGGTGATACTAAATATTTATTAGCATGTGTTAGAAGTTTTTCTTTGATTTCCTTATTTACAACGTTAATATCTTTGTTAGCTTTAGTGGACATGTTATATTTTTTTTCAGCCGTTGAAAAAAGCCATTGATATTTAAAATCATCTTGAACATCATAATGCTTAATCCTGTTTTCAACTATTGGTATAAGTCTATTCACACAATCAGTTGGAGTTAAACAACATTCAAGTTGTTTTAGATTTACGCTTGTCTTCGAATTAAAATCATGTTCGTATGTTTTCCACCGTCTGCCTGATTTCATTGTTATGTCATCTCCCATATCAAAGTAATCATTGAACTCAATTTTAGCTCTAGCTTTTTTAAAGGGTATTGTGTACTTAGCTTTAATTGGTCCACTAATAGTATCCGCACCACGTCTTCGTTTATCAACGTATGATTTTTTAATAGCGACTAGTCCTCGTTGCGTATTTCCATTAATGAAAGTTAAAGCTTTTCGATCATAATTATCATAGAGGTCAATTTGCATTGGCATTATTTTAGTTGTAGAATTATTTTTAGAATTCATGTGTATAATTATACCGGAGAAAAAATTTTTCCTCGAAAAAACGCACAGGGTGCAAATTTTGAATCGAATGAATCGCCGAATCGTCGAATCGCCGAATGTTAAAAAACCTTTTCGCTATATATATATTATATATAATATATACTTAAGTATATATATATAATAGCGCAAGGGTTTTTTGACCTGATGGGTGAAAAAACCATCACAACATCGCAAGCAAAGCCTTCTCACTCATTCACTCATTCACTATCCGAGGAAAAATCTGCCATTTTATTTGGAATTTGATTTTGAAGACAAAAACCAACTCGTTTTGATTTATCATCCTTAATTTTGTCAAATTGCAAGAAACAATCTTCGCACCAATGATATTTCTGGTCCTCCCACATTTTCTTTACACCACATCTGACACATTTCAAATAAGTTTTGGTAGATGGTGTTTTATTTTTATACACCATATATATATATACAGAGAAGAAAATTTCATCTGCTCAGACGCACTTTAAAAAAACCAATCAGATTGTGACTTTCAATAACCAATCAAATCTAGACTTTTGCACGGGTTTTCTCAAATCCCAAAAAAATGATTTGAATTTTCACAGCTTCATTATGTTACAGGAGAAGAAAATTTCATCTGCTCAGACGCACTTTTAAAAACCAATCAGATTGTGACTCTTAATAACTAATCAGATTATGACCCTAGTAGGTTTATCGTGCGGGTTTAAGCGATAATAATTACTCGCTCGAGGAGAGAGTGAGTACAACAGAGCAGCGCAGCAACGCAGCAGCGCAGCAGCGCAGCAACGCAGCAGCGCAGCATCCACACAATCAAGATGCAAGAGCTCGGCTACGGCGACGGCTACGGATATGACCGGCGACTTGACCGGCTTTCAATATGCAGCCGACGTGGCGATCACCACCCCACAAAGCTGGCGGCATACTGCAAGCCTCTCACATCACGCATCGATGCCAGACGCCGGAAGGAGCGACCGCATCAGGTTGATTTGAATTGGGTCTTCATCTTTGGACTTGTTGCCAACTTTCTAGTAAACCCACTATGTAATATGACAGGAACGTGTGACGAAATGGAAGGATTCATGAGCTACGTCATGACACACCACAAGACATTACTTCTTAGAACTCACATTGACACAATTTACTGGATCAAAATAGAGACTTTTCTTAGATCTAAAATGAAGGTTATACAGGGTTGTGTTTACATTACCCTTGAACTAGAGTTTCCCGAAATGTATGTTAAAATTCCAGACGAAGATGAACGATCAACTCTTGATCAAAATTTAATTGATCAACATTCATTACTCGAAGTCGTTAATGGACATGATAGTACACAAAAAAGGGTAAGTGTAAAAATTTATCCTTGTGGATTTTCGTATACATTTAAAACGGCATCTCAATGCAGCGAGGCATGGCTTAAAGATGAAAGCTGTATGGTTCTCAACAAAGAAAATCTGTGGTTTGCATATGAGAAAATCTCCAGGGATTTGATACGTCTGAAAGAATCTCCTAAGTTTTGTTCTCTTGTAGAGCGAATATATAATCCAGTTTGGATGGGAGACTTTTGGCCATGTATTCAGTTATGTGGTGAATATGTTTGGACGGAAAGACACAACTATTGTGTAGAATGTACACACAAGTTCAGTTTGATTACATAGATATGTATGATGACCCCGGTTGTTCGTCATGGCGGTGACTGCAATTGGTGTCTTCCGACATCACCCTATTATTGAAGAATCCATAATAAAACCAATATTAAAACCCATAATAAAACCCGGACGAAAAACCCGCGCTTTCAATAACCAATCAGATTGTGACTCTAGTAGGTTTATCGTGCGGGTTTAAGCGACAATAATTACTCGCTCAAGGAGAGAGAGTACAACAAAGCAGCGCAGCAACACAGCAACGCAGCAACGCAGCAACGCAGCAGCGCAGCATCCACACAATCAAGATGCAAGCAATTACGAACGAGCAGGTCGCAGATGCTACCATACGGCGTCTGGCATCCGGCGAAGACCAGGAGCGGCGATTTTCCGATCACCACCCCATAAAGCTGGCAGGATACTGCAAGCGTCTCACAGCACGCATCGATGCCAAACAGGATTGGGTCTTCATCTTTGGACTCGTTGCCAGCTTTCTAGTAAACCCACTATGTAATATGACAGGAACATGTGACGAAATGGAAGGATTCATGAGCTACATCATGGAACGTAATCATGGTATACTTCTTAAAACTTACATTGACACAATTTACTGGATCAAAATAGAGACTTTTCTTACATCTAAAATGAAGGTTATACAGGGTTGTGTTTACGTTACTCTAGAACTAGAGTTTCTCGAAACTCATGTTAAAATTCCAGACGAACATGAACGATCAATTCATGATCAAATTTTAATTGATCAACACTCATTACTCGAAGTCGTTAATGGACATCATGATGGGTATCTCGAGTTTGGACCATGTGTAAATGTTACTACACAGTGGCCTCGTCGTTTTTCGTATACATTTAAAACGGCATCTCAATGCAGCGAGAAATGGCTTAAAAGTAAAAGCTGTATGGTTCTCAACAAAGAAAATCTGTGGTTTGCATATGAGAACATATCTAGGAACTTGATACGTCTGAAAGAATCTCCTAAGTTTTGTTCTCATGTATATCGAAGACCAGTTTGGTCGAGGGACAATTGGCCAGCTATAAGAATATGTGGTGAATATGTTTGGACGGAAAGACACAACTATTGTGTAGAATGTACACACAAGGCCAGTTTGATTACATAGATATGTATGATGACCCCGGTTGTTTGTCATGGCGGTGACTGCAATTGGTGTCTTCCGACATCACCCTATTTTGAAGACCCGTGTTAAATTTACGATTGATGATGGCTGTTGATAAGACGATACATAAATCTACCAAAGGATTTGAGTAAATTATAGCTGGATCGGAAGACTTTACGGTATAGCGATAACGGATTTTTAGAGTCTAACCATTGTGCATATGCTTTGCTATTTGATTGCATATTAATAACAGGTTATATTTTTTTATCCCGTTATAACTATGGGACTTGAAAAAAGTAATCCCGATGAAAATGAAAATATTGAGCCTGTAATAGAATCGAATATTGAAGAACCGAGTATCAATTCGATACAAGATGATGTACCTGCTATTAAAAAAAAGGGACGTCCGAAAAAAGAAAAGAAGGTAAGAACGCCCGCGCAATTAGCAAATGATGAAAAGCAACGCAAGAGATTTAAAGAAGAACATGAAGCTCGAAAAACTAAAACAGATGAACCAAAATCCAAACCAAAACCAAAAGCAAAACCAGAAAAAGAAGACATTGTACAAGAAGATAATGCACAGGAAATTGAAAATAGTGGGTCGGAGATAGATGAAGAAACGGTTTATATCAAGAGGAAACCTCGGAAAAAATCGAAAAGAACATATGTAATCGAACCCTCTGATTCCGATTCAAGTGAATATGAAGAGGAGAATATTCCTCAAAGAAGGCGAATCCCAACGCCTAAATTTTCTCAAGACAATGATATATTCACCCTGACATTTAAATAATGATCTAAATAATGGATTATTCAAACGCTAATTATAGCGTATTTACAAAAGGTTTAAATCCCCCTTCTATAACGAAATATGCCAAAGCAGAAGAAAAACTAAAAGGTTTTGTATATGTTATAAGCAAATTTTTTCAACCCTTTAATGATTATAACTCGGGAAACAAAAAAAAAGATAAAAAACTAAATAGTGGTCTAAATCTTATCAAAATTGGGCAATCGACCATGACGACTGCAAAAAAAGGTGGAGATAAGAACCATGGGCGAGTAGGCGATTTAAGAACTGCATTAATATCATTAAAAGTACATCGGTTCTATATATTCCCGAGACATGATTTTAAAGGCTCTGGCTCGCAGAATACTGATGCCATGACAGCAAAAGCCGCAGAATCTGCACTTCATTATGCAGTTATGAAGAAATTTAAACCTACTGTAATGAGATTAGAGTTTAGATCTAATCCACACACTCCAGATAAACAGAAATATACTGAATGGTTTCATATACCCGAAAAACAAATGCCGGATTTTCTCAAATTCCTCGATAATCAGGTTTTCAACGAAATAGATACGGACGTCACATATGGCACGGGTTTTACTGATAAAAAAATGTTTAGTGTACGAGATACGTTAGAGTTACGTCCGAAACTTCGAAATATTAAAATTGTAAACCCGAAAACAATTAGTAAACGGAATCATAAAATGAGTTTGCGTATATTACCTGAAGATCAGAAATTTAGTAGATCTAATGAACAATTTACTAGAAAATTAGAACAAGAAAAATATAGAATAGAAAAAAATAATGAACATAATGAAGAACGAGCCAAGTTTCAAGGTACTGTTCCGTATTGGAAGTCAATTTTAATGCCTAATGGGCAAGGCTTGAAATTTCGCGATATACATGCCTTTCATGAAAAGTTAAAAGATAAATATCCGAATAAACGAATTACGAATGTTCGAAAAATACGTACAAAAATATGGGTGGATTATGAGCCGGACATAAAATCACGTCGCTTGTATGACAAATTAGACGATTCCATCAAAAATATGGAAGAAGGTCGCTTTACCTTGAATGAAATAATCATGGAACATTTTCCCAAATTGTTGAAAACTAAATTTATTAAAAAATCCATGCAATGGCATGTATATGATAATAAATATAGTGAGGCAGCGCGAGAAATTATAGGTGATGATGACTAATTAGTTCTTACCCTTTTCTAAGTCTTTTGTAATTTCTTCCACGACCATATTATGGAGCATATCACTATTGACATGAGGCTGATTATTGAGTATCTCCAAAGCTTCATTATTTGAGAGAGGCTGTCGCTTGCAACGTACTCCACAACACGATAGTTCATAACAATTTGAGGCTAATAATTTATCAAATATTTTATAACCGATGCCGGATACCACAATCAATATGAGCATAATCTCTGTTGCATTTATCGAATCAAATTGTTGTCCCATTCTATATATATATATATAGAAATTTTTTAT
>Ga0115000_10005337_pt1 | contig 10317 bp, 7 predicted proteins | sample ArcticOcean_MG_C_6_FD_89690 | JGI IMG/M metagenome (GOLD analysis project Ga0115000, IMG submission 89690) | Marine microbial communities from western Arctic Ocean - ArcticOcean_MG_CB8_128 | ecosystem: Environmental > Aquatic > Marine > Oceanic | place: Arctic Ocean: Canada Basin | collected... | reverse complement strand
AAGGTTTAACACTAGTATTTAGTACTAACATACTTCATGTACTTATCCTTCTTATATTCATAATAGTCGTACTTAGGGTCTAAATATAATTGTCACCTAAACACAACTACAGTGTTTAGGTGACAATTATATTTAGACCCTAAGTACGGCTATTATGAATATAAGAAGGATAAGTACATGAAGTATGTTAGTACTAAGTACTAGTGTTAAACCTTGCACGTAACAATATTTTATATAAGTGCAAACATATACGTGTACTATTTTTATTTACCCGTACCTAGAGTCGAACTAGGACCCCTAAGGATAAGGTTTTAAGCCTTACATGTCTACCAATTTCATCATACGGGCTATATACTATACTTATATAGGTTAGGTAGTATGTAATACTATGTCGGTGTAACGGAATTGAACCGTTAGACAAAGGATATGAACCTCCCCTGAGACCACTCTGACACCGATTTCAATAAACTAAATCCTTAGGATTTTTTTTGGGGAACTAGAACGGAACGTCAACTTATAAAAGTAAATATTGGTGGTAGGATTTGAACCTACAACCCCTTAAGTATGAGTTAAGTGCTCTACCGTTAAGCTACACCAATTCGGTACTAAATTGAATTAGTTTCCGATTACACCCCCCTATGCATAACTTTACTTAAACCCATAAAGTTTATTGAGTAAGAGTTGATTATGTAATAATATGGAGTTATTATATAAGTTGACTTATGATAGAATATTTAGGGCTATACCTAGCGTTAATAATGAGTTTACGTCCTATGTTTTTAAATTTATATTTAGTAGGTACAGTACAGACTATATACCTTAAGCGTAATATACCCAATAACATATTATTTACGGTAGGTGAGATTATAAGTAATCTCTGCATATAACTTATGTGAAATAAGGGGTATAATATAGGATAGTAGTCGTATAAGTTAGTACCCATTGAGTAGTATTTAGGATTTTTAGAGGTAATTTTTTGATTACTTAGTTTAGGGTAGGTAAGGTTATATAGTTTTTTTTTATAGTACCACATTAGAATAAGTTTAGGGTTACCCAATTTCAATAACAATTATATAAGTTAGTTTACATAAAAAATACTAGTGATTATTACTGTAGTACCTGCGTAATGAATTTACCTTAAATAGTGTTTACAGTATTATAAACTACTTTCGACCCATAAATTAGCTCTTATGTTATATCTGTCAACCTCACTTAACTTAAAAACTTTTAGTAGAAATTTTAGTAGAAATAGTTGCACAAATATAGTATCTGAGGGGGCCGGTATAGCTAAATCAACAGTACTCGTATTATAAATGATAGGTACTACACCCATAGTATAAATATTTAATTTATACAATTGACTTAGAGTCCCCTTATGATAATTTATATCCAACACTAATGCGTTATTAAACCCACCGACCTTAAAGAGTTTATAGATTAACCGGAGATAGTTATGGTTTAGTGAGGATGTTACAAATAATAGTAATTGATTATACCTCCAAAATACTTTTAATTTAGATAACGTAAGTCAATTTACCGAGAAAATTTCATTTTTAAAAAAAACTGTACCAAAAAGTGTATATTTTATGTTATAGAATTTGAGGTTATAGAAATACTGCGATATTTCAACTCATTTACTATAGAACTTGGCTATACTAAATATGACTAATCCACGCCCGGTACTTTTTATGTATAAGTTTATAAACGAGTTATGCACTTTCTTGTCCACCAAAAATGATGTTATAGATATATTTAAGTAGTGTTTAAATATTTTCTTAAAAATTAATTTATTTTTAGAAAAATTTAAATTACTTACGCACTTAAAGTCTTTAAATTTGGGTTTTTCACCGATATAGTTACTGTAAGGGGGGTAATTTATGTAGTTTATTTTATTTAGTAAATAGAGTATGTTATAGGCGTAGAATTTGTTAGAAACTATGAGGAGGTATGGAATAAAAATATTTACAGTGGTTTTACCTGAGAAACTATAATTACAGTTTTTAGGGTTAAGTTTAAACATTATAAGGGTAAGTAGTAGGACTTGAACCTACAACCTCCAGGGTCACAACCTATTACTCTACCAATTGAGCTATACCTACCTAAAGCAGTAAAACCTACGTACTAGATATCTACAAAATATATAAATATATATAACTTAATATTATAATTAATGTGGAGTGGTAAGTTGAGTACATAAAGTACCTATAGTTATATGAGTAGTTTAGGTTTATCATATAAAAAAAAGAGTTTAGGGTTAGGAAAAATATAAAAAAATTTATATACTTAAGTAGTTTAGAGGAGGAGCTTTCGAGAAAAAAAATAACATGTTGTTTTATGATTAAAAAGTTTGAAGATGATATGGTATCTATAGGTGTCGAGTAGTTGAATAAGAGGAGTAGTAACGATTCGCCAAAGAAAAAGAAAAATATTCAAAAAATTAATAAGACATAAGACGTCAACCTAGAGGTTATAGCTGTAAATTGGTATTTATGCTTAAACGATTTGTATCATTGGGATTTATTTGTATAGGACACCACATTTAAGTTCTGATTAAATTTAAAGCCTCAATTACCGGAATACACAGTTATTGACCCTTTTTTTATATTAAACATTACAAGAAATATTAAGAAAAACATATAAATAGGTGTAAAAAAGAAACTAACTAGTCAACACCCCCGTACAAAATAAGAAATAAAATCTTCGCGCATTACTTGTAAAAGTAGAAATTCTTTACCTAAAAAACCAGCACTATAAGGTAAACCGGCTAGGTTAAAACATACACCAAAAAGTAGAACAGTTATATCAAAAGAGTAGAGGTAGGCTCCGCCCATTTGACGCATATCAGTATTACCACTAAAGAAATGGACTATATACCCGACTAGCACAAATAAGAAAGCTTTGTTTAGTGCATGTATAATTAGGTATAGTAATACCTCCTCATAACAACAAAATCCACATCCACAAACGAGGTACCCTATCTGACTTATAGTTGAGTAGGCGACTAACTTCTTTACATCATTTTGAAAAGTGGCGGTTATAGACCCGAAAGAGAGGGTTAGGGCCCCCCATAAAATAAGATAGTAGTTCGTAAAAACAGTAAATTCGAATAGTATTGAGAACCTTATTACCAAAAAAATACCAGCAACTACTAAAGTAGATGAGTGTATTAACGCGGAAGCTGGTGTAGGCGCTTCCATTGCATCCGGTAACCATACATGGGAAAAGAATTGTGCAGCTTTTATACCACCAGAGGTAACTAAGCAAAATGAAAAGAAGGTTAGAAAATGTAAAGCGGTAGACCCAAGAAACATATAATGAAAAGCCATAAAAGGTATTTGTACGAAAATTAATGATAGGTCCGTAGTCATAAAAGAATTTATAGTCATTAGAAATGATAAAAACATGAACATATCACTAATCCTAGAGAAGACAAAGGTTTTTAAAGCAGCCTTCAATGTGTATATACGTGTGGAGTAAAAATTTACTAATAGAAACGAGAATAACCCTATACACTCCCAAGCAAAAAGTATTAAGAAGTAGTCGTAGCAGTAAAATAAAAATACTACACTTGTAGCAAACAGGTTTAGAAGGTAGAGTAGTCGGTTAATAAAAGCTTCCCTATACATATATTCAACACCGAAGTATAAAGCGAACACCGTTAAAGTTAAGACTAGTATCGATGATACTAAGGCTAACGTATCTACACAAAAAATTAAATTTGAGTCTATTAAGTCTAAACAGAAAAATCAACGTCCGAAATCAACATAAAAATAATTACCGTTCATCAAAATTAAATAAAGTTCGTATAACGAAAATATAATTACAGACAAAAAAGACATGCATGAACTGAAGAAAGTTCCTATAGGACCTAACCATCTTTTAAAAAGAAAGATAAATAAACAATGTATTATTAGTATGATTGGGGCAAAAGAACATATAGTAGACAAGATACAGTAAATTAAATTAAGTTCGACTAACTCAGCGGCTCAACTTATTATAGGTGCCTTATTTTAAAGTAAAATAGGTTAATAAACATGTAAAAATTAAAATTAAAGTTATAGATTAGGTCGGCTGAGGGTGTACTAAACCTAGTTACGTTAATATAGGAGTTAAGGAGAAGTACGTTGAGAGTTGTGTAGAGTAGTTGATTAATTTTATTTTTATAGACAGGTAATTTAACTAACTTAACGTTATTTTTATAAAAATAAAATAATTCTAAATTATTACTATGTTTTATAGTTTTGGTTGCAGTAAACTCCAGTAAATACTTAAAAAATTTATACAAGAGACTTTTTAGAAGATTGTAAGAGGAGTAGTTTAAACTTTTTATAGAGAAAAGATTAAACATAAAGAATGGGTTATGTTTAAAGTATTTTGTAAAGAGGTTAGTATTATAGACTAGGTTTGTAAATATAAAACTTCGGTATTTTAGGCATATTGTAGGTACCCTCTTGATAGAGCTTTCGGTTAACACGTAAATTTTAGAGAAATTTTGTACTACAAAACTTTGAATTATACTTAAGTTATACACTAAATAAACTTACTATACTTTAATCTAACTAAGTTAGTTGTTGTAGGTAAAAATTATTTTTTTTAAAATATAACTAGGAGGTGTTTACAGAAAAAGAGGTAAAGAAGACACACAACAACACTAAAAGTTGTGTCTAGTAACGACGGCGATAGATCATATATGGTTATTTTGCTCGTGTACATAAGTACTTGGTTAATTACTTGTTGTTTTAGGAAAGTATCCGAATTATCTAATATAAAAAATTGTAAATTCGTATTAGAATTAAATCATACGAATGAGTTATGGAATTCAGTCTGTAAAGAATCATAGAGGTTTGGGGACGACATTATAATAAAAGCGTCGTTAATTAGGGGGTAATTTGAATATGGACTACGCCTTACTATACCGCTAAAGTCCGTAAACATAGTATTTAAGTATTCCCATATTATAAAAGTGGAGTAATTTAGGTATATAGGTTGTAATAATGTTATAGTTAACAGGGTATGGAATACCGACAATCTTATATTAGTTATTACAGTAAATATAATTAGGAACCATTTGTTTATTGAAATTCAAGTAAATAAGGTAACAAGTAATATTATTAAAGAACTTTGTATAGATATAAATACTGTAATTGTAAATAAAAGTAAGTATAATTTGGGGTTGATCGGGTACACCCAATCCATAGACAAGTTTAAGTTAAGTAGTGTCGGTAATATATTGTTTAAGACGGGGTTAAAGCTTAGTAGGTACAGGTACCCCAATAAAATTAATATAATAGTAGTAGTTAGGTTACGACCCGTAACGTAACTATTTAAATTAGCGTGATATATAAATTTCCTAAATTTAATATATTTTTGGAGTATTTTATACGTAAAATAGTAAGATAAGAGTGAAACAAAGACTATTGAAATAAAAGTCATATTTACATACGCATAATTTATAATATTTAATCCAAAGTTATGGGAAACTACTGAGTACCCCATTTGTATTATCGCATAAATAGATAAGACAAGGAGAATATAAAATACAAAAAAAATAAACTTTTGTATAAATAAATTTATATATAATGTGTGTAGGACAAGGAGAATAAATGTTAATATTAGTAACCCGAAAACTTCGGAAGAATCCCAATTCCATCAACCGCCTCATGAGCCCTCCTGTAATGCCCACCAAGAACCTAGGTATAGGGACGTTAGGCTTATGGAAAGGTACAAGAATAGTTTAGTTATTCCAGATTTGTATAAGTTTAGTAAAAAAAAATTAGTATAAAAAGAGTTTCTATAAATTTGGTATACGTTAGTAAGCTGCACTATCTTAAAAATAAATATAAACGAGGAAAAGAATAATATGGGGTGGTACTTGTTTAACGGGTTAGTAAGTAAATTATTAAAGAAGTAAGGTATTGTAAAAGAGTTATAGTAGTTATTATTAGTTATATAATAGTTATAGGCGCTTCAAAGTAGATAAACATACAAGACAAACAATATAAATATAGTTAGTACATTCTTAAACCTTGTATAATTAAGTTCGAATAAGGTTAGTAAGAAGACGAGTAGGGTTGGTAGTAGAAAAAATTGGACTCAGAAAAAATAATAATTATTGTAATAGTAGTCGCTTAAATTTATATGCGAATAGACGTCTAAAAAATTAGTACATAACGTGAATTTAATTATAAAGAACGAGGTTACGTAGTACGTAGTGAGGTATACTAAGGGTACCGGTAAGGCGTATTTAAAATTAAGTATGATTAAAAAAATAGTGCTGAAAAAAAATTACTATGGGTGTAAGATAAGAATATTGGGGGTAATAAACTTAATACCTCAAAACTACCCCAACCACCTATAAAAAAAATAACAAAATGTATTACTGATATAACTAGGTGCATATATTCACATAACATAATCATTAGTAGCATAGAACCGTTGTATTCTGTCGCATACCCTGCAACAACTTCAGCTTCGGTTTCAGAATGATCAAAGGGTGCACGTTTTGATTCTAAAAATAAAATTAGTATAAAACCTGAAGCTGCCGGTGCATATAAGAATAAGGACCAATAACTTGATTGGAATAAAACAAAATCATGGAAATTTGCTGATTGTGAACTAAAAACAAGTAGTGAGTATATTACTGTTATAAATATATCTAATGATATAACATGTACCAAACCCCTGACCGTACCTATTATGGCATACCTAGACTGGCTTAGGAGACCCAGTACTGAAAAAAATATATTGGATAGTAGAATTAGTATTAAATGGTAAAGTATCATCGAGTCCACACCATCAATTAGTAACATGCTAGGTCCTCATGCAAAATTTAATGAAAATAGTAGTTGCGCCGTAAATAATAATGACAAGAATATAGGAGCAAGGGTTGTAGTTGATCGAGGTATAATAAATAATTCTTTACTGAGCATTTTAAGTAGATCAGCTACTATTTGAAATGCACCATTACGTCCCATTATACTAGGACCCATCCGTCTGTGGGCAAATGCTAAAAGTTTACGTTCAGATAATATAACAAACAAAGATAATAATATGACAAGTAGGGAACTTAATAAAATACCTTCTGACAATTTTTATATTTTATATTTAAAAGTAGTTTACGAAGTTATCGGTATAAATTAGGGAGAGGTGGTCCCACAATACAAATCCGTATAATAAGGATCAGTTGTGGTGGGGTAAGTTACTTAAGGTTATAAAATTTCATACTACAAAAATATAAAAAAAACTAAAACGTTATATTACTATAATTAGTATTATTATTAGGAAGAATAAAGTTACTGCAAAATATAATATAGTAGTTAACATCTCGAATACGTTATTAACTTCGAAAAGGGTAATTTTATGCATATACCAGATTAGGTAGTCTATATAGAGCTTAACTACAGAGTCGAAAACTAATCGCTCACTGAATAGAAATCCTGTATATATAACGAATTTACGTAATCATATATCAGCCGTTTTTTTTTGTAAAAAATCAAATAAGAAACCATCTACCCATAAATGCTCATTACGTAAATAATAAATGTAAAGAAATTTTAAATTAAAGATGGTTTTTAATCATAATGTCAAAAATATTTGATTAAGGGTAAGTTGTGAGTTTAGGTACTTTAGGCTATTTATAAAATTTAAGTTTAAAAGTTTGTATAAAATATCGTTAAAGACTTGCATAAGTTAACTTATATTAGTATATAAGCTTAACTATTTGAAAGTAAATTCTTATTTTTAAGTGAGTTTCTCTCAAACCTAAGCATATAAATACTACACTTACGGACTAATGTTTGACTAAATTGGAAAATATAGTGGTCTATAAGATCTAGATGGTGTACTATTCAAGCAAGGTATACATACATATATTGGTATGAGAACTTTACTCAAGGGTTACCCACATAACCACCTTCAGGCTCATAATAATATCTACCGCAAGGTAGCATACTCGAAGCACAAAAAACAGACATTAGAAATGTAATAAAGAAGGTAGTTTGTAGGAGTGAGTTTTGCATAGGTATAGTAGCTACGTATTTATGGTAAGAGTTATAGAGGTTATATATAATAGGTAGGAATGATAATAATACAAACCATAAACCCATCCACATTAAACCTTCATAGTGTGTTGGGGTTAACACTAAGATTCCCATTAGTGGCCTAAAGTATCAATGAGGTGCAACACCGTAGAAACGTATATCGTCTAGTTCGGATATATTTCACCTTTCAAAAAAAAAAAAATTAACTGTAGCTCCGTTCCAATGGTGTAAGAAGAAGTAAATAAATACGAACATTATTCAGTATCAGGCGTCCTGTACTTCTTTTAAAATCGCGTCGTAGAATCAAGATATATATGAACCAGACTTATCTTCGTAAACATTTTCACCACTATCAGTATCCCATGACTCATGACAAAATAATAAATGGAGTTTGACTAGGTATAGATAGTACCACGGTATAAAATAATGAAACATCATCATACGCGTTAATTGATCTGTGTTTAGGTGCTTATTTGTGAAGACTATATAATACGTCTTGTAAAGGTTATTAAAGAGGGACCAGAATATATTAGCAACTATAGTTAATGTTATATCACTAAGGTGTGTACAACTAAGTGATATACCTAGAAAAATAATATAATGGAACCATAAGAATGCATAACCTCCTAATAATCACCCGTCTGATTCCGAAGTTACGTAGTTTTTTAGGTAAAGTTTTTTAAAAATATGTAAATAGGACAAGACCATTAAAGTATCTACCCCCCTCACATGCATATAAAAAATTTCAGCACCAAATCTAGTATCATTAAACATTTCCTCACGTAATTCAATAACTAGTCCAGGTTCCGGCATAAAATATCATCCTAAAAAAAAACCCGATGCTATCTGTAAAACAATTGTCATGATTAACATAAACCCTATAATAGATGTAACACTAGAAAAAGGTAATACTAGTCTATTAACATAAAAATTTAAATATGAAAAAACCATTGACGACAGTGAAACTAAATTTCATGATCAATTTGTAATTATATCGATATTTTGAAAACTTGGGTGATAACCCCATAAAGCTTTACGGAAATTACGTCCTTCTATCATTATATCATTATATCATTATATTATTATAACTTTGGTGTATATTTTATTCTTGCCAATATAAAACATGTCTCTCGTAATCAATGTTTAGACTTGCAAACAATATAAAAATAAAAAAAAAAATTAACCATAACTCGTATACACCTGTAAATGTTGAACCTGATATAAACGGAAATAGGAAAACTAGTTCGATATCATATAGTAGGAAGAAAACACAAATTAGCAGGAATTGCAGAGACAATTGAATTGGACGTTGGGTTTGTGGCTTAAAACCACATTCATAGTAATCTCGACGTGTTGGCTTTAAAAATCCAAATCTACGTAAAATATCTTTATAAGTAATTGAGGTTAAAATGTTATAGACTATAACAGCCAAGAACGTTGTTGATATTATTAAGATCCATACTTCAAAATCACCTATACTATAAATATAACTATAACTATAACTATAACTATCTAAACTTTAGCGGCTAGGTACGATACGGCTAACCCTTTCCTACAATTACGGTATACGTAGTTATATGAAAAAGATTTTACTCTATACGCCCAAGTTTTTTTAGGTTTATAGGATATGTTAGAGAGTAGTTCGTAGAGACGTAAATAAAGTTTACGTTGAGGTAACGAGCGTAATTCTTTGATTAGCCAAGAGATAACAATTAACGCTCTTTTATAAAGAGGTATGTATTTCCATACGAACATAAATTTACCTGATTTACCTCGGGTATTTTTATATATATTCTTACTTACTTTATAAATATATAATGAGAATATAGGGTACGATCTCCCTATAAAACTAGTAAGTAGATTTGGTAAATTAAGTGACGTTTTTAACTTAAGGTTAGGTGGTAGTTGTGCCTGACTTATAGTATAGGTACTTAACTGTCGATATAACTTAAGTCAACTAGTATTGTTTATGTTATGGAAATAGTTTTTAAGTATTAAATTTCAGGCGTAATTTATTCCTTTTAAAAATTTTAGGAATTTACCATGTACCATTACATAGTTAACTAGTTTTATAGTCGACATTTGGTTGGTTTCCCTTGATAAAGAACTTATATTAATTAGAGTTTTAGGAATTTCAATATGTATACTACTAAAAAAATACTTAAACAGGTTGTGCGTTAACAACTTAAATTCGTAATGTAAAGCAGTTTGGGGGGGTAGGTTAAGAGTAGTGGACGAGTTTATTTTATTAGACAATGATTTTTTTGATTTATATTTT
>Ga0115000_10005335_pt1 | contig 10318 bp, 14 predicted proteins | sample ArcticOcean_MG_C_6_FD_89690 | JGI IMG/M metagenome (GOLD analysis project Ga0115000, IMG submission 89690) | Marine microbial communities from western Arctic Ocean - ArcticOcean_MG_CB8_128 | ecosystem: Environmental > Aquatic > Marine > Oceanic | place: Arctic Ocean: Canada Basin | collected... | reverse complement strand
TGCAATTGTTTCATTTTTAAATGCTAAAAATTTACCTTCATTCGTTACCGCAAGTTCTGCATGGGTAACGTGGTCTCTACCATGAGTATCTGTTAAAAAAGATTCTGTTCTTTCAGCAACCCATTTTATTGGTCTTTCAATTTTTTTTGATGCCCAACTACAAACTATTTCTTCATTATAAACGTTAATTTTTGATCCAAAACCACCTCCAACATCTGGCGCAACTACTCTTAATTTATTTTCGGGTGCTACTCCACCAAATGCAGACATTATCAATCTAGAAAGGTGCGGGTTTTGGCTAGTTGTATATAAAGTTATTTCTTCAGATGCTGTATTATAATCTACTACACACGCTCTAGGTTCCATTGCATTGGGAATACATCTGTTATTAATTAAGTCTATTTTAATAATTTTATCAGCTTTTGCAAAAGCTTCTTCAACAGCTTTTCTGTCACCTAACAACCAATCATAACAAAGATTTTTTTCTATTCCGTCATGAATAGTTTCTCCTTTCATAGCGTCAGCTGTATTAATTACACCTTTTAAAACTTTATAATCAACATTGACTAAATCTGCAGCCGCTTTAGCTTCGTCTAAAGATTCTGCAAATACTACGGCTATAGGTTCTCCTACAAAATTTACACTATCTTTGGCTAAGGGAGGATTTGCTGGAACTTTCATCTCAGATCCATCTTCACTTCTGATTGCCCATCCAGCTATTAAGCCACCAATTTTATCTGTAGCAATTTCTGCTCCTGTTAAAATTTCTACAACACCCATGGCTTTTAAAGCCTTAGATATATCTATTTTTTTAATTTTTGCTCTTGCATGAGGAGATCTTACAAACACAGCATATGTTTGGTTCGAAATATTGATATCTGCAGTATATCTTCCTTTGCCTGTTAATAATCTTTTGTCTTCTTTTCTTTCTACTCTTGAACCTACTAAACTAGCCATATAAATACTCCTTTAATTACATTTTTGAAGCTGCTTCTTTAACTGCTGCAACAATATTTTGATAACCTGTACATCTACAGATATTTCCTTCTAGCCACTCCCTAATTTCTGTGTCACTTGGGTCTTTTTTATTTTTTAATAGATCAATTGCACTCATAACCATTCCTGGCGTACAAAAACCACATTGAAGTCCATGCATTTTCTTAAATGCTTCTTGCATTGGATGCATTTTTCCATCACTAACCAAGCCTTCTATTGTGGTAACTTTTGAGCCATTAATATCTGCAGCTAGAGTCGAGCAACTTTTTATTGATTTACCATTAACGTGAACCACGCATGCTCCACATTGGCTGGTGTCACATCCTACGTGTGTGCCATTTAAATTTAAATTATCTCTTAAGAAAATTGATAAGATTGTATGATCTGGTACGTCTTTACTTACTTTTTTACCGTTAACTTCTAAAGTTACTTTTGTCATCAAGCTCTCTCCTTCTCGATTAATTAGTAATGACAAATTACATCATAACAAAGAAGCTTACTCAAGATTAAAAAATATAAACTTTCTACTTATGCTAGAAAATAATACCCAGCAAATGTTAAAAAAATTAAAAGTAATGAATAAACTAATTTTTTATTGAATGGTTTTGCAATGCTTTTGTTCATTGGGGCTTCAATTTGAGTTTTATCGCCAGGTTTAACTACTTTTAATTTAGGGGCAATTAACTCTGAAAATTTTCCAAAAAATATATCTGCCATTTTTTTTGCAGTCATATCGATTAATCGTGAACCTACTTGTGCAATTTTACCACCTACATTTGCCTCAACATTATAAATAAGTTTTGTTCCACCTTCGCAATCTTCAAGGTTAACTGTAGCTTCTCCCGAAGCAAATCCAACTGGTGAATTGCCTGAGCCTGTTATCTTATAGCTGTTAGGAGGATTAAGATCTTTCAACTCAACATCTCCTGTAAAGCTTGCATTAAATGGTCCAATTTTATTGGTTGCTGTCGCTGTAAACTCTGTATCAGAATTTTTTTTGAATTCTTCACAACCTGGTATTGCTTTTTTTAATATCTCAGGGTCATTTAAACTTTCCCATACTTTTTGTTTTTCTAGATTAATTTGATATGATCCACTAAGTTTCATTAATAATTTTTATACTAATTAAATATGGATAATAATACAAAAAAAGAATTACAATCTGCAACATTTGAAAGATTACTAAATCATTTAAATGAAAGAAAAGATGTGCAGAATATTGATATAATGAATCTTGCTGGTTTTTGTAGAAATTGCTTATCTAGATGGTACAGAGAAGAAGCAGAAAAAAAAAGTATTACAATCACAGATGATGAGGCTCGAAAACATGTTTATGGAATGCCTTATTCAGAGTGGAAAAAAAAATACCAAAAATGATTATCTTTCTTTTAATCTGGGAAATAACTCAATAAAATTACACGGCTTGTGATTAAAATCAAGTTGGTGCTTTAAAATTCCATCCCATGCATCAGTAACACCTCCTGATGATCCGGGTAATACAAAAATATACTTACCATTAGCTAGTACCGCACAAGCTCTAGATTGTATTGCTGATGTACCAACTGTTTTAAGGCTAATTGTTCTAAATACTTCACCAAATCCTGGTATATGCTTATCTGCTATTTTGTTTACTGCTTCAGGAGTAATATCTCTTCCCGTCAAACCAGTTCCACCTGTTGTTATAATAACATCTATGTTTTTTTGATTTATCCAATCTTTTAAAATTACAATAATATCTTCTTCATTATCTTTACAAATCTTTCTATCTATCAATTTATGTTTTGCTTCATCAATTTTATTAACTAAAATAGATCCTGATTTATCATTTTCTAAAGTTCTAGTGTCTGTAACTGTTAAAAGTGCTATGTTTACAATCATAAATTTAAATTAATTATAATGGTTATATTATCAATTTTATTTTTTATAACAGCAATATTATATTCAAGTGTTGGTTTTGGTGGTGGGTCAACATACTTGGCACTATTTTTAATTTGGGAGATTCCTTATTATATTTTTCCAATAATGGCTCTTTTTTGTAACATGATTGTTGTCTCAGGCAATTGTTTTAATTACATCAAAGCCGGAAATCTTAATTTAAAACTGTTAATACCTTATCTAATTGGGTCAATTCCCTTAGCTTTTATTGGTGGCTCTCTTTCTGTGGATAAAAATTTTTTTGAAATATTATTGTTCTTTGTTTTAACTACAGCTGGCATATTACTATTAATCAACTTCAAATCGTATGATAATAATGTAGATAAATACAGAAAAGTTCCTTTAATATTTTCAATTATCATAGGATGTATTTTAGGGTTTATTTCAGGAGTTGTAGGAATTGGTGGAGGAATTTTTTTAAGTCCTTTACTTTTTTTACTTAAAGCAGCTAAACCAAAACATATCGTTACTACAGCATCAGTATTTATTTTAATTAACTCTTTATTGGGAATTTTAGGGCAGCTAACAAAAGATATTATCTTAAATGAAATTTTAGATTACTGGTTCCTTATAATAGTAGTTTTAATTGGAGGCCAAATAGGTAATTTTTTAAATTTAAAAATTTTACCAGCTAGAATATTAGCTTTAATAACTGGCAGTCTTGTTTTGTTTGTTTCTATCAGAATGGGCGTAAGATTATTTTTATAGACTTGCAAAATATACTTATTTATATATATAATTAAGTTGCCGATTTGATCCGTATTGCAGGCATTAACTGCTAAAATGGAAATCATTAATAAACGGTAAAAGTAGTAAAGTTAAATTGTGAAGTTAGTCTAAGACTAAAGCGCTTAAAATAGGAAATGAAAATGGATAATGATTTTTTTAAAAAGATACGAATTTTAGATGGTGGAATGGGGCAAGAATTGCTTGCAAGAGGTATGGAGCCTAATGGAACTCTTTGGAGTGCAAATGCTTTGTTACAAAGAAAATATCACTCACTTTTATTGGATATACACTTAGATTTTATAAAATCAGGAGCTGAAGTTATAGTAACCAACACCTTTACTTTAAGAAGAAAAAGATTGCGTGATAACGGAATTGAAGATCAGTTCGAATATTTAAATAAAAAAGCTGGGGAAATAGCAAAGAAAGCTAAAGAATTAAATCCTAATGTTTTAATAGCAGGAGGTCTACCCCCCCAAAACAACACATATGAGGCTGACACTAGAGACGATAGTGAAATTAAAGAAGATTTTTTTGAACAAGCTAAAACTTTAAACCCATTTATCGATTTTTTTTATTTTGACGTATTGAGTAGTGTCAAAGAATTTAAACTAGGGATTGAAGCTATCAAAGATTTTAACAAGCCTTATTTGATTGGAGCACATATTTCTGATGGAACTAAATTACCAAGCAGTGAAACTATCTCTGATATAATTAACAAGATTAAACATAAAAGTTTGCTTGGAATAATACTTTCATGTGTTTCACCAGAAAATTATGAAAAAAATATAGATGAATTAAAAAGATTAGATATTCCATTTGGTTTTAAGCTTAATGGATTTGTAACTACAGTTTCAAAAGATGGGTATATCGCTAAATATGCCAAAAGTAATGGAAACCCAAATGAATTTTTGGGACAAAGAAAAGACCTCACACCTGAGAAAATGTCAGTATTTGCTAAAAAATTTAAAGATGCAGGTGCAACTATCTTGGGGGGCTGTTGTGAGACAAGACCAGATCATATTAAAGAGTTTGCAAAACTTAAGTAACTATTTAGATGTTTTACTTTTTCTAACAAAGTAAAGTCCTACTGCCACCGCTACTAATGATACTAAAATTTTTGGAGTGATCATTTCTTTTAAAAATATATAGCTTAAAATCATTCCAAATATTGGAATTAAATAAGACACTTGAGACTGAAATATTAAACCATTATTTTTTAAAATTCTAAATCTTAGTAACCACGCTAACCCAGTAGAGACAACTCCTAAATAAATTACTGAGATTGTAGAATCAACACTTGGACTTAAAGTCCAAGGTTTTTCAATAAAACACATTAAAGGTATTAAGATTATTACTGCCCAAATTAATATTGATCCTGTTACATTTTCATTTTCTTTCTTACTAATCTTAAGAGTTAAAACTCCACCTACAACATAACAAGTTGATCCCAATAAAATTAATAATGCAGAAATAAAATTACTATCATTAATTAATAAGTCGTCTGAAAATAAATAGATAATCCCTGAAAAACCAATTAAAATTCCAAAAGTTTTTATAAAATTAAATTTTTCGTATTTGGTAAAGAAATGACCTAATATTGTTGAACTTAAGGGTGTTGTAGACATTAAAATTGCAGCTAAATTACTTTGAACTGATTTTACTCCGTAAGCTATTAAAAAAAATGGTGCTACTAAATTAATAAAACCTATCATAGCAAACCAATGCCAATCTTTGGAGAATGCTTCTATCTTAATATTCTTGTATAAACATAATAGCAATACTGGTATAGCTCCAAAAAAAACTCTTAGAAACGCAATTGTTACTGGTCCATAAGAATAAGTTGCAATTTTGATATTAAAAAAAGCAGAAGCCCAAATTAAAGCTAAAAAAGTTAATAAAATATAATCAATTATTTTTGGTTCTCTCATTCGCTTAATTCTTTAATTTCACCATTTGTTATTTTTTGAAGCTTTATGAAATCTATTTTAAAAACACAGTTTGGATGACCAGCGGCTGCGTAAAGGTTATTAAATCTTTCAAGTGAATTGTCTATAAAAATTTTTACTTTATTTAAATGCCCTACTGGTGAAACTCCACCAATTGTGTAACCAGTTTGAGTTTTTACATCTTTTGGGTCCGCCATTGATATATTCTTTTTGCTAGTAATATTTCTTAACTGATTTACAGAACATCTTTTGTCTCCTGCGACTAAAGATAAGATATAACCATCTTCGGTTTTAAATAATAAACTTTTTACTATTGCTCCTACTTCACACTTCAAAGATAAGGCTGCTTCTTTTGCCGTTCTTGCTGTATCTTCTAAAACAATAACCTTTAATGTTTCGTCAAAATCTTTAAGCGCTTTTTCTGCTCTTTTGACTGCTTCTTTGTCTAATAAACTCATATTTCAACTAACAATTGATTGATAATTTTACATTTAACAGTCTAATACACATGTAAAAAATGCATAGGTGGTATTTATTAAAAAAGCGATATTATTCAACATTTTTTTGATAATAAATGTCAATAAAATTTATATAGGAGAATAAATGAGTGCTAAAAATGTCTTAAAATTCATTAAAGAAAAAGAAGCAGAATTTGTTGATCTAAGGTTTACAGACCCAAAAGGGAAGCTGCAACATCTAACTATGGATGTAACTATTGTTGATGAAGAAATGATTAACGATGGTGTTTTTTTTGACGGTTCTTCTATAGCTGGATGGAAAGCTATCAATGAGTCTGACATGATTTTAAAGCCAGATACAAGTAGAATGTTTATGGACCCTTTTACATCTCATAATACTCTAGTTCTTTTCTGCGATATTTTAGATGCTGTCAAAAGAACTCCTTATGAAAGAGACCCAAGAGGAATAGCAAAAAAAGCTGAAGCATATTTAATAAAATCTGGTGTAGGTGATAAAGCCTTTTTTGGTCCAGAGCCAGAATTTTTCGTTTTTGATGATGTAAGAATTAAAAATGATCCGAATGACACTGGTTTTAAGATTGATAGCAAAGAAGGTCCATATAACTCTGGTAAAGAATATCCTAACGGCAACATGGGTCATAGACCTCCTGTAAAAGGTGGATACTTTCCAGTACCCCCAGTTGATAGTGAACAGGATATGAGAAGTGAATATTTAAAGAGTCTAAAAGAGGTTGGAATTAAAGTTGAAAAACATCATCATGAAGTTGCTCCTAGTCAACATGAGCTTGGAATGTATTTTGGAACTTTGGTAGACCAAGCTGATAACGTTCAATTGTATAAATATGTAGTTCAAATGGTGACTCATTCGTTTGGGAAAACGGCAACGTTTATGCCTAAGCCAGTTGCTGGTGATAATGGATCTGGAATGCATATTCATCAATCCATTTGGAGAGGTAAAACACCAGTTTTTTCTGGTAACGCTTATGCTGGATTATCTGAAACTGCTTTACATTATATTGGTGGAATTTTAAAACATGCAAAAGCAATTAATGCTTTTGCTAACTCTACTACTAACAGTTATAAAAGATTAATCCCTGGATTTGAAGCTCCAGTTTTACTTGCTTACTCTGCAAGAAATAGATCTGCCTCATGTAGGATTCCAATTACTTTAAGTAAGAATGGTGCTAGATGTGAAATAAGATTTCCAGATGCTGCTGGAAACCCCTACTTAACCTTCGCCGCAATGCTTATGGCTGGTCTTGATGGAATTAAAAATAAAATCAACCCTGGTAAATCTTTTGATGAAGATTTATATGATCTTCCACCAGAGGCAGTAAAAAATATTCCTACTGTATGTGGATCTTTAAGAGAAGCAATGGAAAGCTTGGATAAAGATAGAGAATTTTTAACTCAAGGTGGTGTATTTACTGACGATCAGATTGACGCCTATATTGCATTAAAATTTGAAGAGATACACAAATTCGAGCATGCTCCTCATCCTGTAGAGTTCGAAATGTATTATAGTAGTTAGAAGTAGTTACTGTTTAGTGGTTGCAACTGTATCTTTGTTAATTCCTTTTTTAACAACGTAATCCTGAGTGCCATTTGCACCAGTATTTACTTCCTTACGAAGGTTTTTAAAAAAAGATCTTTCTTTCAAAGACTTTTCTAAATTTTTAACAAGATTTTTAAATTCAAACTTATTCATGTCTAATCTTTACACTAGATATGCAAATAATGCAATGCTGGTATGCTAAAAATGAAAATTATACTTTGAACGATTCTCCACAGCCACAACGCTCAGATTCATTAGGGTTATTGAATACAAATGAGGACGAAAATTCCTCTTTTTTATAGTCCATTTCAGTGCCAAGCAAATACATTACAGCAGCCGCGTCTACAAAAACCTTTACACCTTTTTCTTCAATAATTTCGTCATTTGGATTAACTTCTTTAGCATATTCCATAACGTAAGACATGCCCGCACACCCACCAGACTTAACTGCTACTCTTACCCCTAGAGAATTGGTTTCAACCCCAGCCATAATTTCTTTAATTCGATTAGCTGCATTATCGCTTAATCTAATAATCTGATTCATTATAAATTTAACTCCAATTTTGCAGCTTCTGACATCATATCTTTATTCCACGGTGGTTCAAAAACTAAATCAAGATCAACTTTTTCAACTCCTTCGACTTGCATTGCGCTGTCTTTTACTTCTTGAGGTAAACTTTCTGCAACTGGGCAATTGGGTGAGGTTAATGTCATTATAATCTTGGCTGTATTCTCATTTTCTATTTTAACGTCATAAATTAATCCTAGTTCATAAATATTAACTGGTATTTCGGGATCATAAATTTTTCTGATCTCTTCAATTATTTCTTTTTTTAAATCCATAATTAACCTAATTGTTCAGTATTAATTTCTTCTTGAGTATTGTCAATCGCAGAAATTAAAGTATGCCAAGATAAAGTGGCACATTTAACTCTCATTGGATATTGTTTTACTCCTGATAAGCACATAAGTTTAGTTTTTTCATCTTCTTTTAAATTTTTTGATTTTAATTCTGGATTTTCTTTAATCATACCTAAGAAATCATTTACAATTTCTTTAACTACAGGTTCTTCTTTTCCTTTTATTAAATCTGTCATAATTGAAGCTGAAGCCATTGAAATTGCACAGCCACTACCTTCAAATGATATATCTTCAACTTTCTTTTTTTCATCTAACTTTAAATATATATGAACATTATCACCACATAAAGGATTATTCCCTTTTGCATCTTTATTAAAATTATCTGTCTTTCTAAGATTTCTTGGGTTTTTTCCATGTTCCAAAATAATTTCCTGATAGAGTTCTTTAATATTCATTATAAATTAAAAATTTTTTTACAATTGTTGATTGATGAATTAAGTTGATCTATATCTTCTTTTGTATTGTAGACTCCTAATGAAGCTCGAGCACTAGCTGGTATACCCAATTTATCATGAAGTATTTGACAACAATGATGTCCTGCTCTTATTGCAACACCATCTTCATCTAGTATTGTTGCAATGTCATGTGGGTGGACTCCTTCTATTGTAAAGGATAACACTGCACCTTTATTTTTTGGGCTACCTATTAGTTTTACAGAATTATTTTTTCTGAGTATTTCTTGACCATATTCAATCAATTCTTGTTCGTGCTTAACTATATTTTCAATTCCAATTTTTTCTAAGAATTTTATTGATTGATCAAAAGCTATAACTTGTGCAGTAGCCATTGTTCCTGCTTCATATTTGTTTGGTAAGTCACCATAAGTAATGCTGTCTTTTTTAACATCGTTAATCATCCCTCCACCACCTTGGTATGGAGGTAATTGCTCTAACCATTTTTTTTTTGCATAAAGTACTCCAAGTCCAGTTGGTCCATACATTTTGTGACATGAAATAGCATAAAAATCGCAGTCAATGTCTTGCATATCCAGCTTTAAATGAGGCGCTCCCTGACAACCATCAACTAAAACTGCAATCCCTTTAGAATGAGCTAATTCTGTTATTTCTTTAACTGGCAAAACAGCTCCTGTCACATTAGATAAATGAGTAATAGCAATTAATTTTGTTTTTGAAGTTATTTTTTTTTCAATACTTTCAAGAGTGATCTCGCCATCATCATTGATTTCTGCAAATTCTATCTTAATGCCTTTTGACTGTCTTAAAAAGTGCCATGGAACATAATTTGAGTGATGTTCAAGTTCTGTTATAAGAATTTCATCGCCTTGTTCTAAATATTTTTGTCCAAAAGTATTAGCCACAAGATTGATTGCTTCAGTTGCACCCTTAGTAAATACAATTTCATTTTTATCTTTAGCATTAATATATTTTTGAATTGACGAACGTGTATTTTCATAAAGATTAGTTGCTGCTACAGCTAAATAATGAACACTTCTGCCTGTATTTGAAAATTCGTTAGTATAAAATTCATTTACTCTATCAATTACAGATTGTGGTTTTTGAGATGAGTTAGCACTATCAAGGTAGACAAGGTCATTATTGTGAATCTTATTGTTAAATATGGGAAATTCTTTTTTAATATTTGATATACTCATTCTGTAATTCCTATCATATCTTTGATTAAATCTTTAATTTCTGTGTCTGTAATTTTTTCAACTGCGTCCAGTAGAAAACCATTAATTAATAATTCTTTAGATTGTTGGTGACTCAAGCCACGAGACATCAAATAAAATATTGCAT
>Ga0115000_10005334_pt1 | contig 10321 bp, 11 predicted proteins | sample ArcticOcean_MG_C_6_FD_89690 | JGI IMG/M metagenome (GOLD analysis project Ga0115000, IMG submission 89690) | Marine microbial communities from western Arctic Ocean - ArcticOcean_MG_CB8_128 | ecosystem: Environmental > Aquatic > Marine > Oceanic | place: Arctic Ocean: Canada Basin | collected... | reverse complement strand
TGAATGACTACTTTAGCACCTTTTAAATTTATATTCCATTTTTCAGCTGCTTCGCGAGTAATGATTGCAGTACCTCTTCCAGTAGCAGCCTCTCTTCCCTCTGAGCCTCCAAGCTCTAACGGCTTACCCGTAACGATACCAGGTGTATAACCATGAGTCTGACTGTATTCGTCCATAAACCAACTCATAACTTGAGCATTCGTATTGACATCAGGAGCAGGAATATCAATATTCACACCAATGATGGGGTCTATGGCACGAAAAAACCTTCTGGAAATTCTTTCAAGCTCTGTTTTACTGTAGTGACTGGGATTTATCTCAATTCCCCCTTTTCCACCACCGTAAGGAATATCAACTAAAGAAGTTTTCCAAGTCATTAATGTTGCCAACGATCTAACTTCCTCAATATCCACATGTTGATGATATCTAATACCACCTTTAAATGGACCTCTAGTATTATTATGTTGAACCCTATAACCGACAACACTGTCAATTTCACCATCGTCTTTTCTAAAAGGTATCTCTACTTTTAGCTCTCTATCTGGTATTTCCAGCGCTCTAGCAATATTTGACTTAAGACCTAATTTCTCTACTGCGCTTTTATAAGCTGTACCAGTTGGGTTTGTACTTGATGACATAATATGATTCCTTATCTATTTTTAAACTTAAATATATAATAGCTATTAAACTCATATTTTGATAATTATTTAACAATTAATATAGGAACATCACATTCATTCATTACCGATAGAGGGATGCTTCCTTTAAAAAACCTTTGAATTGGACTCATGCTAGATGCTTTCATTACAATTATTTTATCTTTACCAGCCCTGTTAATAATCTGTTCTACAATGTCGCCTCCTTCAATCCTATGAGAATGCTTTACCTTTGAACGCCTGATTAACTTTACTATTTTATCTATTTTAGATCTGCCTTCCAAATCTGAATCTTTCTCGTTAGTTACTGTCAAAATTTCAATCCCTACTTCAAGAGCGAGTGAAACTCGAATAGCATATTTAGCAACTTTCATCATACCACTTGAATCATTTAAAGGTAGTAAAATTTTATCAAATTTTTCATTATCATAATTATTAACAATCAATACTGAACTGTTGATGTATTGCAATAAATCATGTGACATGTTTCTCATTCTACTTTTTCCAAGTATTGTAACATCATATTTCCCGAATTGTACCTCCTCTCTCAACTCCGAAATAATATCACCATTCCTTAAAATAAGATTTACATCTTCGCAAACTGTTCCTGATAAATAAACGAGCTTTCTGTCTTCCCCATCATCAATCAACCTATTTTTAGGAAATCCTGTCTCTATTTGTTTTGAATCAATCAATTTATTATCTGATAGATAATTAAATGCCCACTCAAGCACGTCTACCCCTGGAGGGTCAAAATCCCAAGATTCCATTTGGTCTTGGGCAAGTTCAACCAGATGAGAACTGAATTCACTAATTTTCTCGCCAACGTCGATGATTGTAGTCTTAGCATTAAAAGCTTGAGCAACTTTCATTCCCAAACGAAGAGTTGGTTTAGAAAACTTTTTACTTCCAATGGCAATTAATATTTTCATATCTCAACCTTATTATATTTACCGGTTAAATAGAGGCCAATAGATGTTCACATAAGCTATTAGCAACAATATTGATATCATTCCAACCCTAAAACCAATTTTTATAAAATCCTTAGCTCGAATCATACCACTTGAATAGATAATTGTACAAGCAGGCGCAGCAACCGCTGTAAAATAACTAAATGCAGATGACATTGCTGTCAATAACCCGATATTTAACATTTCAGGAACTAAATTTAAATTTATCGGCCCAAGCACTGCTACTGTTGCAGAGCTTGATAAAACATTTGACATACCAGTGGTTATTAATATTATAACAAGCTCCCTAAAAAACGGGATAGTTTCCATAAAAGCACCTAAAAAATAAATTAACTTATCGGCAAGCCATGATGCTCCACCTGTCGTGCTAATACTCGTACCAAGTGAGATTGTTGCGCCAAAAAGAATAATTACGCCCCAATGTGTGTGTTTGTTTAAATCGCTCCATTTTACAAATCCTCCTAGCAAGTAAAGAAAAACACCTGTAAGAGCTATTGTCCCGAGCCCAAATTGTTCACTAAAGAACACCCAACCTAAAAGTATAAAAATAAAAATAAAGACAGTTAATGTATTACGTCCTGTAATATTCCTAGATCTCGCAACTTTTATCACTAATTTTCTTACACTACTATCAAGGATTCTATGCTCTGGCTTAAACGTTTTTAAAATAATCCAACTGACTATTGGGATTTGTAAAAAAATAAAAGGATAGACTCTTAGCATCCAATCAAAATAAGAAATAGAGATACCTGCCTGGTTAAGATAGTTAAGCATAATCACGTTTCTACCTCCTCCAGAAGGAGTTCCGATAGAACCGATTAAACAGCCATAAGCAATTGAAAAAAGAATTACTGCTGATAAATTTTTCACTTTGGAGGGATTCGCGGAAGTAAACCGAATCAGTGTCATTCCGATTGGCAACATAATTGCTGCTACAGTATGCTCGCCGATAAAAGAAGATAACACCGCCGAAATAGATAAAAACCCTAACGCAATGCCAGCGGTTTTATTTCCTGTGAATTTAAGAATCCCCAAAGCTATACGAGAATCCCAACCTTGCTTGATTATGACCACGGCAAGCATTAGTGAGCCCATTATAAAAAAAACTGCATCGCTCATAAATGACTTCGCTATGCCATCAACTGTATCAACTCCTCCATAAATTTGTGCAATCAGGATAAAAATTGCCACTGCTGGCAATGGAACTGGTTCTTTAATTATTAAGATTAAAGATACAATTAATATTATTATTGAGATTTTACCCTCAAGCTGCAAACCTTGGGGCGTAGGAAGGAGTAATAATACCGCCCCTATGATGATAGCATAAAGGAACCACCTTTTTTGGGTAGCCCAAAACAGAAAATTGCTCAGGGATGTATTAGAAAACCCTAACAAACTAGTTCAGTGAAGATCTTATAAATGTTATTATTCGAATAGTATTTAATTTTTAAATTTAATATCAATATTTTATAAAAAAATATTTTACGCTTATTACGCATAACAAATATATTTGTACTATCAATTACTTAACAATTAATAATAATACTATGATAAAAATCCCATTATTCCCTTTAAACATGATTGTCTTGCCTTTTGAAAAAGTACCGCTTCACATTTTTGAAGACAGGTATAAGAAAATGATTTCTAATTCGATAGAAAACGAAAGTCCTTTTGGAATAGTATCAAATAGTAAAGGTTCCGTCGACAGTATTGGTTGCACTTTAAATGTGACCAAAGTAATAAAGCATTATCAAACTGGTGAATACGACTTGATAGCAACTGGTAAAAAATGTTTTCAAATATTAGACAAAATGAAAAAAGACGATCTCTGGATTGGTAATATTGAATACATGCAGAGCCCTTTAATCGAAGAGGGTTCTTTGTTAAAGTCTGTTAAGAATAAATATCTTGAATTGCTTATAAAAATCGGGAAAGAAAAAGACTTTGAGTTGTATATGGATAAAGAAATTTCTTTCCAATTTTTAGCAGGAATATCTCTTCCAACAGATATAAAACGAAACATTCTACTTTTAGAAAACGAAATGAAACGTTTATTTTATGTAAATGATTTGTTTGATAAAGTACTGTCTCAAGATATTATAAATAATGAAGGGAACCTTCCAGAAGCTTAATTAGTGTTCATCCAATTTTTCTATCCTTCTTAGGTGTCTTCCACCCTCAAAGGCTATAGATAACCAAATTCTTATTATTTTATAAATTTCTTCTTCTGTCATAAACCTTGCGCCTAACGATAGTACGTTTGCATCATTATGCTGCCTAGAGAGTTTAATTATATCATCTGGCCCATTATAAAAAACGGCAGCTCTTACACCTTCTACTCTATTTGCGGCCATTGCCTCACCTTGCCCTGAACCACCAAGAATAATTCCTTTACTACTCTTATCTTTTGAAACCGCCACAGCACAAGGGAAGATAAAATCAGGATAATCATCGAGCGCATCATATTCATAAGCACCATGATCAACTACTTTATAGTTTACTTCGGATAGATGTAATTTGATTTTATCTTTAAGATCTAATCCAGCGTGGTCAGTCGCCAAATGAATAATCATAATAAACCACCTAATGATTTATTAATTTTTTCAATTACTCTATCAGAAGTAAAACCAAATTTTTCAGCTAAATCCGCTGCCGGTGCAGAACTTCCAAAATGGTCAATCCCTATTGAAAGTCCATACCTACCTATATACTTTTCCCAACCTTGAGTAACACCCGCTTCAATTGAAACTTTCAAACTTCCCCTCTTGGGAATCAATGCTTCTTTGTATGCATTAGGTTGTTTATCAAATATTTCCCAGCAAGGCATACTCACTACCCGAATTTTTTTATCATCTAATTTATTTGCAACTTCTATAGCAAGGCTTACTTCTGAACCCGTAGCAAGAATCACTATTTCAGGGTTACCTTCGCAATCAAGTAGAGTGTAAGCACCTTTGGTAACATTAACATCAACTTGCTTTTGACTCCCCTCTATAATCGGAACACCTTGTCTAGTTAGTATTAATGCAGACGGCATTGTATTATCTTCTAATGCTAATTTCATACAAGATGCAGTTTCTTTTGCATCTGCAGGCCTATAAACACAAAAATGAGGAATAGCTCTAAGACTCATAATTTGTTCAACAGGCTGATGTGTCGGCCCATCCTCCCCCACATAAAATGAATCATGTGTGAATTCATGGATAACTCTAATTTTTTGAATAGCAGCTAATCTAAGAGCAGGACGCTCGTAATCAGCAAATACCAAAAATGTACCCCCAAACGGTATCAACCCACCATGCAAAGCCATGCCATTCATCATCGCTGCCATAGGAAATTCTCTTACTCCAAACGGCACATTTCTTCCCGATTGAGTTGTCTTAGTAAAATCACCAAATTTTGCAGCAAAATTACCTGTATAATTAGAAGGCTCTAAATCAGCGGACCCTCCAACAAGCTGAGGAAGATCATCAGCAATAGAATCTAATACTGCTCCAAATGCTTTTCTCGTTGCTAGCATCTCTCCAGCACTGAAATCTGGAGTTTTAAACTCTGAAGTAATCTTTTCAGCTATAGTATTAGCAATAATGTTTTTTAGTTTTGAACTATTTCTGACTTTTTTGTAGGCATCTGACCATTTATTTTCTTGATCAATCAAATCAGTAAACCGCAAACGAAAATGCTCAATGACTTGTTCAGGAACAAAAAACTTTTTATCTGGCAATCCCAGTTTCTCTTTTGTGAGAGCTATTTCATCTTGAGATAATGGAGCTCCGTGCGTGTTATGATCTCGCTCCATATTTGCACTTCCTTTAGCCATCACAGTATTGCCAATAATGATGCTTGGTTTGTTCATTACCTTAGCAGTCTCAATAGCAAAGTGAATGGCACTATGATCATGTCCATCGATCGTTTGAACATTCCAACCTAACCCGTCAAATACTATTGCATAGTCAACAGAATCAGCCCTAGACACTTTTCCCGAAATCTGAGCGTCATTTGCGTCATAATACACTACAAGTTTTTTTAGCCCCAAGTGCCCAGCTATTGCAGCTGCCCCTAATGAGACAGGCTCTTGTAAATCTCCATCCGTGGCCAAAACATAAGTGTAGTGGTCAACTAGTTTTTGATTATTTTTCTCTTCGCTAGTCACTTCAGATAAATACGCTTCAGCAAATGCCATGCCGACACCCATTGCAAAGCCTTGTCCTAGTGGACCAGTAGTACACTCTACTCCTTTAATATCTACTTCAGGATGACCGGGTGTTTGGCTGCCTAGTTGTCTAAATTTTTTCAATTCCGATAACTTCATCCAGCCCACCATATGCAATATACTATATTGTAACATTGACATATGTCCACCTGACAAAATAAACCTATCTCTATCAAACCATGCCGGATTTTGAGGACTAAATTTCAAATAATCTTTAAATAATAAGTAGATGAAATCAGCCGAGCTCATAGCTCCCCCGGGATGACCACTGTTAGCTTTTCTAACACCATCCATAATTAAACCTTTTAAAACAGCTATACAAAACTGATCTTTATCAGTAATAGACCAGTATTCAAAAGAATCTAATTTCTTGTAAGTATGCATACATTTTTACCTATCATTTGTTTGAAATTTATTTAATTAAACTATCCTTTTAAAAGATTCTCTAAATCGATATCAGGGTCTTTTGCCTTATCTTCACCTACTTCAAATATTATTTATGCTGCTAGTCCTAATGTTTTTACTACAAATGTATCTGAGATAGATTCAATGCGAATGTTATAATTATTAACACTCTCATTGTACAAATTTTTTTCTATCTGGAATTTCATTTTCTAGGTCACTTATGCTATGGTGAAGCTTAAGGAAATTTTCGTTAGAGCTACTCTCAGCGCATGCTTCAGACATAGCAAAAACAGATTTTAAAGCCTTGGCTATTTGATTATCTACATTTGCTTTTGCATAAAGACTACTTGCACTCAAATAAGACGATCTCGATTCTAAAATATTATCGAAACTCTTCCATTCATGTTTTACAAATGATTTTAGAACTTTGACAAATTCGGGAATTTCATCAGCCAGCTGCATTAAAAAAGCACATTAATATTGGTCCATGATTTTTTTATATTTTCTTTGACATGAATTAAGCCATTATATATAGTCACTAGCCAAGAGATAGATCCGAGTATAATCAAAACAACCATAAATATTATTACAGTGTTCACAGCTTAATTTTATTGTTCTCTACAAAGCATCAATAGATCGAGCGTTTGCATAAAATTCTTTTATGATTTTTTGAGGATTTTTTGAGCCAAAGACTTCAGAACCTGCTACTAAGATATCTCCGCCAGCCGCAATGACTTCTTTGGAATTGTGAAGCTTGATTCCTCCATCAACTTGAATTTGAACTCTTTCTAAACAATTATCTTTTAGATATTTTTTAATTTCAGAAATTCGTTTCGTTGAATTTTTAATATAGCCTTGCCCCCCAAAACCTGGCTCAACACTCATGACAAGAACAAGATCGATTTTATCCAGATATGGCATAATATCAGTAAATGGCGTAGATGGTTTTAAAGAGAGTCCAACCATCTTCCCAGTTGAACGAATCAGATCAATAACTTCTTCAGGGCTATCAGATGCTTCAATGTGGAAAGTTATGTTATCTGCACCCGCTCTAGCAAATGGTTCTACTAAATTTTCAGGGTTGATAACCATCATATGAACATCAATAAATTTCTTAGTACTCTTCCGCAATGACTTCACTACTGGTGGCCCAATAGTTAGATTAGGAACAAATTGATTATCCATTACATCAATATGGATCCAATCGGCCCCTCCTTCGTCACAAATTTGTAGCGCGGCCTGCAGATTTGAAAAATCTGCAGATAGAATTGATGGAGCAAGCTTGAATTCTGAATACATATTTAAAAAAGCAATTTAAATAAAATCATTGAAAAGTCATATAGCTCAAGACTACTAAACATAAATAAAGTTTATTTCTTTATTCATGTCGGGATGTAAACTTTTATAGACAGGACATGCTAAAGCAGCTTTCTCTAGACGATTCCGATCTTTTTCACTTATCCGTTTATTCATTTTAATTTCGATTATCACATCACTAATCATTCTAGGGTTTGTACTCATAACTTTTTTAACTGAAGCACTGGTGCCAGATATATCCAGTCCATTCTTTTCAGCTACAATTGCCATAATAGTAATCATGCAGGAGCCAAGTGCTGTTGCCACCAAATCCGTGGGCGAAAAAGCTTCCCCTTTACCATTATTGTCAACCGGCGCGTCGGTTATAATTTTTTCTCCTGAAGCAATGTGCTCTGACTCAGTTCTTAAACTGTTTTTGTATACTATATTTGATGTATTCATAATTTTATTTACAAACCTCTTTAAAAATTCGCTTAAAGTTACCACCTAAAATTTTTCTAACATCTCTAATTGTATATCCATTCTCGATGAGCTTTTTTGTCAAAAAAGGAAGTTTCGTTACGTTCTCTAATCCTGTAGGCATTATTTCGACTCCATCATAATCAGAACCAATGCCGACAAAATCAACGCCAACTAAGTCTACGACATATGAGATGTGTTTAATTACATCGTTGATACTTGGCGCAATTTTAGCTTTTTCATGCTTTAAAATTTTCATTTTCTCAAACCAATATTGATTTGATAATGTATCATGCTCTTTAGCTAACTCCCCTAATTCTAAATCATATTTAATATCAATAAGTTCAGCTTTTTTAGAAAAAGTACTATCAATGTAGCCAGGGTAAAAATTAATAAAAACAGCACCTCTTTTCTTCGCGATTGCTTTAATTTGATCATCTTTTAAATTTCTATAATGCGGACATAAAGAGTAAACTGAAGAGTGTGATGCTATTATTGGTGATTTCGATTCTTCTATAACATCCCAAAAGGCTCGTTCACCAAGATGGGAAACATCTACGATTACTCCAAGCTCATTGCATCTTCGAACTACTTTTTTCCCAAAAGCAGAAAGTCCAATTGTGGATAATGACTTTCTATTTAATACTTCATCTTTTGCTGAGCTAGCAATATTGTTGGAATTATTCCAAGTAAGGCCTAGGTACTTCATCCCTCGATCATGAAGTTGTTCTAAACGTTCAATATTATTCCCAATTATATGTCCACCCTCGACACCAACGACACAAGACATTCTATTTTTTTTATGATTATATGAAATATCTTGAAAAGACTTTACGATACCCCAATCGTCAGGAGCCCTTGAAGTCAAAAAACTCAACTTACTAATCATGCTGCTTGCTTTTTGAAAATATTCTTCATCACTACTAACACTACTTGGACTAACCCAGATTGAAAAGACTTGCAGATCTACGCCACCCAGCTTGAATTTTTCTAAATCAGATTGAGATTCTGGGTGATATGATAATATATCTTCCCCCTCCATTGCTCTAAGTAGAACATCATTATGCGCATCAGCAACAAATGATTCCATATGAATTTCATGATTAGAATGATTACAACTAATGACAGTGATAAGTAGACTAAGTACTAGGCCAAATAAGAGCTTTATTTTAATCCCATTCAAAGCCGGAAACTTTATTACTAAAAGAATTAATTTCTATGATGTTATAATCTTGAATTTTGTCGACAAAATAATATAAAAACTTTGTAGAATCATTTTCGCTGCGCCAGACAGAGTCTGGTAATCCAATATTATCTAAAACCGCTGCTTCATTTGGGTTTCCTCTTAAAAAATCCCAGACTTCATATTCTGTCATTAGACCCATGCTAAATATTGTTTTTTCTACTAAATCAGGGCTGTTTTTTTTAGTAGGTGGCAGAGATAATATCTTCGGAACTTTTATTTCGGAAGCGCACGAAAGAAAAATAAATAGGATAGCTAATAGTCTATATGACACCTCCAAAAATAAGATACCTGAATTCCATCATACAAGTGAACTAATTTTAAAATTTTGTTTTAAATTAGACACTAATTCATAAAAGGTTATGACAATGACAAAAGACAAAAGAAAAAACCGTTTTTATTATAATGATGATTTCCTTGGGAGCCCAGAGGGAAGATCAATGAGGATACTTTCTGAGTATTATGGGCCACTAAAAAAGATTAATGAAAATAAAATTCACGATACAATCGTATTTTTTGGTTCAGCAAGGATTAAGTCAGAATCTGAATCGACCGAAGTTTTATCAAACCTAGCTAGTTCTGCACCTGATCAAGAAAAGAAAAGAGCAAAAAAAGATGTCGAAATGAGTAGATATTATGAAGAGGCTCGGCAATTATCGAAAAAGCTTACTCTTTGGAGCAAAAGTCTTGATAACAAGAAATCACGATATATTATCACCTCTGGCGGCGGAGGTGGAATTATGGAAGCGGCCAATAGAGGCGCTAAAGAAGCAAACGGTATTTCCGTGGGACTAACGATTTCGCTTCCCTTTGAAGCTACAAGTAACCAATATATTTCGGATGGGCTTGATTTAAAATTTCATTACTTTTTCATGAGAAAATTTTGGTTTATCTATCTAGCAAAAGCTCTAGTTGTTTGGCCAGGGGGTTTTGGGACATTGGATGAAGTGATGGAGCTATTAACATTGATTCAGACAGATAAAATTAAAAAGAGACTGCCTATTGTCCTTTATGGCTCAGATTTTTGGAATAATGTAGTGAACTGGGACTATCTTGT
>Ga0115000_10005331_pt1 | contig 10324 bp, 12 predicted proteins | sample ArcticOcean_MG_C_6_FD_89690 | JGI IMG/M metagenome (GOLD analysis project Ga0115000, IMG submission 89690) | Marine microbial communities from western Arctic Ocean - ArcticOcean_MG_CB8_128 | ecosystem: Environmental > Aquatic > Marine > Oceanic | place: Arctic Ocean: Canada Basin | collected... | reverse complement strand
CTTATCTGTTAAATTATTAATGGAATTCCATTCAGTTATAGTATACCTATCTCCCATAGATAAATTACATCTAGCACAAATTGGTTTTAAATTTCTAATATTTAATTTCCCTCCTTTACTTTCAGGAATATTATGACCCACATGATAATCAAAGACATTAATATCATTAGTACACCAATCTACATAACATTTATGTTTAAATTGTTCACCAAAATGATGAATCCATACCTGCTCTCTTAATGCCTTAGGAATCGACTTTTTCTTATATTTTTTTGCTTTTTTTTTCTTAAATCTTGTCATTAAAGTTATATATTTATTTTGTTTTACTCCTATATCGTTTAATAATATGTAAAGGATTTAAATATTATAATATAAATATTATACTATATGCCCCACCACTGGATTAGAAAGGTTGTAGAAGATATGAATAAACAGAGTTTATTAGAATGTTATGAATTAAAAAAGAAAATGTCTCTTTGTATCAAAAAAAATGAAGGAAATATTGAAAGTTGCATCGAATTTCGAACAGATTTTGAAAATTGTTTAAATATTATTGAAAAACGCAAAGAAACTAAATCGTATAATTTATCCTAACATTCATATTTATTCCTTCTTCATTAATATCAAATATATCATCAGTAAATACTTCTTGATATATTTTCTCAACCTTTTTTCTTTCTCTCATTCTTATTGGATAACTCAGAAAAAAACATATTTTTGATAAAGTATTCCCCATATGACTTATTATTATATTTTTTTATAAGCAAATTTGTCTTATTTGCTTTTAAACATTTAACCATTCTATATGATAATACAAATGCTAAAATAGAGTTCATATATAAATAATAAATATTATTCTTTCATTTCATTAATAGCATTTTTAATATTTACAACTTCATGTAGATTTTTATGAATTATTTTCTTATTTTTCTCTTTTTCTTTTAAATTTGTACCATCACTTATTTGCTCTAACATTTTTTGCCATTCTTCTAATTCATGAGGTTTATTTTGAAAATTTGGATGTTCACATTCCCATTGAGTTAAGGCTTTTAAATGTTTATATTTAACCATTTGTAATACTCCATCTACTTGTGTACCATCATCTTTTTCCCAACCATCATTACCCATTACTACAAACTTATTTCTTTTTTTATCAGTTGACCATATAGGCTTATTTGTATCTGGGATTTGTTTTAATCCATTCATTAATAAATTAGAAACACCATCTGAATAACCGAGCAACTTTGTATTTTCCAAATCTTGTAATGTAATATTTAATTTATTAATAAAATCTTTTAATGGCATTGCATCTTTACAGTATTCATTTAAAAATACATTAATAGATATATGTTGTGTGTTATTTTGAGTTTGAATATTATTTATTGTTTGAGTATTATTTAATTTTTCTTCTAATATCTTTATTGTCTTCTTTTGTAAATCAACTATTTTATTTTCAGCTACCTTTGCCCTGTTTTCCCAATCAACTATACAGGCTATATCTTTATCTGTTTCTCCTATAAAATTTAATTTTTCTAAATGTTTATTTTTATTATGCCTCCATATTCCCATACGACTTTTATATGACTTGTTACAAATATGACAGAAAAACGGGATTTTTGAGAGTTTTTGAGAGTTTTTGGTTACAATTCGGTTACAATTTTTGGAATGTTTTGTAGTCAATAAATGTTTTTTGAAATCGCATTTTCTAGCTGCTGTATAGTCACAAAATGAACAATGTAAATGGTTGAGAGTTTTATGGGTTTTTTGAGAGTTTTGGTTACATTTTGGATACATCTTAATAAATGTCCACATTTTATTTTTAAGTTTTTTGCAATTTAGAACCTTTTTATTAGTGCCTAAAATTGTATGTAGGTAAGTATTTTACTTGTTTTTTTATTTTCTACCTACATGTTTCTAGTAATTACATTTTTTACACTTTTTTTTACATAAAACTTTTTTGTAAATTTCAAATTAGACATTTATATTTGTCCATTTTCAAAAATCAGAGAAAAGTTTCATGTAATAAAATGCAACAAAAAAATGCACAAACCTTAACATTGAAGGTTTTCTCTAATCCAACACCTTATATGCGCGTTAATTGGTTTTAATATCTCTAACATACCTCTTAAATATCTATTTTTATCCTTTTCATCTTTTGATTCACCCATTAAAACAAGTAAATTATGGACTATAAGCAATAACCTTTTAGGATATATATCCTTTATTTTTGCAAATACCGTATCAATATTAACAGAATCATCGCTTGAAAATAACTTTTCGGAATCTAAACTTAACATATTTCTATATAAGGAAAGTGTGTGAGTTATTGTAATCTTATCGGTCTGCGAATATGTAATAATTAGCTTGTCTAAACCTTTTAATGCACATTTCAATATATAATCATATATTGCATTTTCTGTATTAGTTGATTTATACCACATATAATATCTACGAATAGCATGAAATAAATAATATAAGTCATCTTTATTGTCTGCGTTATACCATCTCCAGGCTCCTTGTAATAAGGTAGGTTGTTGAATCTTTAATAAATTACCTGAAACACTAACCTTAGAACCTACTGGAGAATAGGATAACAATGCTAACTGAATCATTACTTGTAATGGTTCTAATATCATATCACTTCGTTCCTTTTTCATAGTGTCTTTTTTTACTTGATTTAGTAGCTTAGCTGCTGTCGCTATCGAAGCCATATATATATATATATATACATTATGTATATTTTTTAATATTAATAATCAACTTAAATGTTTTTTTTTTTATATTATATTATAAAATGGAAGCAGAAGCTTTTGATGAAATGAAAGAATTTTTATTTCCTAGTAATAATCCGATTATAAAGACCTTTTCTACATTATCAACTTTCGAACAAATAGAAGTAATTAAAATTGGAATGGATGCAATGACAACTTGTATACAAAAATATAAATACTTTAAAAATGGAGAGAAAGACGACTTTATCGAGACCTTAAAAACAAAACATATCAATGAATTAAGTGAACGAAATAAAGAAATCCGACAATTAAAAGAAAATTTAAGGAATAATGAAGCTGCAAAAAGAGAAGAAATTGGTAAAATAAAAGATAAAATAGAACATCAACAACAACTATTATTTAATTCTGAAATACAATCAACAAAAAATAAGTTAGAAGAATTAGAAATAAAAAATAAGCAACTAATTGATGCAAATATGCATAATCAAAAATGCTACTATGATAAATTATTAGAAGACACCTATAGTTCCAAAAGTGAAATAGACAATATTAGATTACAGTTTGATGAAAGAATGCTTATTAAGGAGAGAAAAATAGAAGAATTACAAGAAATGTTAAATTTAAATAAAGTTTCAGGTATAAAAGGACAAGCAGGAGAAAATTGGGTTTTTAACACTCTAGTAAGAGATTTCCCTACGTTCGATATAATTGATTCACATGCACAAGGACATAAAGGTGATTTTATTATTAAAAATGAGCAAATGATATGTATGCTTGAATCCAAAAACTATAAAAAAAATGTAGCAAAAAGAGAAATTACCAAATTTTATAGAGATATAGATTCAAATGACGCATATAATTGTGCTATATTGTTAAGTTTGGAAACAGGAGTATGTAATAAACCTGATTTTTGTTTTGAATTTAGAAGTGGAAAACCCATATTATTTTTGCATAAGGTATTTTATAACCCACAAAATATTAGGATAGCTATTAATATATTTAAACTTGTATTAAAAAATATGGATTGTTTTGATATTGCCAAAGAAGAAACCCAACTTAAATTACGAGACAAAATTAAAGATATAATTTCTACCCATAAAAAAACAGCTTCACACATCAATGATTATAATAAATTAATGAATGAGTCTATGGAACAACAATGGAAACAATTATCAGATATGTTCGAATTATTAAATTTAACAGAATAATTTTTGTTTTACAACATGTAACACAAAAATATTTAGGAATTTATTTTTTTTTTGGTTTTTCTAAATGAAGCAAATAAAGATATAATTCTTCAGCTTTCTGAGGACTTAATTTATTTATATATTTTGACATATTTTTTACAGGGATTCTTTTCTTTTCTTTCTTTCTCAAAAGGGTTTTTAACCTTTTTTTTTTTAATAAATTTAATAGTCTTGCTTTATATTCTTTATTAATGAAGGGTATTAATTCCTTTTTTTTCTTAGATAATTTATTTTTCCTTATTTTACTTCCCTTTATTTCTTTGTCTACAAGTCTTACTGCCATGTATTTTTTGTGAGAAATAAATTTAATATCACCAAATTTATCATATTTTTTTAACGTTTTTGATTTTGATTTTTTTTTTTTATTCTTTCTAGTCTTTGCCATACATATATTATTAAAATATTTTTATAATATATGTCAATTCCTGATTATAAAGCTAGAATTATATTACTAGGTAACTGTAACGTCGGAAAAACTTCATATGTAAGAACATTTATAGAACCATTCGATTATAAATATCGACCAACAGTAGGAGTCGAATATGGTACAGCAACAGCGATTGTTAATAACGACACTCATATTAAATGTCAAATATGGGATACTGCTGGAAATGAGAAATTTGCTTCGATAATATCTTGCTATTATAAAAATATAGCTGGAGTTGTTATAATGTTCGATATCACAAATAAAAGTAGTTTCAATAATTGTAATTACTGGGTTAATGAATTCAATAATAATAAAAATAGTGATAAATATATATCTAAATTATTAATAGGAAATAAATTAGATTTGGAACATAAAAGACAAATCTCTAAGAAGGAAGCAGAAATATTTGCTAAAAAGATTGGATTTCATTATACGGAAATAAGTACAAAAAAAAATGTAAATAAATATGAATCTATTAACTTTATAGCTGAAGATATACATAATAAAAAAGACATTATAGAAAGTGGTATTGAAGATATGTATTTCGTAGACCATAAATCAAAAATTATAATCAAAAATGATAAAGAATGGTGTGCTAAAGCAGAATGTCCTTCATGTTGTGTAAGTTAATACTGATATAATTGAGTGACCATAATAGAAAATGACCAATCTCTTTCATTTAAATTAACCTCAAATCCCTTATCTGTTAATAGTCTTATCTTAAACTTACTTAATTTAACTGGTCCAAAATATACTCTTTCATTATATTCTGGATGTCTATTCATATAATTAAATGTACCAAACCAACTTGATCCAGTATTTTTGGGTATAGGAATTCTTACTAATAAATCAGTTGAATTAGGACTTGTATATCTATTTCCTGATTTAGATTTTCGTGCTAATTGAATTTGTTCAACCGTATATTTTTGCTTTTGTGTAAGGTTACTACTAATATCTCTATTTAAATCACTTTCAGCACAACCACGTTCTGCTGATGGTCCAGCTACATCTACACATTCATATCCTGAAACATTATTATATCCATCTTCATATTTTCCAGGTCCATATTTAGAATCCATACTTTGACTATTGAAATATTTTGGTAATTTAAAATTACTAGCCTTATTATCAGTTAACGATATTAAATCTTTATTTGGTTTATTATTGTTAAAATCATCTAATGTAATTAAAAAATATCTTGGACCAGTTGTATCAACTGGCGAAAGTCCTGATAATGTAGAATATGCAGCAATTGTTCCTGATGTATTTCTAAATCCTAAAAGCCATCCTAAATTATAGTCTATTTTACTACCTCCACCTACTTGACCAGTTCTATTTTGTCGTGCTCCACACACCAATGCCTCTGAATCTTCTACAAAAAATGAAACAGTCGCATTATTGGCAGTATAATTATTAAAAACCATTTTTCCATTAAACTGGTTGTACGATATATCAAATAATTGACCTGAAAATTTGGTATTAATATCATTATTAATTGCATCTCTCAATTGTGTAGCGTTGTAATTTCCATTCTCTATTTCAATAATTTTATCATTTATTTTTAATTTTGAAGTACCATAATCTTTACTAAAAACATACCATGAAAAGGGTATTTCCGCGCTTTCAAACGATAAATTAATAACATTCATTAAAGGATCTATATGCGTAGTATAATTAGTAGCTGTATCTAATCTTAACTGTGAATTTAATTCTGTAGAACATATATTTGTTAAATCTATTTCACAGGCACATGATGAAGGATCTAATATTTGTCTATAATGACTATCAAAATTTACCAATCTTCTTAATGTATGTCTTAAAATAGGATTTTTAAATCCCTGTATTGTATCTAATATATAATTTTGTCCGTCTGGTAATTTTAACTGGTTATGATTTCTTGTAGCCAAAGGGCCAGGTAATGTTCTGCGTGATATAACAAATTCAGAATTTTTTGCCTCAGTATTTTCAAATATATCTTTATCACCTAAATATTTTTCATCCAAAATTTTTTGAACATTTACCTCTGAATTACCATTATTTAATGTTCTTTCATAATCTTGTTTATTTATATTTTTCCATTCATTTAATAATCGTTTTTCAACATTCAAAAAAAAATTAAAATATTTTGGTTGGTTTTCATATTTTTTTTTGAGTGTATGAGTTTTCCACTTAATAACTTCGGGTGATAAAGGTATTTCATCATTCCAATCTATTATCGATAGTAATTCATTTAAATCATAATTTTTAACATTAAAATCAATATCAGACATATATATATAGTTAATTGTTTTATTTATTAAGTATTAAATTTGTTGAAATATTTGAAATTGGTGTTTTTTTTATAGTTCTTTTATTTGTTTCCTTTTACGCATTTTAACCAGAATACAGTACATAACAAAAAATTGAATTTGAAATTACATAGGATAGTAATGTATAATAATAATCATGAGTACCCTTAACATGGAGACCACAACCACTCAAAATGGAGCCACTGTTAATGTTTTATCTGGAAATCTTACATTTAATTTTAATGAAATGCTGAAAGAGTTAGGAGACAAGCATCATAGTTTATTTGGAGATGTTGAAAAACTAATTACTAAGCTTCCACGAGGTAAACTATCAGAAGATGAAGCATCAGACCTTTTCATAAATGGCACTAGGAGGGAATTTTATAATGATATTTGGTGTTATATTTGTATTAGACCGGGGGATTTTGCTAATTATATGTTTTCGCACATTGATAGTGAAAATCGAGATAATAATTTTGAGCGTATTAGACACGGAGTGTTAGCATTCTATAATAAAGGATTTAATATTTACATTATTCCTAATGCATAAGTAAAAACATAAATATTAATAAATTTTTTTTTTGCGTTTTCGAAATTGAACTTTAATATTAGCAATAAATAATATGAAAAACACAACGCAAAACATTAAACTAACTCTCAGTGAAGTAGATAAACCAATGACATCTATAGCAGCAAATACAAGCGGAGAAAGCAAATCTTCATCTAAAAAATCTAAAAAATCTAAAAAAGAAACAAAAGAGTGTAATATTTGTTTTGAATTTTTTACAAAAAGTACGCGTTCTGAAATCGTATGTGGTAGTTGTCAGTTTTCATCATGTAAGGTTTGTGTTAGAAAGTATCTTTTGAGTACTACATCTGATGCTCATTGTATGAATTGTAAAAATGCATGGGACCGTGAATTTACCCAAAACAGTGTTAATAAATCATTTTACAATAAAGAATATAAAAAACATAGGGAAGATTTGCTTTTTGAGTCTGAAAAGGCAAGATTTCCTGAAACTATGCCTGCAGTTAAAGCTCATATTGAAAGCAAAGAACTAAAGGTAGAAGTTGATAATCTGAAAGAGGAAAGAGAAAAGCTTCAACAATCAGTTTATCAACTAGATGAAAAAATTTATTTAAATAATAATAAAATAAGAAGACTGAAAAATGGAGAATTAAAGGCGGAAGCTGCTAAGTTTATTAAAAAATGTCCAGCAGATGGATGTGAAGGATTTCTATCATCTGCATGGAAATGTCAGGTGTGTAAATTATGGGTTTGTCCACATTGCGAACAAGAAAAAGGATATGAGAAAGATGTTGAACATACTTGTGATCCTAATATCTTGGCTAGCGCCCAAGCAATTAAAAAAGAAACAAAAGGTTGTCCTAAATGCGCAGTGCCTATTTTTAAGATTTCAGGATGTGACCAAATGTGGTGTACTGCTTGTCAAGTAGCATTTAGTTGGAGAACAGGTAGGATTGTTAATGGTACTATTCATAATCCACACTTTTATGAATTTCAAAGAACAAATGGTAATGTTATTAGAAATCCGGGAGCTGTTATTTGCGGTGGTTTACCGACATATATTATGGTGAGAGATAGGTGTCGTCGACTCAATGGTATTTTTGATAAATTTGGTTCCACTGAAATTAATGAAATAATTCTTTATATTTCTATGCAAGAAACTCTTCCTTCAGAAAGATATTTTCCTCCTAGGTGTTTTCAAGAACTACCTGATAGTCTTCTTAGAGACGGAATGAATTTTATTAAAATGGCAAAGGTTTTATTAAGAGATAATCAATGTTCAGAAACTGCAAAAAAACTTAAAAAGGATTTTATACAAAAACTATTTTATAACTCAATGTATAATACTCATAGACGAGCACATCACTTCCAACATACCATACTAAATGTAAATCGTGATTGGTGTCAAAGAAACCGAAATAATGAAGATTTAAGAATTAAATTTATTACAAAAGATATTGATGAAAAAACAATGAAATCAAAACTAATAAGTCGTGGTAAAATGATTCAAAAAAAGACAACAGCTCTTAATGTTTATGAGGTATTCGGTACTGTTATTACAGAATCCGTAATTGATATGTATAACTCATTGAATGAAATTTGTCTAGAGATTCAGCATCATAATCCTACTATCATGCAATCTTGTAGTTTAATTGATAATTTTATAACTAATTATAATAGAATTACACAGGTCAGACATTACTGTAATGAACAACTTATTAAAATTAGCCAAATTTACAATCAAACAGTTCATCTAATGGACCCACAATTATTTATAACTAGTTATAAATACAGTAAAAAAGGCGAAATGCCTGATTGGTATGGTAAGAAAGAAATTAATTAAATAATGTTTCGAAAAAATCTAATACTAATTTCAATAGTTTAAAATTTTTTTTATATACTTGACAAATATGTCCGTTATTATCCTTTAACTTTTTATTGCAATATTTACATCTTCTAATTAGTAGTTCCTTTTTTTCTCTTTTTCCACTACATTTATGCCCTTTTTTAGGTAAACCACAAATTTTACATTTATATATTATCGGTTCTTTTTTTATAGTTTTTCCCTGTGTCGCTATTCTATCATAAGATAAAACAGTACATCCGCTACCTCTTTTAAAATGTTTACCTCTTTCTCCGCCTCCATAAAATAATATATTTTCAAGGAATTCTATAATGTTTTTATTTTTTTCATTTTTTTTTAAAATTTCATCAGTGGATATGTGTTTATCACTTTTAAACACATATCTATTATACGACTGGTTTTCATAAATACGACTTCTATTTTTTGCCAAATATATATTTTTTATAAACCCGATACCCATAATTTTATTTTGGGTGTTATTCATTTCTATAATATAAACTATTTCTCCAATATTTATGGAAGATGGCATTGGTTTATCAAATCCATAACATGACCCTTCCCAACCTTTTTTTCTTTTCCACGCTATATTCTTTTTGTAAGTTTCATCGGTAAATCTAACTGTACCGATTTTAAATTTGTAGTTCATTTTTTTATGCTTATTATTTTTCTCTCCACATTAATCAATTTATTAAAAATAAGTCATTACTAAATATTTTGAAAATTTACCATCACTAGGATAATGCAGTCCTGCATTTATCCGTGCAAAAGCACATTTATCAGCCAAATTCCATAATTTTTCCTTTAATTCAGGATATTTTTTAGAATACGTTTTAGCTATTAAATAAGACTGAAAAGCATGACCAGAAGGATAAGCAGGTGTTTGAGCTGATAATGATTTTAATGTATTTATAGATTTATTTACTTGTTTTGGTCTAGCTCTATTAAAAAATAACTTTAACGTAATAATAACAATGTTTAATGAATGAGCAACTTTTTCAATATTAGCCTTAGGTTCAGGTATAATTTTTTCGAATGGTCCTGTAAGACCTAAATCTATTGTGTTTGCAAAATCTATATCTTCTTGTGTGCGTTTATCAGAAATTTGTTTTACTTTATTTGATTCAACTTCATTATTTGGATATACAGGAATAGTAGGTAATAAGCTGTAATATCTTTTACCACTCAAAATTATAACTATGATATAAAAAACAACGATAACTATTTTACTATTTATTTT
>Ga0115000_10005328_pt1 | contig 10325 bp, 10 predicted proteins | sample ArcticOcean_MG_C_6_FD_89690 | JGI IMG/M metagenome (GOLD analysis project Ga0115000, IMG submission 89690) | Marine microbial communities from western Arctic Ocean - ArcticOcean_MG_CB8_128 | ecosystem: Environmental > Aquatic > Marine > Oceanic | place: Arctic Ocean: Canada Basin | collected... | reverse complement strand
TTCCGAGACGCATGATCCGGCTATTCGATTACGAGAGACGCTTGCTTTGATTGTGAAAGATGGAGCATCAACATGAGCACGTTACTCAACATCAAGGCCACGAAAGTAGAATTAAACGCCAAACCCAAACTGGTAGTCACTCCGCTGATATCGCCTCGAATCGCCATATCCGCCTGCTCCAACGCCTCACCAATACCCCGAACCGTTCCGATGAAACCTACCGAAGGGATCGCCCAAGCGATATATCGTATAAGCGAGAGATCCGATTCTAACTGCTCATAGGCCATTTCAGCTCTCTCTCTCATCGCGTGAGCCGCATCTTGAATCGAACGAGTAGCGTCAAACCGGTGCAACGCCGCTTGAATAACATCCGGCAAAATCTTACCGCGCAACCGCGGCGATCGTCTCAGTTGACTTTCCACTTCCTTATAATGGCCTAGAGCATCCTCGGGGATAATGCGTTCTCCACGAGAAATCTTAAGAAATGGATGTTCCATCATCGACTGCTCCCCTTGTAGTTTTACGAATTTGAATCCTATGATGATCGTCGCCCACATCATCAGAATAAGACAGGTTTCCTGCTCGATATTCTTCAAAAGCACGACCAGCGAGCGCTCGGGAATAAATCCCCCGTCTGGATTCTGACTCGCGCGAATATCGTCCATCATTTTAATCTCATCCGCAGCTGGTAGGATATAGGTATTATAGACCGTCACGACAACGACTATTGAAAACACAAGACCCACTACTTGGATAATGAAATCTCGAGAGAGAAACCCTTTACTCTTCATAATTTACAATCGCCTAGGACGGCTTAAACCAATTTCTATAAGTTACGCAATCTGACGCATTTAATCCAGCATTCGTTACGTTAATCTCTACGGAAAGCGAACGCTCGCGGATTCACTGAAAATATCTGCAACAAAGCGGATTTACAAATGTCAGCAAAAAGTCTACATTCGCCGACATAACAACGAATCCAAACCAACCAGCGATTGCGTAGTTAATTATTAAACATGAATCGGTCGAAAATTCTTGGAAAAACAATCGTAGCCCTCGTCAGCCTCTCCCTGATGACATTTCAGTGGGGTTGTGCAGGGCCCGCCGCCTCTAAAACCGTAAAAGGAGCCGGAGCTGGCGCCGCAGTAGGAGCCATTGGCGGGGCATTAACAGGTCAGGATACAGGAGGTATAGCAGCCCTGGGTGTTGCAGGAGCCGCGGTCGGAGCCACCATCGGAGCCATCCAGGAAGGCAGAGAACGCAAACGCCAGGACACTCTCGCCCAGCAACGGGCCTACAATCAGTCCATCGCCATGCAAAAACGGGCGATCGATAAGGAAAAGGCCACTTTGCAAGAAGAACTCGACATAGCCGAAGGTTTTAGAATTTCCAACGAAGAGCTCGAAGAAATGACCGGGAGAGCGGAAACCGCCGAAGGCCGACTCAAGGTTTTGCAGGCCAAACGTCAAGCCGCCATCGACCGTAAGAACGCCCTCGAAGAAGCGGAAGAACGTGAACAGGACGCATTGGCAGAAATCGACCGTCTCGAGAAGGAACTTGCCGAACTTGAAGGTAACAACGGCGATGGCACCAGCCCTTGAAAATTGATCTCACCGACCCGAGAACCATGAAACGCCCCCAGCACCTACCCTTTTACCTATTTGGAGCAGTCCTCGCGCTGCTGCTTTACGGCTGTAACACGACCTACGAAATGGAGGTCGATGCCATCAAGAATCCCAACATCCAAAATGCCGATTCATACGTAATCGTACCGCGGGATCCCGAACAAGACGTGAACGATCTTCGCTACATGGAAACCGTCGCCTACATCAAAACCGCTTTGTCGGGAAAAGGCATGTACGAAGCGATCAACGCCTTAGAAGCGGACATGGTCATCGAAGTTGACTACGGTATGGAGCCTCCTAGACGCGAAATGAAAGTCGTCGAAGAGCCGGTTTTCGCGACAATCCAAGAACCCGATAGCTATCAGACCGTAAGCCAACGAGATCCTAAGACCGGGCGGGTCATCACTTATACAGTGCGCGTCCCCGGGAGACGTTCGCGTGAACTGATTGGCTACCAGGAACGACTTGTTGCCGTTATCATCAACGAAAAATACATGGAGCTAACCGCCAAGGAAAACATGCTCGATGCGGTTTCCAGCGATATTCCTGCTCAAGAAATTTGGAGCGTTCGCGTGCGCAATTACGATGAAAACGACGATTTACGAGAGTACCTCCCAATTATGGCCGCATCGGTTGCTGACTACGTCGGCGAAGACACCGAAACGAATCACAAGGTAAGACTCAAAGACAACGACGAAGTTGTGGATTTCATCAAACGAGGAATTATCGCGACTCGCCCGGAAGAGGCTATCGATGCAACCGACTCTATCGGCGCTAATCAGTTCAGCGAAGACAATAACATCTAAGCTAATCGCTACTTCCGGTCGGACGGTTTCCCAAGAGCGTATCGAATAATCAATCGGAACGTTTCCCTTAGTCCATCGGGACGGTTTCCAACTCCGATGCTTGCTTCCGCAATTCCGAAAGCGATTCGAAATTGTTCGATAAGCGTTCGATAAGCGAAAAATAGGCTGTGTTTCGGGTCGTAAATATTCGTAGATTCTGAAGTCAATCCATTGAGCTCGATAATCCGTAGATTACGCCCAGCCATCAAATCCGCTTCCGACGGAACGCGGATATCGTAACGTCCAAAGTGAAACCCCTCTACTTCCCGACTCATAGCATCAACCGCTTCCTCTAATTCGGGAGTCATCAATCCTTCTCCATCTAAAAACAGGGCTCCTCGACAATGAGTCCCGAGTTCCGTCAGGGAATAAACTTCTCCCTCGGGAATAACTCGCTCCAAGTCCTGTCGATAGGCCTCCAAAAAGAACTTCGCCATCCCTACCGCTCGTTCATCGGTCAGAATCAGACGCTCCAAGGTCGATTGCCCATTTCCCGTCACGCGCATCAAACGTTTGTCGGTTATCGAAAACACTCGGCCCTTTTCTTCGTTAGGATAGCGGTAATAGAAGACCCCATACTCCCGCCCCGGAAGAAACTCTTGGGCAACCGTATCTTCCTTCTGGGCTTCGAAAAACCGCATCGCTTCCTCCTCGGAACTGATAACCTCTACACCCTGTCCTCGCTGGCCGACATCAGGCTTAAGAACGACTGGATAAGACAAACTCTGATCCCTCATAAATCCTCTAAGACATGTCTTTTTCTTCTCTAAATCCCATTCAAGCGGGATAACTTCGAACAATCCCACTGGTGATCCGAATTTCTGTAAGTGAGAGAGAATATCTCCTTTCGACTCATACACCAAACCACTCGCCGGCATGCATGGATTTACCGCAGTGAGCATCGTAATCGATCGATGCCGAACCATCTTCCAAAGAACGAAACCGATAATCGGCGGATAAAACAGCCACATCGGCCAATATTCCCAGCGAATCGTTCGTTTAAAACGCGAATAGAGCATTCTCCGTCCTCGCCAACTGAACAAGCCAGCCGCGAGCCGAACAAGCGTGAGAATAGCCAGCGATGAGATCAACAACCCCCAAAGAGCCCAGCCTTCGTATTGATCGAAAAACTCCAGAAACGCCCCGCCCATAATATATGAGAGACCAACAATCGCGGGCGTCCAAATCGCAGCCCCCAACAACAGAGCGAAAGCAAAACGAAACGCATTAGCTTTCACCACTCCTGCCACGAAATAAGTCGGCACTCGACTTCCTGGAATGAACCTGGTCGATACGATCCAAGCCAAGCCTTTCTCGTCCAACCAACGAGCGATGCCGTCAACCCTGTCTTGGTTCATTAATCGCCGAATGACAGGTAATTCCAAACCAGATCGACCCAAGACTCGCCCCAAGAGATAGATAAAGAAATCGCCTACAAAGATTCCAAGCAGACACCCGATAATCGCCACGTGAAGCGGGATCGTGCCTTTCGTCGCCAAAAGCCCACCTCCAATACACGCAAGATCCTCGCTCACAAAGGTCGATATCCCTAAAAGCGTCGCCATGAACACTCCGCTCCTCTGCATACCTCTAGCAGCCAACTCATCGACCAAAGCCGAGCCCTCTCGATGCGCTGCGGCGCCAATTTCGACATCGTCGACGAACCGCGACAAATCCCGACCGAACCGTTCTGGCTGACGATATATCGCCAAATGCCCCGCATCTTCATACGTCGCCAAACGCGACTGAGGCATCACAATTCGATGAGCTATCGCCGCATCGTAAGGCACCAAGCCATCCTGGTCTCCGTGTACGATCAATACTGGCTTCTCCCAAGCGAGCATCGCTTCCCGCAACGGCCTTTGATCCGTATCGTAAAAATTCCGAGCGTACCGATAGTTCAAAAGCACGCGATCAAAGTAGCCAAAGTGTGGAACAACCCAATCCAAGGCCCAAAACCCGAAAAGCTGCGCCGCGTGCAAAGCGTGATTTAGAGTGTAGTCGCCCAACAGTTCATATTCTTGCAACCCGATCGAAGACACCAATGTCAGCGACTTCACCAAGTCCGGGCGCGAATCGCATAACTCAACCGCGACGCCTCCTCCCATGCTATAACCCACCAAATGACATTCGGTCACCTGCAATTCGTCTAGCAGCTTTTCCAAATATAGCCCATGCGCCGTGATCGAATAATCCGAAATCGAACGCTGCGATCGCCCGAATCCAGGCAAATCCGGGACAATCAACCGATACTTATCTGACAAATGCGGTAACAGTGTATCGAATGTCGAAGAAGCCATCGGACTTCCATGTAAAAGAACGATCGATGGCCGACTGTCGGGAATTTCTCGCTTCGTATCCAGAAAACGAATTTCGACTTCTGAATTCGCACTCTCGTCGATCGAGACCGTCACCGACTCCTGTTCAGGCATCGGAGAAATCGAAAACGGAAAAAACGTCTTCCAAATCCCCGAAACGGCCAGAAGCCCCAAATAGACAATACCCCAAACTCGCTTCGCTCTCATGGAAACCATCTCATTCTCCGAATGACCAATTTCCCTTTCGGGAAAAATCGTTCGTATCCGCCAAACGCTCCAAATATTCGAACTCCATTTTCTCGGAAGTCACCGAAATCACCGAAATACAATGAGTCTCCGCATCTTTTCTGGACATCAACGGATTGTACGCCGGATCCGAATTTCCCAAATCTTGATGATAGTTCAATCCCTTCGACCAAGCCCAACGATCTCCCCCTGAAGCTTTTAACTCCTCATATCGAGCTCGACGATAAGATTCAACCTCTCCCGGTCGATAAGACGAAGTCGTCACGAACGAATCATCCAGCTCCACTGGCTTCAACTCCAGTCCATCCCAGGAAATAACGCACGAATCTCCACTTGGCGACACGACCCCTGCCAGAAACGGCCGATAGTATTCATTCCCAAACGCGCCTATCGATTCAACGCTCGAATCGAAATCCGACATTGAAGCCACTGTAAGCGGGATTTCGCCCCTACTCTTGTAAATCCTCGAATCGTCGTCAGCCGGAGTCGCAGCATAATGGTTCAATATAAACGCAACAACTCCATCACTATTCAACGCGATCCAACTACCTCCGCCTTTCGGATCGATTGGGGCGATAATCTTGGATCCCTGCCATCCAATCAACCGCGGTAATTCCGCTCGAATCCGGCTTCTCTGCTCGTCGCGATTGAAATACAGCCGATACCCCTGCTCTTTAAAGCTCCAGCTAACGGTGCACATCAGCAGTCCGCCGTCTGCAAATACTTCAAAGTAGAGGGAGCAACACCAAAGGAATCTAAGGGAGCAATCCCCTGCATTCGGCTAGCAATCGCGATCAACGCATAATGATGAACCGTATGCGACGCGAGGAATTGAAGCTCTCGTCCGATCGTAGACTCCGCCCCGGCATCGCTTTCGCCCGTGTTCGCGCTCACGATCACTTTCAACGAACTTTTTAATTCGATTTCCAGTTTCTCAAAGCGACACTTCAACTCCTTCGCCACACGAATGCATGTCGATAAATCCGTTTCGACCTTCGTTTTCCGAACGCGGTCATCATAATCGACAACACCCCTCGATAGGCCATTAATCAGAGAGTTGTAGTGATCAAGAACATGACGCATATGCGACCCCACGCTGGAACCAAATATCTGAATATCCGCTTTAGCGTAAGATTGTGGAGAGTAACGCTCTAGAAGATCGATTCCTTGTTGCAGGAAATCATAGACGAGTTATCAAATTTATTGTTGAAGAATCCATTCAAACCCAATCTTTTTGTAGTACGATCGCTATTTCCGAACCCAGAAGTCCTGCAATTAGCTCTATATCATAATATTCGGCCATCTGTCGATTTAACGAAACGAACCTTGATTCGCTTGCGCGGAAGCGGACCATTTCCCGCCTTGGTCAGAAAATCCAGCCGATTAAATGCTCGTTTTCGGCTAAACCGGGATTCTCACTCCGCGTCGTAAAAAGGTAGGAGTATCCAAATCCTGGCCTTCGAACATCGTTCCTTCCGTGTTCTCGAACTCGCCTCTCGGCTCTCCTTCGTTAAAAGAAAATTCGTGCTGTTCCGCCTTTTGACTTTTCGCGTGCGTTTTCTTCGATTTCTTAGGCGCCTTTTTCGGGACTTCCGGCGTTTCGAGTTCTACCGAATTCGGCGACGGAACCTTCATCCGCCTTCGGCCCCTGAATATTGAAACATCGCTGCTGCCGCTCGTCCCGATAACGCAAATTTCGACTCGATCGCCCATCGACTCGTCGATCACCGCGCCTATTACGACATTCGCATCCTTTCCGAACGCGTCCGTAATACTGTCCATAATACGCTGGGTTTCACTAATCCCAAGGCTTGTCCCGCCAACCAAATTCACGAGCAAATGATCCGCCTTCTTCGAAAACTCCGGTGTATGCAACAAAGGACAGAGCTTCAAATCGGCAATCGCCGCGTCCGTCGCGTTCTCCCCCGAACCTTCTCCAAGTCCAAACAATGTTTTGCTAGAGCGATTCGCGAACACCTGCTGCAATTGCGAAAAATCCAAGTTAATCAAACCCGTCTTATTCATCATCGACCGGATCGACTTGATCGCTTTTTCAATCCAAGCATCCGCTTGCGAAAACGCTTCGAGCAAAGACGCATCCGGCTCGCTTTCCTGAATTAACAAATCGTTTGGCAAAGGGATGACCGCATTCGCTACTTCGCGAAGTTTATCCAACCCCGCTTTAGCCGCGTTTGATCGGGCCGCGCGTTCGATGGTAAATGGGAGTGTCACGAAAACGATAACCGTCGCGCCTTTCTGAACCGCAATGTCCGCCAGCACCGGAGTGACGCCCGTACCCGTCCCGCCTCCAAGTCCTGCCGTCAAAAACAGCAGGTCAACGTCCTTTACCATTTCCTCTAGCAATTGCTTATCCGCCAATGCCGCTTCGCGCCCAACTTCGGAATCTCCACCTGCGCCAAGTCCACGCGTAACCGTTTTTCCGATACAGTGCTTATCCATAACCGGCGAATTGGCTAAAGCCTGTTGATCGGTATTAATCGCGGTCAGGCGCACATCGGAAAGATTGGAAAGCATCAATCGATCGACGATATTCGAACCAGCTCCTCCGACTCCGATAACCTTCATTCGGATCGGTCTAATTTCGTCAGAAACTGCGTTTAGTTCGCTCATATCTTTTCGAATCTCCCAACTACTGAAACAAACCCTTCAGTTTTCCAAAAAGCCCCGGAGCGTTGCTCTCAGTCGTTTCAAGTTTACTCTGATACTCCAAACCGTACTTCAAAAGCCCCAGCGCTACGCTATATTGAGACTCGCGTAATTCGCCAGTCGCCATCGTTCCATTGTCTCCAACTCGAGCGGGAACTCCGAAGACCCCTTCCGCGCTTTGCTCGCAATTCCGTAAACTCGCGCCGCCGCCACAAAGAATAACTCCTCCACCCAATCGCTCCCCGCGACCTAGAGAACCAAGCTTCTTGCTTATAACTTCAAAGATTTCAGTCATTCGAAGCTCGATGATTTTTTCGATACTCCACAACCGTATCGGGCGATCGCCAATTTCGAAATCATTGTTCAGCCAAACCTTCTCGCCTTTGTCCTTATGCTCGACGATCGCCGAACCATAGCGATGCTTCAGACTCTCCGCCTGATTCAAACGCATCCGCAGGCCAATGCTTAGATCGTTGGAGATATGATCCCCGCCCAAAGGGAAACTCCCCGCTAGCACGCAACGTCCTCCTTGATACGCCGCGTAATCTGTCGAGCCCCGGCCAATGTCGATAACCAAACAACCCCTTTGCTTCTCTTCCTCCGATGCGACCACCGAGCCCGCAGCAAGCGCAGAGAGGATCACATCGTCTACGTGCAAATTGAAACCATTGATGATGTGAATCGCATCGCCAATCTTTCGAGCATTTCCATGCACTGTCCAGTAACTCGCTTCGAGACGCTCGCCTTCCAAATTCAAAGGCTTTTCCACAGAGCGGCTATCCAATCGATAAGGACGACGTAAATGATGGATCACCACTCGTTCCTCCGGTAAATCGCGTCCCTTTGCCAAATCCGAGACTTGATCGATGTCCTCTTGGGAAACCCGTCCTTCCGCAGGGGTCACGTTGACCGATGCTTCGCTCGGAAATCCATTCACGTCGCTACCGCTCACTGCGAGGTAAACGCCATCGATTTTCACGCCCGCTTGGTCCTCGGCCGACAGAATCGCCGCATGCGCGCAATCGCTCGCCGCATGAAAATCCACGATATCTCCCTTGAGTACTCCTTTCGAAGAACTCTGACCCATACCGATAATATTTAGGCTTCCACCTTCAACGATCTCGCCAAGCAAGACCACAACCTTGCTGGTTCCTATTTCGATTCCTGCTATTACTTTGGAACTATACACGTCTCATTATCGATTCGAATTCGGTCCTTAAAAAAACAACTATTGGACAAACGAAGCACGCGTTACCGGTACCTGTGACTTTAATGTCAAATCGACTCGAGCAACCCGATTGACCGATCGGCTCTTATTGTAGTCGATGATGTAATCCAATTCTGCCAATTGGCGACGATAACCTCCCGGGGTCGGCTCGAAAACGGCCTCTTTCGCAAAATCGCTCTTCACCACGATATTCGGCCACGCTTCCATGGATACGACTTTCCACGAACGATAAAGGTGAGGCGCTAGGGTTCTCGCTTCGGTTAACAAAACTTCCACTACATCCATCCCGGAGATCGGCTCGAATCCACCATCCTTCCGCTTCAAACGAATTCCATCCAATGAGGGCAACGAACGTACCATTTTCGAATCGTAACCAATTCCTTCGTAAACCACTCCCTCTTGATCAACCAATAATGTTATCCGAGCGCGATCGACATCCGATGCGATGATCTTGGCGATCGGTTCGCGCTCCTGAATCGAAACGAACAATGTATCCGGAAGCTGACGCGCTAATTCCGCCGAACGGATTTGCGAATAGCTTTCCAAGCTCTGCTTCATCTCCCCCAAATCGAGAGTCAGTAAATTCAGTCCATCCCGATTCAAATCCAAATGATGCAAAATCCATTCGCGATCAAGAACATCGCTCTCGGTTTCAACCATTTTAAGCGGCAGCGCTCGTCCCGCTTGAGTCAAGGCGCTTGAGACATCTTCCGTCTCGAGAAATAATTTTGCGCCGACGGCGATAGCGGCAATCGCGACGATCGCGATAACCGATTTTCGGCATCTAGCGAAAAACATCCGCTTGAATGCCGTAGAACTCATACTCTTTGCCCGAACGTCTTGATCGATGTCTTTCCACGATTTGGATTTACGGGCGGTCTTCGTTGGTTTTTTCGTGGCCATATCAACAGATTGAATACTTACTTTGAAACCTTAAAAAGGCTGGCGCTACCAGCCTTTTCACTAGCTCCTCGAAATTTATTCCTGCAGCTCCCGCCGACATCGGCAAAAGGCTGGTCGCCTTCATCCCCGGAAGCGTATTCACTTCTAGGACAAAAGGATTGTTTTGCTCGTCCAACATAAAATCGACCCGAGCATAATCGCGACATTCACAAGCCGCGTAAGTGCGCATAGCGAGTGACTTTATCAACGCTTCGAGCGACTCGGAAAAAGGAGCCGGAGCGATGTACTCGGTCATGCCTTTCGTATATTTGGACTCGTAGTCAAATTGTCCCGACATTGGGCGGATTTCAACGATCTCCATCACCTCGCCGTCCAATACGCCTACCGAGATTTCCTTCCCCACTATCAGCGGCTCCAGCATCCAGTCTTCGAATTCCAATCGAGCCAGCAATGCCTTCAATTCAGCCGTGCTATTAGCGAAACCTAAACCGAT
>Ga0115000_10005327_pt1 | contig 10325 bp, 7 predicted proteins | sample ArcticOcean_MG_C_6_FD_89690 | JGI IMG/M metagenome (GOLD analysis project Ga0115000, IMG submission 89690) | Marine microbial communities from western Arctic Ocean - ArcticOcean_MG_CB8_128 | ecosystem: Environmental > Aquatic > Marine > Oceanic | place: Arctic Ocean: Canada Basin | collected... | reverse complement strand
TTATAACCTCTGTTAGCTAAGTAAATTGAAGTTGGTGTTTTGCTTGTTCTGCTAATTCCTACTAAAATTACATCAGATTTTTCTAGGTCATGTATTATTTTTCCGTCATCATGTGTCATAGTAAATTGCACGGCTTCTATTCGACTATAATACTCTTTATCTAAAGCGTGCTGCCCGCTAGGCTTTCTATTTGCTTCTTTATTTAAAAGTTTTGAAAAATCAGATATTAAACTACCCAACACCTCAAAAGCGGCTATATTATTTTTTTTAGTTTCTGTTTTAATATAATCTGACAAATTGTTATCTACAATTGTATATAAAATTATAATATTCTCTTCTTTTTTTGATTGTGAAATAATTTTATCTATCTGGTTTTCGGTTCTTGTAAATGAATAATGAATAGTTTTACAATCAAAATTAGAAAATTGTGCTTTTATAGCTAGAAAAATTCTATCTAGTGTTTCTCCGGTTGAATCGGATACTTGATAAACTTGGTAAATCTTATTCATATCTTGTTGATAAATTACTAATTAAATTAATATTTGTTTATTTTTTTAAAAAATTCATTTTATCAAGATTTGTTAACAATTAATTAACTAAGTTATATATGTTAATAAAAAATAAACAAATTATTCTAAATATACACAGAGTATAAAATATATAATTAAATCAATAATTTATAATATATATTATTAACAAAATTTATGGATAAACTGTATACAATTAATTACTAACGTAACTAACATGACCTATTACTACTACTAACTTATTTATATATATTATATATTAATGAAGGAAAGATTAAGAGAGTGCATTGAGAATAAAGAAGTTTCCTATACACCTATATGGTTTATGCGACAAGCTGGTAGGTATTTACCAGAATTCAGAGAGATAAGAAAAAAAAATACAGATTTTATTAAATTATGTTTAAACCCAAATTTAGTTAATGAAATTACACTTCAACCACTAAAAAGATTCGATCTTGATGCGGCAATAATTTTTTCTGATATTTTAATGATACCTTATGGATTGGGACAAAAAGTTGAATTTAAAAAGGGGATAGGTCCAATTCTTGAAAAAATAAACCTTGATAAAATAATTAATACAGATCCAGTAGACTTTGTCCAAAAAATATTACCAGTTTATAAAGGAATTGAAAAAGTTAAAAAAAACCTAAAAGATAAAAACCTTATAGGTTTTGTTGGTGCACCATGGACTTTATTATTATACATGATCAATAATGGGTCACCAAAAAATAGTTTTGATTTTAATAAAATTAATAAAGATAAATTTTTAGTCAATAGATTATTAAAAAAATTAGAAGAAATAATATGCTTACATATCGATAAACAAATTGAAGCTGGCGCTAATATAATACAAATCTTTGATTCTTGGGCTGGTTTATTACCAAAAAAAGAATTACCAAATTATTGTTATATTCCAATTTTAAAAATTGTTGAACATGTTAAATCTAAAAAAATTCCTGTAATTTGTTTTCCAAAAGGAATCGGACAAAATTATATTGATTTTTGCTCAACTGTTAAGCCAGACTGTATTAGCATTGATTATGAAATTGATCCGCAATGGATAAAAGAAAAATTAAAAGATTTACCAATACAAGGTGGGCTAGATCCTAAAATATTATTAGGTGAGAAAGAGGAAATTAAAAAAAATACTGAAAAATATCTCAATATATTTAAAGATTATCCCTATATATTTAATTTGGGTCACGGTGTTTTACCAGAAATTAAACCAGAAACAATAGAATATGTTGTTCAGCTAGTTAGAAGTAAAAATTGAAATTAAAATGAGTAAGGCAGTTATTTTATTTAATCTTGGAGGTCCTGACAAATTAGAAAGTGTAGAGCCCTTTCTTTTTAATTTATTTAATGACCCTGAAATACTTAGCATTCCTTCAATTTTTAGATACCCGCTAGCAAAGTTTATATCTAAAAGAAGAGCCCCGATTGCAAAAAATATTTATAAAGAAATTGGAAGCAGGTCGCCAATACTTGAATTAACACAAGAACAAGCAATGAGTTTAGAAAATAGTTTATCAACAAAAGGAGATTATAAATGTTTTGTTGTTATGCGTTGTTGGCATCCACGAGCAAAAGACGTAATAAAACAAGTTAAAAAATTCAACCCAGAAGAAATAATACTGCTACCACTTTATCCGCAGTTTTCTGCAGCAACATCAGGGTCATCTATTAATGAATGGAAAGATCTTTGTAAAAAAGAAAATTATAATATTAAGACAAAAATAATTTGTTGTTATCCCACAGAAAGTAATTTTGTAAAATCTCATGCTAATTTAATCAAAAAAACAATTCAAAACACAGAAAGCAAAAATTTTAAACTACTTTTTTCAGCCCACGGTCTTCCAGAAATTAAAATAAAAAAGGGAGACCCTTATCAGTGGCAAGTCGAAGAAACAGTTGAAAAAATAATGTTAGAGCTAAAAGATATGAATTTGGACCATGCAACAAGCTATCAAAGCCGTGTGGGCCCCTTAAAGTGGATTGGCCCATCAACAGATGATGAAATTGTTAAATACTCTAAAGAAAAAAAAGGAATTGTTATAGTGCCAGTGGCATTCGTTTCTGAACATTCGGAAACACTTGTAGAATTAGATATAGAATATAAGAAATTAGCAGAAAAAAATGGTTGCAGTTTTTACAAAAGAGTACCAGCATTAGGAGTAGAGGAAAATTTTATTAGGGGTCTTACAGAGTTAGTTTTGCAACAAGAAACAAGAGGTAATTTTGTTTCATCTGTAATGTGCCCTAATAAATATGTAAAATGTCCATGTCTTGGTTTGTAAATTTTTTTAAGGTCAAATAAAAAAGGAAAATGAAAAAATTGTGAATACATACTTATTGTTTAAATCAATTCATCTTATTGCTGTTATCTCTTGGATGGCTGGCCTCCTATATTTGCCAAGAATATTCGTTTATCACAGCGATGCCGTTAAAAATAACAAATCCGAAGATCTAATTTCTACCTTTAAAATAATGGAGAGAAGACTGTTTGTTTATATTATGAATCCTGCAATGATTGTCTCGTGGATTTTTGGTATATTGTTAATACATACGATTGGTGTTGATAATCTAAGTTCTATCTGGCTTCAGTTAAAGTTGCTTTTTGTTATTATTTTAACTATTTACCATTTCTTTTTATTTCGATGTTTAAGAAAATTTGATAAAAACAAAAATCGTTTTACATCTAGATTTTATAGAATAATCAACGAAATACCCACTGTTTTGCTGATTGGTATAGTTTTAGTGGTGGTGGTTAAGCCATTATGAGACTTGTAATTTTCGACAAAGGTATTATATTAAAAAATAACAGTTCTCAAAATAACAACCACCTCATAAATGAATTTACAAGAATTAAAAAAGAGATCGCCTGCTGAGCTTATTTTAGAAGCTGAAAAATTAGCAATTGAAAATCCAAGCACTTTACGTAAGCAAGATATTTTATTTGCAATTTTAAAAAAATTAGCAGAAAAAAATGAAAAAATTACTGGCGGCGGCGTCCTTGAAGTCTTACAAGATGGCTTTGGTTTTTTAAGAGCCATTGAATCTAATTATTTACCAGGACCAGACGATATATATGTTAGTCCGAGTCAAATTCGAAGATTTGGTTTAAGGACAGGAGACTCTGTTGAAGGTGAAATTAGAGGTCCTAAAAACAGTGAAAGATATTTTGCTTTATTACAAGTAGATAAAATAAATTTTGATAACCCCGAAAAAGCTAGGAATAAAATAGCTTTTGATAATTTAACACCGCTTTATCCAAATGAGCAATTAACAATGGAAGTCGAAGCAACTAAAGTAGAAAAAAAACCCGACCAAACCGCAAGATTAATTGATTTGGTTAGCCCAATTGGTAAAGGTCAAAGGTCATTAATAATTTCACCACCAAAGGCTGGCAAGACTATTATTTTACAAAACATTGCTCACTCGCTCGCTAAAAATCATCCCGAGTGTTATCTAATGGTATTGCTTATTGATGAACGCCCAGAAGAAGTTACAGATATGCAAAGATCCGTCAAAGGGGAGGTCATAAGTTCGACATTTGATGAACCAGCGTCAAGACACGTTGCGGTCGCTGAAATGGTAATTGAAAAAGCAAAAAGATTAACCGAGCACAAAAAAGATGTCATTATACTTTTGGATTCCATAACTAGACTTGGTCGCGCCTACAATGCAGTCATACCTAGCTCTGGAAAAGTTTTAACAGGAGGTGTCGACGCCAATGCGCTACAGAGACCTAAAAGATTTTTTGGTGCTGCGCGGAACATAGAGGAAGGTGGTTCTCTTACTATTATTTCAACTGCTTTAATTGATACTGGCAGCAGAATGGATGAAGTAATTTTTGAAGAATTTAAAGGAACTGGAAATAGTGAATTAATATTAGATAGAAAAATTTCAGATAAGAGAATTTATCCCGCAATTGATATTACTAGATCAGGAACAAGAAGAGAAGAATTGCTATTTAAAAATGACGATCTTTTAAAAATGAATGTTTTGCGAAAAATATTAAGCTCCATGGGAACAATGGAGGCAATTGAATTCATTATTTCAAAGTTAAAAAATACTAAAAATAATGCAGATTTTTTTGTTTCCATGAACAAACCTTCTTAATTATTTTAATAAAATTTTATTTTTAAATTTAGAATATAAAATTGTAGAATAATTATTCATTGCTTTCATATGAATTTTAGCTTCTTCATTAAACTTATTTAGTGCACCTGCACCAAATTCACTTTCTAAAGCCAATTTATATTCAGGAACACATCCCCAATCATTTACAGTGGTGTTTTTAATTTCTATATGAAACTGAATACCATATGCATGGTCTCTATACTTAAAAATCTGATATTTAGTTGATTGTGATGAAGCTAGCAAAGTAACATCTTTATTTCTTTCAAGATCAGTCACTTCATACGAGTGCCATTGCAAAGCTTTAATTTTGTCTGGAAAATTTGAAAATAGAATGTCATTTTCTTTGCTCTGCAAAAAATCAATATTTAGAATACCAATTTCTGCTGGATTTGATTTTTTAACTTTGCCTCCAACCACTTCTCCTAAAAGTTGGCAACCCAAGCAAAAACCTAGGAAGGGTTTTTTAGAATTTACAACAAAGTTTTTAATTTGTTTTTTTTCCTCAATTAACCAAGGATATTTATCTTCCATCCAAGTATCCATTGGACCACCCATGCAAAACATACCATCAAACTTTTCAAGATTATTAGGAATTTTTTCACCCTCGTCTAATTGAATTGTAGTTAAATTAAAATCATCACAAATCATCAAATCTTTAATATAACCTGGATCTTCAATTTTAATATGTTGTAAAATAATTATTTCCATTATTGTTTGGGTGATGATAATTTTTTTATCATTTTTTTATTACATCATATCATTTAAGATTGTAAATAAATAAAAAATGAATACTAAAAAATTAACATTAAATGAAGCTTTCGTTACAGGACTTAAAAATCATCAACTGAATAAATTTAGAGATGCTGAAAATTTTTACAAGCATGTTTTAAAAAAAGCTCCAAGTCATTTTGGCTCAGTTTTTTATTTAGGAACATTGTATTTGCAAACTAATAAATTAGGGTTAGCAAAAAGACTATTAAAAAAAGCAGTCCTAATTAAACCAGATTTTGTAGAAGCATATAATAATCTCGGGGCGACATTAAAAGGATTGGGAGAATATAATGAGGCAGCAAAGTATTTACAAAAAGCTCTTCAGATCAAACCAGAATATGTAGAGGCGTATAGCAATCTTGGGGCTGTACTTAATATATTAGGAGAGTACCAACAAGCTAAAAAGTATTTAGAAAAAGGCATTAAAATTGAGCCTAAATTTTTAAGTTCATATAAAAATCTTGCTCTTACATTTCAAGAGCTGGGAGATATCAAGCAAGAAATTAATTGTTTTAAAAAGTTAACAGAATTAGAAAAAAAACCTGCCGAGGCTTATCAGAATCTTGCTCGTTTATTTGTTGTGTTAGGAGACACACCGAAAGCAATAGAATATTACAGAAAAGCAATAAAGCTTGAACCTGAAAATTTAACTTATTACTATCATCTTAATGATCTGGATAAAAAATTTCTAAATCTAGCATTTACTAAAAAAATAAATAAAATTTTAAAAAACACAGACTCAACTAAAAAAAATTTGGCATATGCAAATTTTCTGTTGGCAGACTATGAATCACAAAAAAATAATCACGAAAGAGAGTTTAATTATTTGCTGAAAGGCCACCAGAATTTTTTAGAATCAAATGTCTATAATTTTAAGAAGGAGATAAATTATTGGCTTAAACTGCTTCCAGAATCTAAAGATTTATTCAATATTAATAATTCCAAAAAAATTGTAAAAAAGGTCTCTCATCCCATCCGTCCAATTTTTATTGTTGGCGTGCCTAGATGTGGATCAACCTTAGTAGAAAAGATAATTTCTTCTGGAGAAAATTTAATCCCAATGGGAGAAGAAACTGGAATAATTACTTCCTTTTTAAAAAGAAAAATTACTAATAAAGAATCTTTGAATTCAGAGGTCGAAAATTTACAAGTAAAATTTGTTAAAAAATATAAAGAAAGAAATTTAATAAATTCAAATAACAATTATACATTTACTGATAAAACATTAGATAATTTTTTTTATATTGGGTTAATAAAAAAAGTGTTCCCTGAAGCTAAAATCATTCATTGTCGAAGATCACCAATATCATCAATAATTTCTATTTTAAAAAATAATATGCCTACTTTGTATTGGGCTCACAATTTAGATAATATTTTTGAGTACTTTGATATTTATTATAGAACTATACGTAGATACAATAAAATTCTACCAAATTATATATATGAACTAGAGTTGGAAAAATTATCTAATGACCCAATATTAGAATCAAAAAAACTGATGCAACATTGTAATTTGCCTTGGAGCAAAAAGTGTTTAGAATTTCACAAAAGAGAAGATCTTATTTCAAGAACTACAAGTAATTTGCAAGTTAGGAAAGCAGTCTATAAACATTCGCCTATTAAAGATAATCCTTACCAACCTTTTTTTAATAAATATAAAAAAAAATATGATTGGTTAAATAAAATATGACAATCTACGCTCTTTCAACCGGTCCAGGTATATCAGGTGTTGCTGTAATAAGAGTTTCAGGAAAAAATACACCCAAAGTAATAGAAAAGTTAACTGGATCAAAGTTGCCAATTCCAAGAATGGCAACACTCAAAAAGTTCAATAAAAATGGGAGCAAAGAGCTGATAGACGAAGGAGTAATGATATGGTTTCCAGCTCCAAATAGCTACACAGGCGAAGATCTAGCAGAATTTCATGTACATGGCAGCAGAGCAGTAATAAAAGCTATGCACTCTGCAATCTCAAAAGTAAAAAATTGTCGTTTAGCTGATCCTGGCGAATTTACAAAGAGAGCTTTTCAGAATGGAAAAATTAATTTGTTAAAAGCAGAAAGTATTGCTGATTTAATTTCATCTGAAACAGAGATTCAAAGAAAACAGGCTATAAAAATTATGAGTGGAAAAACATCAGATAAATTTAATTCATGGAGAGAAAGACTTTTAAAAATTTTATCGCATGTTGAGGCAAAAATTGATTTTCCTGAGGAAGACCTTCCTAAAAATGTTATTATAAAAATTCAAAAAACATCTAGAGGTGTTTTGCAAGAAATTAAAAAAACTTTAGACGATCAGAAAGTTGGAGAAAGAATAAGAGAGGGTTTCAAGATTGCAATTGTAGGACCCCCAAACTCTGGCAAATCTACTTTATTAAATTATCTGTCTAAGAGAGACGTTGCAATTGTTTCAGAAATAGCCGGGACAACTAGGGATGTAATAGAGACACACCTTAATCTCGATGGATACCCCGTTATAGTTTCCGATACAGCGGGCATCAGAAGATCTAAAAATGAAATTGAAAAAAAGGGTATTAAAATAGCCTTAAATAATGCGGAAAGAGCTGATTTAAAAGTAGTTGTTGTTTCAGCTAAAAATGTCGATTTCACTGGAGTTTTGAAGACTTTATTAACAAAAAATGCAATTTTAGTAGTAAATAAATCAGATTTGATAAAAAAAAAACTAAATAACAAATTTAATAAATACGATCATGTTTTGATATCAATTAAAGATGATTTAAATTTAAATAAATTAATTAAAAAAATTAAAAATAAATTAAAAAATAAATTTACAACATCTGAAGATATTTTGATTACCAGAGATAGGCATAGACAAAATTTAATAAACTGCATGGTTCACTTAAATAAATTTAATAAAATAAAATCTACTCAAGATTTTGACAAAGCCGCAGAAGATCTTAGGCTAGCAACCAGACATCTAGGAATGATAGTTGGAAAAGTAGAAGTAGAGGAATTGTTAGGAAGTATTTTCAATGACTTTTGTATAGGCAAGTAGTTTATTATTGGGAATAAATACATAATAAAAAACAAACAAAACACCAGTAAAACCAACACTTTTCGCCATTATTAATTTCTATTATTGTAAATAAATTAATCAGCTGTAAATTGATTATATGAAAAATGATTTATCATTTGATGTGGTCGTGATTGGCGGCGGTCATGCTGGATGCGAAGCTGCTGCTGCCTCAGCTCGTATGAAGGTGGATACAGCATTGTTTACACACAAAATTGAAACTATAGGAGAGATGTCTTGTAATCCTGCGATTGGTGGATTAGGCAAAGGTCATCTTGTAAAAGAGATTGATGCTCTAGACGGATTGATGGGGGTAGTAGCTGACAAATCTGGTATTCAGTTTAGATTATTAAATAGAAGTAGAGGCCCTGCCGTCCGAGGACCCAGAACTCAGTCAGATCGTTCACTCTACAAAAAATATATGCAGAAAATACTCCTAAGTTACTGTAATTTAAAGGTTTTTTCTGATCCAGTAATGGAGTTTATTTTTAAAAATAATCAAGTGATTGGCTTTCATACTAAATCAGGTAAAAAAATTAACTGTAAAAAAATGATTTTAACTACAGGAACTTTTTTAAATGGTTTAATTCACATAGGAGACATCAAGACACCAGCTGGACGTCACAACGAAAAACCTTCAGCCGGTTTGAGTGAGCAGTTAATTAAATTTAAAATGAAATTAGGTAGATTAAAAACTGGTACACCACCACGATTGGATGGCTCTACAATAAATTTTAGTGATTTAGAAAAACAGGAAGCCGACACTTCTCCTGAATATTTTTCATTTTTAACAAACAAAACTTTTAGCAAGCAAATTGCTTGCAGCGTAACTTACACAAATAGAAAAGTTCATGAGATAATAAGAAAAAATTTAAAGATGAGCGCAATGTATTCGGGCAGTATTAAAGGTGTTGGGCCTAGATATTGCCCGTCTATTGAAGATAAAATTGTTAAATTTTCTAATAAAGAAAAACATCAAATTTTTTTGGAACCAGAAGGGTTAAAAGATACCACTGTTTACCCAAACGGAATATCCACTTCCTTGCCAGCTGATATTCAATCTGAAATGCTTATTAATATCAAGGGTTTAGAGAACGTAAAAATATTAAGACCTGGATATGCAATTGAATATGACTATGTAGATCCAAGAGAATTAAATCCAACTTTGGAAACTAAAAAAATAAAGTCGCTTTATCTCGCAGGTCAGATTAATGGAACAACTGGATATGAGGAGGCTGCTGCTCAAGGTTTGATGGCTGGAATTAATGCTGCTCTATGTATAAAAAATCAAAATCCACTTATACTTGATAGAGCTCAAGCTTACATTGGTGTTATGATTGACGATCTAGTCACCAAAGGCGTTGCTGAACCATATCGTATGTTTACTTCTAGAGCTGAATACAGGCTCACCTTAAGGTCTGATAATGCCGATATTCGTCTCACTCAAATAGGGATTAATCTTGGTTTAGTTTCAGCAAAAAGAGCAGACTATTATCTCAATAAGCATAAAAGTATTAAGCAACTAGGAAACATATTGAAAAGTCACGAAATATCACCTAATCATGCCGCTAAATTCAATATAAAGATAGCAAAAGATGGTCTTAAGAGGACAGCCTTTGAAGTTTTATCTAGAAAAGGCGTTAGCCTTAAGGACATAAGGTCTATTTGGCCGGATATTCCTAGATTTTCTAAAAGTGTTGAAGAACAAATAGAAATTAGTGCTCATTATTCAAGTTATCTAGATAGACAAAATGCAGATATTATTGCTTTTCGAAAAGATGAAAATCTTAAAATTCCTGATAATATTGACTATTATAAACTTAGTGGCCTTTCCAACGAGGTTAAAAG
>Ga0115000_10005325_pt1 | contig 10331 bp, 8 predicted proteins | sample ArcticOcean_MG_C_6_FD_89690 | JGI IMG/M metagenome (GOLD analysis project Ga0115000, IMG submission 89690) | Marine microbial communities from western Arctic Ocean - ArcticOcean_MG_CB8_128 | ecosystem: Environmental > Aquatic > Marine > Oceanic | place: Arctic Ocean: Canada Basin | collected... | reverse complement strand
TGTAGAATTACAGCGTCCTGAATTTGAATACCACGAAGACGATGAACTTTATATGACAGTTCGTTTTCCGGTTATTTACAAATTAAAAGATAAGATCATTAAAGATATGCTTGGAACACTTCCCTACACGGGTCTAGAACAAAATGGGACGTTAACGATCTTTTATTTTGATAAAAATTCATTCAATTTTCCTAAAAAACACGTTGAATTAATTAAATCGGGGGCATTCCGGATTATACCCGTGATTCGAATTTTGGATCAAAACAGGAATACATTGATCGTGGTAGCGGATACACCGGATTCCTACTGGCATACCAAAACCAGTAATAAAGTTTTGTATGTTCCCCAACATCAGTTTTCTCCTCTCATTGATTTTGCGATTGGCGGGTGGTCCATGCAGGTGGCTATGGAAACAGTAGAAATCCAAGCTGTTTATGAATTTATACTTCCAGTAGCAGATGTTGAATCTTTGAGTAATGTTAGCGTTAAGTTCGTTAATGAAAATGAGCTTAAGTCTTTCTTGGACCCGCTTCTTTGATATAACTGTAGGAGATTATACTTTATGAAAATAGAAAATAATCTCTTAAATACTTATTTAAAAAATATTTGCATAGCCATATCAAAGTTTATCTAAATTTGACCTAGTTAATTCATAATCAGGACTACAATCAAAAATAATTTAGAGGTATCCAAATCATGAAAAAAATATTATTACTCTTAGCAATATCCCTGCCAATTGCGCAAAGGATGGATCCCCTCGATTTAGCCATAGATGAATTACGTACAATCGTTGAAACAGCATCTCGTTCATCTCAAAAGGTTTTTGTAGAAGATTTTACCGGGCTCGACTGACCCTACTGTCCATCCGCGAGTTTCGCGATTTCAGAAATGTTAAATGAGTTTCCGGAAACTTTATTCAGTATTGAATGGCATAGTCCAAGCTATACACCAGCCGGTTCCGATTTCGATCTCTCAGCACTATATAGCCAACGTGGTGGCATGTATGGTGTGGGAGGTATTCCACATTCCCAATGGAATGGTGTACAGTCAACTGTAGGTGGTTACCCTAATGGTAACTGGGACCCTATGTATAGTTCCTTTATGAATATTTATGACGGCATGGTAATGGATGAAACTCCTTATGAAATAGACATCAATGGCATGTTTGATCAGATAAATGATGAAGTGACCTATGATGTGATTGTAACGATGGATGCAGATATGAGTTCGACGAATCAAAAAGTTGATATTTTTGTGGTTGAGGATAATATCTGGTCTTATTGGGGTGCCGTGGGGATTTATCATAATGCCAGGAATGTTGCCAGAGACTGGGTTACGACTGATGGTTTAGATCTAACTATTAGTTCAAGCGGAGAATCCCAAACATTTACCGGAACTTTTGATGTCAGTGATGCCTGGGTTTCGGACAGCGTAAAGGTTATTGCTGTCGTCCAGAATTATGGAAACCCGAAGCAGATCTATCAGGTAAACCAAATCAATATTAATGATATGAATCCTGATGTTGATGATGACGGTATCTTAAATGGGGATGACAATTGCATGGATGTACATAACCCGAATCAGTCTGATGTGGATGGCGATGGCACAGGGGATGTCTGTGATAATTGTAACGACAATGTTTACGTTTTAGGAAATATCAATGGCGATACCGATTGGTCTAATTGGGATGGTCTGGCCGGAAGTCCTGTTATCGATATTTTTGATCTTTTAACCTATGTTGACATGTTGGAAAGCAATGAGTATAGTGATTGTGCCGCGGGGATCATGGATATAAATGGTGATGGGAATTTAAACCTTGTGGATATTTGGTACCTGCTTCAATCCATTATTAATGGCAATAATTAATTCCAAAAGCAATTATTTTTAATTAAAAAGCCGGTGGTGTCCACCGGCTTTTCTTTTAAAACGGTTTTCATAACATTGTTGAGTATAATCAAATCAAACCAAGTTAAAATTATGACTAGACAATGTACCCAATTTTAGTGATTTCAAGGAAATCTTTATGAGAAAATATTTATTCACGCTATTGTTTCTGTCCAAAAGTGTGATGTTTGCCACTGATAGTGGTTTGGGGAGCAAGATCCCGGATATTAAATTAAAATTATTAGATGGTAGCAAAGTTTCTATACATGAGTTGGTCGAAGATGGCCCGCTCATGATTGACTTTTGGGCAACTTGGTGCAAACCTTGTAAAAAAGTGATGAAATATTTAGATCAATATCACCAGGATTATGCTGACCAAGGTTTCAAAGTTTTAATGATTAACCAGGATACACCACGTTCATTAAGCAAAGTAAAGTCTTATATTCGCAGTCAAAACCATCAGTTTTTTGTCGGGCTCGATCCAAACCAGAAAATTGCACAAAAACTCAACGGAATGGTCATGCCGACATTAATCCTCATCGATAAAGGTGGCGAAATAAAATGGCGGCATCAAGGCTTTATCCCCGGGGAAGAAATTGAAATTGAAAAACAAATAAAATTAATCCTTGAATCCCAAGCGTCTGAATCATAGCGTGAAAAAATATATATTGTGCTTAACTATTTTCTCTGTTCTTGTTGCAAATGATATCGATTTCAATGCGGGCCTCACAGCGAACTACGGGGATAGCTACGATTTTTATTCCTATTCCGAAAATCGATTGGATCTCAATTTCTTCTATAATGACCTGCAAGGATGGATCCAGTATGAATATTCAAATCCACCCGATGTAGGGTTCCCCATCAATGATATCCGGAAATTTCGGATCGAATATACTTTAGATGATTTCACTATCAAGTTCGGTGATATTTATGAATTTTGGGGTAGAGGTCTCGTTTTAAACCAATTTGATGACCAAATAACCAATTATGATAATGGCACCCGAGGTCTTTTTATTGGATATTCCAATGGCCCCTTGTCATCAAGCCATTTAAACGGAAATTCAAATGTATGGTTATTTGGATCTGATCTCAGGAAACCCTACTATAATAATTCTCATAACATGTCCGGGAATCAAATACAATATGAATGGAAGAGTCTCTCTCTTGGACTCACACAAATTCAGTCAAATGAAGTCCACCAAAAATTATTTGGTGATGACGCCTATGTGAATCATAAAATGAAGGGCATTTATGGCTCATGGTTGGCAACCAATATAGATCTATTTATTGAGTATGTGGATAAGGTATCTACAGAAAAAACTGATTTTTTCCAGGAGATTGCCCATGATTCCTTGAAAAAGGGGCATGGTATTTATGGGAATTTGAATTTTTACCTTGGGAGTTGGGGGCTTTCAACAGAATATAAAAGGTACGCCTTTGATAAAAGTCATACAGATTTTACTGCAGATGATTACGGGAATAGGATCGAACTCCAAATGATGCCGACCCTGGGCAAGGAACAAAACTCAACACTTCTGGGCCGTGTTTCTCATAATTATAATTTTAATGATGAACGGGGTGTCCAGTTGGAATTAAATGGCTCATTGTTTAATCGTTTTACCGTTTCTGCTCAATACAGTCATTTAAGCCGCAACAATAATTGGAAATCCCTGAGTCAATTTGATTGGGTTGAGCAACCCCTGGAATCCTTTTTACCCAGTTCGAATCCTTCTGCTTTACCCTATTGGGAAAATTACGAGGAAATAAGTGGTTTCATCTTGAGTGATAATCTTTATTTCAAACTTGGGCATGGCAGTAATCAAGAAGTCTTTAAAACGATGCGTTATTTCGATGGAACGCAAATCAGTACAATCTTTACAGAATCCTGGGTCAAAGATACCACTGACTTATATGGCTACATTTTTATTGATTCCACAATGACCATCGATACAAGTTTTTCAGATCCTTTTGAAGTGGTAGCTAAAATGTGGCAAGTAGCAAAATCATTCACGATTCCTATGGAATTAAATTATACTTTTGACAATGGTTATAATTTGGGTGTCGGTTTTCAATACCAGGAAAGAACAAAGAAAGATATTTCGAAAGGGAATGCTATCGATTACAGTAATCCTGATTCATCCTGGATATTGATCAACCCGGAAAATTCTGATTCATCTTTTGAAACTCATGATACCAAGTTCAGTTTGAATGGGGATAAAGTGAATACCCAGTACAATCGAATGATCTATGTGACCTTGAGTAAGGCACCGAGGTGGTCTTTTACCATCACGCAGGATTGGGCGAATGCTTTTGATGGTCCTACCACAGTTGACCCTTATTATAATCCATTAGAGGCATTAATATTTGGAGATCTGAAATATTTTACAGGGGGACGAAATAAAGTTGACCCCCCGGATTTTATTCAAAAAAAGTGGGTTTCCGCCGAATTGGCCTACAATTTGACATCGTCCCAACGCATTTCAATTATGTATGGGTCCATCCAGGGCGGCCTGTTTTGCAGCAATGGGGTATGTCGTCTGATTGCACCCTTTAATGATGGCATTAAATTCTCCTACAGTGCCATTTTTTAAAATCGAATCTCTAAAGAATCCTATTGCATTTAATCTTTCACATTAGATGAAATAGTCATGTTTAAAAAGCTTTTATCTTCAATATTCTTTTCAGTAACGGTATTTGCGATGCCATTAGATATAGGCGACACTGCCCCTGATTTTACCATCCCGATTTGTGCAAACGGGGAAGGTAATTTCAATTATTATGATGTGTGTAATGGTGCAGTTAATGGAGGTAATTATAAAGTTTCTTGGATAATCCTATTCACGTCTTGGTGATCAAGCTGTCAAGCGGAGGCTCCACTTGAAGAAGGGATTTGGCAGGAATTTCAAAGTAACAACTCACCTGTTATTATGATAGACTATGGCATGGATTGGGGCACTTATTCCTGCACGGGATGGGCGGATGCATTTGGAACGTCCTACCCGATATTGGATGGTGACGCAGATATGGTTGTTTGGGATACATATGGTCAGGGATACGTACCACAGCATGTTGTGGTTGACCATAATATGGAAATTGTTTATTCAGAAATTGGATTTGATGAGTCGGGATTATTAGCAGCGATTGATGCTGCCATTGCAAATATACCCGAATCTGATATGGATAATGACGGGTTGAATGATCCGGTTGATAATTGTCCACAAGACTATAACCCCATCCAGGAAGATGTAGATGAAGATGGTTTAGGCGATGCTTGCGATATTTGTGATAATGCGAATGTATGGGTTGTGGGGAATACTGACGGCAGCCTGGATGTGAATGGTAATGTGATCATTAATGTCATGGACATTCTCAGTCTTGTTGATATTATTGCAATTGAGGATGTAGGGAGTTGCGGTTATGAAGCAGCCAATGTGAACGGGGATAACCAAATCAATGTGATTGATGTGATTGCACTGGTCCAAATGATTATGAAAGGTGAAACAAATATAAATTCAGTTCCTCCGTCAGACGGCACTTTTGAGATTCTTCATTCGGATCAAGGAGATAGAGCCATCATTGAAAGCACAGATGAAATTAGCGGATTCCAATTTGAAGTATCCCATTTTGAAATAACTGAAAATGATTTGAATAACATTGCTTTGCCCGAAGGATGGTCCATGAAAATTTCTGAATCTATAGATAGATTTAAAGTTGTTGCGTACGATGCAACGGGACAAAATCCCAGGAATAAAATAGAATTTTCTGTGCCGAATGTATCTGCGAATTCATTTAGTAATACAGTGGTCGCAAGTTCGAGCGCAGGCGAAATCAGGGTCCAGTTTTCTGAATCTAAGGCATTTCAGGGAGGCCTAATGCCGGAGTCTGTCCAAATCCAAAGTTTATTCCCGAACCCATTTAATCCTGAATTATCCATCTCTTATGCACTACCTAAAGATGCGTTAACCCGGGTTGTAGTATTTAATACAATGGGTGAAGAAGTTGATGTTATCTTGCCGGAACAAATGAAAAGATCGGGCTACCATACTTATTATTGGAATGCAGCAGAGCAACCTTCCGGAATGTATTTTATCCAAGTTCAAGCTGGAAACCACGTGGATACACAAAAAGCGATTCTGGTCAAATAATTCAGTTTCAGTTGTAGAATACGAGGATAACAAGCTATAAATTAAGTGGCGAGTAATCGTCGCCTAATTTTTATCCAACATCAAAATGATCAAGGTTAACAACATTGATATTTAAACTCTATCTTGCTAGGATATCTATTTTGTCAGGTGTCCTAATTCAGTTTTTATTGGGCCAATCTGACCCATTTTCCTTCAGGAATATTTCTGTTGAAGACGGATTATCTGAAAGTACCGTTAAGGTCATTTTTGAAGATCATAATGGTTTTATTTATTTTGGCACCGAAAATGGCTTGGATTATTATAATGGATATGAAGTCCTGAACTATCAAATGAAATCCTTTGATGAAACTTCAATCTTTGGGAATAAGATTTCATGTATCTACGAAGATTCAAAGAATAAGATATGGATTGGTTCAGAATTGGGAATCAGCAAATTCGATCCCAATACAAGAACTTTTATACGTCCAGCAAAATTGGATGAGAAAAGTGGATTAGCACTCATTAATCCAGAAACCATTGCCGAAGATCATAACGGGAATATTTGGGTTAAACTTTTCAACAGTAATTCTATTTTTCAACTCAATTCAAAAAAGGATACAACGGTATGTATGAATTGCGGTAGGGATGATCTGCTAAAAAATATATCGATTCAAATCCTTTATGAAGATGATGATAAAACAATCTGGATTGGATCAGAATCTGGATTATTTTATTTCGACAGAGCCCAAGATGAAATTGTCCCGTTTAAGGAAAATTCAGAATTATTTCAATCTCAAATCACAGCCATTGCAAAGGGAAAAAGCGGGGAATTATGGATTGGGACAACGCAGGGTTTGGGAAAAATTGCAACCGGTTCTAGTAATACTGTTACTGTATTTATCAAAAAATCAGGTCTCAATTCAATCCTATCAAATACGATCAATGATTTGAATTGGGATAATGAAAAGCAGGAATTATGGATTGCCACAAATGATGGATTATCCCGGTTTGATGCCGAAAAAAATAAATTTTATAATATTCAGGAAACACCCTACGCCAATAGTATCATTGAAAACAATGTTAATAAAATACTCATAGCAGAGAAATCCGGAAAGCTATGGTTTACCACCGAGAATTATCCGGGGATCAATTGTTTATCTATTACCCTTGATCCTTATTTTGGAGAATTGGATACTTCTTTCACTCATTTTGAACATGACCCGGTGGACCCAAACTCTCTAGCTGATAATAACATTTCAGCCTTCATTGAAGATAAAGCAGGCCATGTCTGGATTGGGACCCGCCAAAATGGGATCAGTTTTTATTCATTTGTGAAGCCAAAATTTTCATCCATCCAATATGACCTGGAAAATGAATGGGGATTAAAAAGCGACAAGATTTTTTCAATCGCAACACTTTCAGACGGGTATCTATGGGTCGGGACGGACCATGGACTTGAATTGTTATCTCCGGATGGGATCAGGGATTATGAAATGGAAAAATCCGCATTGGGCATAAATCAAGTTATGGATTTGGAAATTATAAATGATGAAATCCTTTGGGTCGCTTCTACAGAAGGTGTATTAAGAATCGACTTAAACACGGAAGAAATAACCCGGTTTTCATCCTTGAAAAATATTCCTAAAAACAAGCGCATTGCTGATGATGTTGTTTATGATATTCTTGTGGAAGAGAATGGGATGGTTTGGTTGGGTACACGATCAGGTTTAACTATTATAGATACAGAAAATGATTCCACTATTAATTATCAATCGGAGTTGGTCCCAAGAGTGATATATAAAGATAAAGATGGGAATATTTGGTTAGGAACCGAGATGGATGGTCTTTACTTCCTACCTGTTGATTTGATCCCAAGTATCATGGATGGGAATGATTTTGAAATTGTTGGCTACGTATTTGAAGAAAATGTTCCCGATGGAATGTCCTCAGCCAGGATTACCTGTTTAACACAAGATCAAAATGGTGTCATTTGGGTTGGGACGGCCAATGGTGGTTTGAATCGCTACCAAAAAGAAGATGAAACTTTTTCCCACTTTTTTGTTCAGGATGGCTTGCCCAGTAATTATATAACTGCCATTGCAGTTGATGACGAAAATAACCTTTGGATCAGTACCAAGAATGGCATTTCACTTTTTAATCAATCCAATACAACATTCACGAATTTTAATTTAACCGATGGCATTGGAAATATTGATTATTTCCGGAATAGCTATTCGATTAGTGAAGACGGAAATTTCTTTTTTGGCGGGCCTAAAGGAATCACGTTGGTCAATCCTGGAAATATTCAATACAATGACTATCAGCCGCCTTGTGTGATTACCCGTATTAAAAAGACATCCTTTGATGATCTTGTTTCAGAACACTTTGGGGGTCTGAGCCAGAGCATTGAAATTGATCATCGGATCAAATCTTTTACCATTGATTTTGTTGCTTTGAACTATCATATGACAGAAAAAAATCAATATCGCTATAAACTGGAAAACCTGGATAAGGATTGGGTTAATTCCGATGGCCTGCGATTTGCTTCTTATAATAATTTGGGAAGAGGATCCTACCAATTCAAAGTGCAAGGATCCAATGACGATGGTGTTTGGAGTCATCCTGTCGTACTCGCGATCATTTTTATTCCCCATCCACTCTTAAGTTATTGGGCTTTCGGTATTTATGCAGTATTAGGAATATTGGGTGTTTATGTTTTTATTAAACATCGTGTTCAAAAACAAAAACATGAATTGGAAGAAGAAAGACGGATCAAGGAATTAAAACAGGCACGGGATTTCCAGATGTCATTGATTCCACAAACGGCGCCGGAACACCCAGATTATGATTTTGCATTTCATATGAAAACATCCACAGAAGTAGGCGGTGATTATTACGACTTTTTTCCGCAAGATGATGGTTCCTTGTACATTGTTGTTGGTGATGCAACAGGACATGGATTAAATGCAGGTATGATGGTTTCAATTACAAAAGCTGGCTTATTTGGCTCTGATTTTGGATCCCCTGAGATTACAACATCTAGATTAAATCAAACTATTAAAGCAATTGATCTAGGAACAACGCGTATGTCTCTAAACATGGCCAAGTTTAACAAAAATTCCTTTGATTTTACATCTGCTGGAATGCCCCCAGCTTATTTATATCATGGGGATACGGGACTAGTAGATGAAATTTTAATTCCAGGATTACCATTAGGATCTATGAAAAAAGCGTCATTTGACCTTGAAAACTTCAGCATGCACTCAAGTGATTCACTAGTTCTTATCTCAGATGGATTACCTGAATGTTCTAACCATGATGGAGAAATGTTAGATTATGAACCTGTCCTTAAATGCATAGAAAAAAATGGTAGTAAATCGGCAGAAGGTATAAAAGATGCTCTCGTAGATTTAGGTGATAATTGGATGTCAGGTTTAATGAATGACGATGATATTACGCTTGTGGTTATTAAGAAAAAAAATTGAAAATTTAAAATGGAGAGAATTATGACCAGAAAAATATTTTTAATTCCATTAATGGTGACCATCCTATGGGGACAGGGAAAAGTACCCAATGTCCGATTAAAAATGCTGGATGGGAAATATGCTAAATTGTATGACTTGCTCAAAGATGGCCCCATGATCATTGATTTTTGGGCAACTTGGTGTGAACCGTGTAAAAAACAAATGCATTATTTAAATAAATTTCATAATCATTTTAAAGATACCGGTTTCAAAGTTTTGGCCATCAATACGGATACACCCAAAAGTATGGGCAAAGTAAAATCCTATGTTCGGTCTAAAAAATTTGAATTTATGGTTGCCGTAGATCCTAATAACCAAGTTATGAAAAAAATGAGAGTGAAACTTATGCCCACAACCATTCTGGTAGATACCGATGGTTCAATTATATATCGCCACCAGGGTTATTTGCCGGGAGATGAAAAAGATATTCTGGTTCATATTACGGAATATTTTGATAAGGCTGGTATTTCGTATAAGGAATTAGACTTGGGTCAATCCAAAAACAAAAACAAGAAGGATAAGGTTGAAATCGATTTTTAATTCGATTTTGATTTCTAATTGCGCAAAATTCAGCGGTGATGAATTACAATAAAGTTTGTTTTTCTTCACTACCTGCACTCAATCCTAATTTAAATTCGGAAGTCTTTTATATAAGATAAATCTTATTTTTATTAATAATTATATGCGCCCGTAGCTCAACTGGATAGAGTGTCTGGCTACGGACTAGAAGGTTGGGGGTTCGAATCCTCCCGGGCGTACACCAAAAAAGCCTCTAAAAAGAGGCTTTTTTCATTGCTTA
>Ga0115000_10005323_pt1 | contig 10334 bp, 7 predicted proteins | sample ArcticOcean_MG_C_6_FD_89690 | JGI IMG/M metagenome (GOLD analysis project Ga0115000, IMG submission 89690) | Marine microbial communities from western Arctic Ocean - ArcticOcean_MG_CB8_128 | ecosystem: Environmental > Aquatic > Marine > Oceanic | place: Arctic Ocean: Canada Basin | collected... | reverse complement strand
TTTCTGGTGTCTCTGCGTCTGACCTTGTAAGCGGCTCGCTTATTGGGACTACAACAACTGCGGCTGCAGGAAAGAGCAAATTAATATCGATTCCTATCCTTGCAGACAAGTTAACTGAAGGCGCAGAGACTTTAACGATTACTCTGGACGATTCACCTGATAAAACCGCTTCATTGACTGTTAATGACACATCAAAGGGAGCTGCTTACTCCATCACCTCAGGCGCAGATTCCTATGATGAAGGGCAGAGCGCATTGTTCAGCTTGATCACTACTAATCTAGTCGCGGGAACTTCCGTCGCTTACACCCTCTCTGGCGTCTCAGCATCTGATCTTGTAAGTAATTCGCTTACGGGAACAGCAACGGTAAGCACCTCTGGAACTACAATAATTAGTTTGCCGCTAGCAGCTGATTCTTTAACCGAAGACGCAGAGACTTTAACGATTACTCTAGACGACTACCAAGACAAATCTGCATCGATCACTGTTAACGATACGTCTATAGCTACCGTGACCGAAACAAATGAATATCAGACTACTATCCTTGCAGACGAAAATATATTGGGCCCAAACCCGGTACTAATTAAGGGGTTAAATGAAAATATAACTACAACAGATGGGATAATCACGGATCATTTTTTCCTCTATGCTGGGAATCGTTATGAGTACAGTTCGATCGACTCACTGCTTACTGTGATTACACGTGATGACGAATTTACGAGCGAATTTTCACAAGAAATCTCTGATTACTCGGCTACATTAGCAGATATGACGTACTCTGATGCAATTAAACTTGTAGGAATTTCGGGTATCGATGACTGGTTAATAAAGGTTGCTGGGGATGATGGTAGCTATGTGTATTAAATACTAAATCGTAAATTCGGCCACGATTTAGGAATATTTCAGATCAAAAGTTTTAAACCTACCAAGTCAAAAAAAACCTAATAATCTGCCTGCAAGTTCCTGATCAATACCTACTAAAGCTAAGTATTTCTTCTGCTCTTCGTTCGTCCACAATAGTATGTATACGGGTGCAATGGAACCATTCTGACTTATCGGGGTGTGCCCCTAGGGTGGGTGCTGGCTGGGCGGTTGCTAGGGAATTGGGGGTGGGTACGAGAGCTATCTAGGGCTGAAGAGCCAGTGGATAGGCATTGGACTGTAACGGTTGTGGGGGCTGATTAAGGCTTGGAAAGGCGCTGGCTGAGGATTAGTCTACTTTTAGATACCAGTTTCTTAAAAAGTTAGGCAACGGAAATAAGATTCCCAAGACGTTTCAAAACTTACTACGAGATCCTGTTCGGAAATTACGGGCATAATCATTAAAATCTATCCAACCAATCTATAGTCTCGCTAACAAGCTGTCCTCTTGGAGGAGCTTCGTGCCCGCCATTAAAAAATACTTGCCTTTTTAAATCGGGAGGCGTTCCAAGCTTTTCATAAAACGGTATAGCAGAAGTGATTATAGGAAATATATTGTCGGAAGTTCCGTTAATCATTAGCGTTGGTAAATTGATTTGTGCTACATGTGTCAGTTGACTCGAAAGCGTCAGTGCTTCGGTGCTGGTGAACCCTCCTATCAACAGTACTGCCGCGTCAAATCGTTTTTCAAGTGACAGTAGAGACGTAACGCTGGAAGCACCATAGCTAGCACCAAGATATGACAACGAAGACGTATTTAAGTCTGTTCGGGTAGTCAAGTAGTCAATGCTTCTGCCTAAGTCAGAATGCCAGTTCAAAAGTTGCGATGCTCTTTTTCTTGCACTTTCATCACCAGAGAGCTGACTAGCGCCATCGTATCGAGAGAACGATCCATCAAGTTCAATAATTGTCAAAACTCTTCCGGAAGAAATAATAAAATCAAAATCTTGCGGAGATGGTGTGATTCTTTGAGCGCCTTCGCTAAAGGTACTTAGTCCCCCAAAAAAAATAGCCAAACCAGATGGTGGTGATCCTTTGGGCTTAAAAAGGTGAATCTTAAATCTATTATCATCGTAGTCCGTGTTAATGCTTACTATTTCACGGTCCCATAGAGGGTGAGACTCGTCAATTAGATCAACCTCGGGAGAAAGGTTGTCCTCGCTATATCTAAACTGATCACTTATTGCCCCGAATACTTCAGCTGAAGCTGGCTGTGCATTTCGGAAATCATTAAAGGCAAGATTCGGTGGTTCGAGAAACTCTTCTAATGCTGCTGTGGTGTCTCTGTAACGAGCTATTCGGAATCCTGTATAGCTGTCTCTACTGAACGGAGATAAGTCATACGCGAGAGTTGACATATAGTCTGGGTCAGCGAATGACCCGCCCAGGACCAGTTTATTATCCTCTTTAGAGTTCCATACCCACTCTCTGACATTGCCTAGCATGTTAAAGGTTCCGAATGGACCGAGCGCACTCTCGTCCATTGAAGGCAAGATTGTTCCAGAAAAATTACTATAGTCTTTAGGAGTTCTGAAGTATGCATTCAGCAAGCCAGCACGAGTCCAATGATAAGCTGAAGGAAGGGCCGCTCCGTGATATGTAGCGTAGGCTACCGCTTCATACCAACTGACTCCCGTTACCGGCAATCCGCCTTCTCCACCCTTGTAATTTCCGAGTTCCCAGCCAGCCGGTCCATTCCGACCCGTAGTATCTATGAATAGCTCGGATGCCGCTTCAAAGTTAAGCTCGACCCCTTCTTTGTCGAAAACTAAACCATCCCAATAGGAAGAATCTTCATACCCTCCATCATCTACAAATTCTTTAAACTCCTCATTGGTAACTTCATACTTACCAATTTCATATGAACCCAACTGCAGCTCACGGTTCGCAAATCCATATACACCCAGCCCAATTGTTATGTTAGGAATAGGAACCATTTCATCAGAGTCGTTTTCACTTATTAAAAGCGTTGGTATCGGAGTTACATCTGGGTAAGGTGGAAAGTTTCCAAAACTATAATAAGGGTTAGCCGAAATAACCGTTCTTGGAATATATCCATCTTTGAGATACTCAACTGTTAATGTGCCTATCGGTATCTTTATATTCTCGAGCGGCGTTATTCCAAGATTGATCTTCTCACTAGAAGGATTAAAGAAGTTAGAAACCCAAACCTCAGCACCTTCAGGTTGAGAGATAATGGAACCTTCAACAGAGAACCTATTCCACAATTCTTCCAGTATCGCATTTTTAGGTTGGTTTTCTTCGATAGAAATTCCCAAAGCAAAAGCTTCAAAGAAATTTTCATTTTCGACTAACTGAAGTATCTGAGCGATGCCTTCTGACTCCTGAAAACGCGCAATTGCATCAGTTTCAATTATCTCAGAACGAGACAGAAGGACAAGTTGTTGCCCGACTACTAGCAGGACCAATGTAGCAATAGAGCCAGCCAAAAAATAATCTTTTATGCTTATTGAAGAATTATTAGCGAGAGCCTTCGTAGAGTTACGACGTAAACCACTGGATGAGAGCTCGAACATCCAACTAAGAATCAATACCACTGGAAAGCCAGAAAGAAGGATTAGAATGAGGGTTTGATTTACCCACTGCGGCGTATTAAAGATCGGCGCAATAATATCAACCGCTTGCATTAACGACCAAGCGACAACGGTGTAAACAGCGGTAGCTTTATAGACGCCTCGACGTTTTAGCTCTTCGAACCACTCCATCGCACCCACCTCATTTATTTCTTATTTATTGATAAGTAAATTAACTACTAATCCTAACCTTAACAAGCTCAGAATACCTAACCATTAGTCCACAATAGTATGTATACGGGTGCAATGGAACCATCCTGACTTATCGGGGTGTGCCCCCTAGGGTGGGGTGCTGGCTGAGCGGTGTATGAGAAAAAGGAGTACTTAGCTTAATCCCAAACGAGATACTTCCATTTCAATGACTGTTCATTAGATTTTTTTACAGCAGTCAATTCGGTTTTAATTTAGGAACTTTACAATCTCTTTATTTATAAAAATATTATCACTTGGTGAGGAACCAGAACCTGCATCGTGACCCCATAAGGTTGAAATAACAGTAAATTGAACACCGGGGATAAACTGCGCCTCTTGGCGCAAAGCCTCGATATGGAAATACATATCCGTTTCACTTGGCATATAGAGCACTCGGGTTTTTATCGAACGAAGAGCTTGCTCGGAGTCACCGTTAAACCCTAACGTGCCACCCACATCATTGTTTTGCCAAGTAGAAGCCATAGCAATTAAGTCATTAGCATCCCAGCTTGAAACTAGTCGGTGATAATCTTCAATTACAGCTTCTGGAGAATCCAAACCTATGTCTCGATGCAAGCCTAAACGGAACCATTCTTGAGAAGCACCCCAACTTGCCCAATGAGTTCCTCCAGCCTTCAATCCAATCGTAGGAGGTTCAGAGTAGTTACCGGCAGCGTATGCTGCATCTGCCTTAATCGCAGCCTTGAAACCTTCGAGACGAACCCTACCATGCGGGTACTCTACTGCTGAGCCAGCAATACCTACTACACCATCCATGAAATTTGGATAACTCACCGCCCATTGAAACGCCTGCTGTGCGCCCATAGAATAGCCTATAACCGCCATGATGTGATCGACGCCAAATACTTCTGTTACCAAGCGATAGCCGGCGGCTACGTTGTCTCTAATCGCAATGGCAGGGAAATTTGGTCCGTTGAATGGAGGGGCGGTATTACTGGGCGAACTAGATAGCCCATTTTGAAACATGTCAGTAGCCACAATAAAATATTCGTTAGGATTCAATGCCCTTTCTTCGCCGATCAAAAAATCGAATCCATGATGGTCACCAAGATAAGCCGATGGTAAAAGTATCAAATTACTCCTATCAGCATTCAATTGGCCATGAGTTACATAAGATAGTTTTGCATTAGGCAATACCGCACCACTTTCCAAGGGGAAATCACCTAAATCAAAGATTTTATGATCACCACCACCCAGACAGAGTGATGAAAATACACTTAAGGTGAAGGAGAACGTTATAGTAATTAATTTTCTCATCATCATGACTCTCTAATATACCTAACCGTTCGTCCACAATAGTATGTATACCGGTGCAATGGAACCATCCTGACTTATCGGGGTGTGCCCCTAGGGTGGGGTGCTGGCTGGGCGGTTGCTAGGCAAATGGGGGGTGGGCAGAGCTATCTAAGGCTGAGAGCCAGAGGCTATTCATTGTACTGCAACGGTTGTGGCCGCTGATTAAGTCTTGGAAAAGCAGAGCAGGGTTATTGTTGTTAGTAGTTTGTTCATCATTTACTCGGACATTTATTGGGAAGCGATTCTACAATAGCTCTGAAGTTATCAGAAAACATGGAGACTCTAGATTGGTAGACTGGTCTTACCTCACATATATTGTATACCCGGTCAATGCCTCGTAATTTAGCTTGCCAAATATCATCAGGCATTAAACCCAAACTATATTGTTCATAATCGTTTTCATATAAAAACCAACTTTGATGAGCGCTTGTTCTCATAGCGGTCATAGATTCAGATATAACGGCATCATAATTTTGTTCAAAATGTATAGATTGAAAATCCAATCCAGATTCTAGCCAAGCATTTGACCTATCCATTAACATGGCGGCACGTTGTTGTGCTTGCGCGGCCAAAGCTATTCTCTGCGATTGTCTCATCTGCAGACCCACAAAGATTAAGGAAGCTATTATTCCAACCATAGCTGCAAGTTGAATCACGTCGTTGAAATCCATCTTCTTCATAATTTACTCCCTCACCCTCTAGGCAAAACTACATAGCTTTTAAGCTCATCATAGAACTCAAACACAAAAGGCTTCTTAACCACTTCTTCAACAGCCGCCGGAGCCTCCACAATCACGGCTTGACCCGCCCTATACTCGGCTGCCTTTAAGCCTATGAAGGTCACGAAGACGCCTATAAGAACTCCGAAGAAATGCTGGGAACATCAGGAGTCCAAGCAGTGCTGTAGGCTTCAGAAGCCACTGAATCAGGGGTGTTTCTATAACTAGCGAAATCTTGAATGGTTCTCTTATTTAAACAACAATTCGTACGCCCACAATAGTATGTATACGGGTGCAATGGAACCATCCTGACTTATCGGGGTGTACCCCTAGGGTGGGGTGCTGGCTGGGCGATCTATATAAACCAATAGGGGTGGGTATGATCTGTGTCTGGTACAATTACGCGTGCACCTGAGGCAATAACTAAAAGAAAGCCAATCAGTTTGGAATCTGGCAGAAGTTCTATTGCACTTGAGCGTGAGTATTGGACTGCTCTTGAAGCGTTAGCCTATGACGACGGTTGGCATAACTGGCGTAATTTCTTTTATGTGAATGTGTTACCCAACAAGCCAGACGATATGCCACTAGCTAGTCATGTGCGGAAGTCTATTACTGAGTTTCTATTTTCTGAATACGATAAGGCTAGATAACGGGTATCAGCCTTCCCCAATTACCAAACACAGACCAGTTCCTACAACCCAAATCATTCCACCAAGGACGGGGTTTTCAGCAGCCCCGAATTCAGAGAATTGATACTTCCTCTGAATTTTAATACATTATACTCAAACGGATGCCAGTGCTCCGAAAGGGAGCGCACCTATGCAATTAGCCTGAGGTTCATGTTCATGAGATTTACTTTTATTCGTATTCTAACAATGCAGCTGCTATTCACTACTATGCCGGTCGCATTTGCACAAAGCGTTGATATCAACGGCGCTTGGCGTTCTACTGCAACAGGTGGATCTGGAGTTATGCAGGATGATAACGGCACTATTCTATTCACGATGAACTATAAAAACGGAAATAGCGATGTCTATACAGGCACTCGAAGTGGTGACCAGCTAGCAGTATGTGCGTTTCAGGGAATTGAAACCTTCGATTCATGCTTTAGTGGGAACATTTATGGTCCACAGCTTATTAGCCTGACGACAGTAAGTTGTAAGAACAAGACAGATGTGGACATGTGTGCAAGGATCCCAGCCTCGTTCGATCTACTGAGAACATCGGATACCACAATATCCCTGCGTGGAGCATGGCGCTTGTCTGATACTCAATACTATCAAATATCCGATCAAGCCGGACAACTCACTTTGGTGGAGATAGATGAAGCCAGTGGCGACACGGAAACGTTGAGCGGCACGCGTAATGGCGGAACAGGGCAAGTTTGTTCAGATGACGGAGACGGCATTTGTGCGAATTTATATATAGAATCTTCAACCAGTTTAAGATTTGAGGTCGTGAGTTGTGACTCTCCGGGTGCGTGTGACGAAGATCCAATAGGAAGTACTGCAGTGCTGATCAAAGTCTATTAAATCGGGCCACGCGTCGAGGCACTAAAAGGATTCAAAGTGGCTTCTTTCATTTGCTTCATCTACCTGTATAAATCTAAGTCCGGGCCGGTCATAGTATTCCCAATCCGACTCCTCGCAGATTAGAAAAATATCCGCATTAGCAGCAACAGAAAAGCAGAGTAGAATTTTTAATTAGCAGTCAATTCCTTAAAGCTATCTAGCTTAAGAATTAAATTAGTGGGGTCAATTAAGCTCCATGTAGTATCAAGAACGCTGTCACCTGCCACGATAATGTCGGTATAAATGCCTGTCGTCGTTTCAAATATACCGCTGCAGTCAGGGGTTTGTGCGTTCTCGTTAAGCGCACCAATAGTGTTGAACTCTCTAAACTTCGTGATCTGGACCGTAGCCTCAGAGAGAGACACCACCTTTAATCCTATATCAAACTCGCTAATGCCGCCTACTGACCCTGGCAGACCGTATGTAAAAACCCGGAGGCAGGTATAGATTATCGAATCACTAGCACTAAACACTCCAATGTTATTAAAAGCCAAACCTAAGGAAGAATCCGGTGTTACTCCGTTATAGGGTGAGGGCCATCCAAATACATCAGTGACATTCAAATTTTGTATAGCCATATCAGACAACCACTGAGGCAGAGGTCCAGTTAGGAAATTATCACCAAGATAAAGCTCAGTTAAGTTTGTCAGATTGCGCAACTCAGAAGGGATACTCCCACTGAGGGAATTACTATCAAGATAAAGCCAAATTAAATTCGTCAGGTTACCCAGCTCAGCAGGAATACTCCCACTGAGGGAATTACTATCAAGCCAAAGGAAAGTTAAATTAGTCAGATTACCCAACTCAGCAGGAATGCCGCCACTAAGGGAATTAGTATGAAGAGAAAGCTGAGTTAAGTTTGTCAGATTACCCAGCTCAGAAGGAATGCTCCCACTGAGGGAATTAGTATGAAGATATAACAGAGTTAAGTTTGTCAGATTACCCAGCTCAGCAGGAATGCTGCCACTGAGGGAATTAGTAGAAAGAGAAAGGTTAGTTAAATTTGTAAGATTACCCAGCTCAGTAAGAATACTGCCGGTGAGAGAATTGTGATTAAGATAAAGTTCAGTTAAGTTCGTCAGGTTACCCAGCTCAGCAGGGATGCTGCCGCTGAGTGAATTAGTATAAAGATAAAGGCGAGTTAAGTTTATTAGGTTGCCCAGCTCAGAAGGGATACTCCCACTGAGTGAATTTCTATCAAGCCAAAGGAAAGTTAAATTAGTCAGATTACCCAACTCAGCAGGAATACTCCCACTAAGGGAATTATCTTCAAGATAAAGCTTAATTAAGTTTGTCAGATTACCCAGCTCAGCAGGGATGCTGCCACTGAGGGAATTACTATCAAGATAAAGGTAAGTTAAGTTTGTCAGATTACCCAGCTCAGAAGGAATACTGCCACTGAGGGAATTATCAGAAAGGTTAAGGTAAGCTAAGTTTGTCAGATTACCCAGCTCAGTAGGGATGCTGCCACTGAGGGAATTACTCATAAGAAAAAGCTGAGTTAAGTTTGTTAGATTACCCAGCTCAGCAGGAATACTCCCATTGAGGGAGTTACTCCAAAAAAAAATCTTAGAAACAGAACCTGAAGAACAAGTAACGCCATACCAATCACATTCGGTTCCAGCAGCTCCCAACCAACCCGTCTTCGTTGTCCAATTATCTCCATCGGTAGAATTATATAAAGCGACTAAAGCATCACGATCTGAAGTTAAAGTAAAAGCATCAGTGACATTCAAATTTGATATAGCCATATCAGACAACCACTGGGGCAGAGGTCCAGTTAGGAAATTATCACCAAGATAAAGATCAGTTAAATTAGTCAGATTACCCAGCTCAGCAGGAATACTCCCATTGAGGGAATTAGTATGAAGCCAAAGATTAGTTAAATTAGTCAGATTGCCCAGCTCAGAAGGGATACTCCCACTGAGTGAATTTCTATCAAGAACAAGGTGAATTAAATTTTTCAGGTTACCCAGCTCAGCAGGAATGCTTCCACTGAGGGAATTACTATAAAGATAAAGGCGAGTTAAGTTTGTTAGGTTGCCCAGCTCAGCAGGAATACTTCCACTGAGGGAATTTCTATAAAGATAAAGGCGAGTTAAGTTTGTTAGGTTGCCCAGCTCAGCAGGAATACTCCCACTAAGGGAATTATTATCAAGATAAAGCTTAGTTAAGTTTGTCAGATTACCCAGCTCAGCAGGAATACTGCCACTGAGAGAATTACTATAAAGCCAAAGATCAGTTAAATTAGTCAGATTACCCAGCTCAGCAGGAATACTGCCACTGAGGGAATTACTATAAAGAACAAGGTAAGTTAAATTTGTCAGATTACCCAGCTCAGCAGGAATGCTCCCACTGAGGGAATTAGTATGAAGAGTAAGGTCTTCTAACGTTGTTAGTTTGCCCAGCTCAGCAGGAATGCTCCCACTGAGGGAATTATTAGAAAGAGTAAGGGAATTTAAGTTTGTCAGATTGCCCAGCTCAGAAGGGATACTCCCTCTGAGGGAATTATTATGAAAACTAAGGCTAGAAACAGAACCTGAAGAGCAACTAACCCCGTACCAGTGACATTCCGTTCCAGCAGCTCCCAACCACCTTGTCTTGGTTTCCCAATTAGCCCCATCGGTAGAATTATATAAAGCGACTAAAGCATCACGTTCAATTTGAGGAACTTGAGAATACGCAGTGCCACTCACAGTCAGACCAATAAGCAGAAGGAATAGAGCTATGTGGGTATTAGACTTAATAGTAACTCTCAAGAATATCTAACCGTTCGTCCACAATAGTATGTATACGGGCGCAATGGAACCATCCTGACTTATCGGGGTGGGGTGCTGGCTGGGCGGTTACTAGGCAAATGGGGTGGGTGTAAAAAAAGCCAGACAGACAGATAGATAGAAGCGATGTAATTATTGATTGAGGTTGTACCTAATAGCGGATCACCTGATTGCCTTGCAGCCTCAGCGACCTCTATCACTGATAGATCGGGGTACTTTTTCTGAGCATTGGACGGTGTGCTTT
>Ga0115000_10005320_pt1 | contig 10342 bp, 7 predicted proteins | sample ArcticOcean_MG_C_6_FD_89690 | JGI IMG/M metagenome (GOLD analysis project Ga0115000, IMG submission 89690) | Marine microbial communities from western Arctic Ocean - ArcticOcean_MG_CB8_128 | ecosystem: Environmental > Aquatic > Marine > Oceanic | place: Arctic Ocean: Canada Basin | collected... | reverse complement strand
GCATTCCCCGGGGCACAATGAAGTTCTCCGACATGCTTGGAGCGTTTCAATTCCATGCATAACGCATGCTCACGCCCACCCCCACCTCCAACGAGCACGACTTTGCCTGCCATAGTCTGTCTCGGTCGCCGCCATCCCATAATCCCACCGCGTCTACATGCTGACAGTTCGCACTCTTGCACAGTTTCAAAGGGGATGCTTCAAAGACCGTCCTTCAAGCCACTAACCAAAGGTGTGAACCTTTGGTGATGGAAATGAATTTTCTCGGACTTTGTGTGTTGACGCTTTGGTTATATTTACCAGGTTTTTTGGCTAATACCTTTGCCATGATGTGGGGTAAATGGTTACCGAAGATGGGATATGGCCCCTGGCCAATTGATGGCGGCAGGACCCTCGGAGATGGTAATCGAATTCTCGGTGATGGAAAAACATGGAACGGGCTCATAGGGGGTTCGTTCACATCTGGACTCTTGTGCATGTTGATTGTGGCTTCTTTTGGAGAAATCCCTGCAACAGATGCAGTCATCGGAGAGAGTGGTGTTTTCGCCCATCCATTGCAAGGGGCTGAAGATGCTTGGTTCTCTCTTGGGGGAAGCATGCTAACTGCGTTCATATTGGGTTCCTTCCTTGGTTTCTTTTGTCTTGTTGGTGACAGCACTGGTTCCTTTGTGAAACGACGACGTGGACTCAAGCGTGAAGGTGAAATATCTTCAAAGGCGCCACTTCTTGACACTCTGCCTTTTGCAATAATGGTATTCTTAGCAGGACAACTCTTGCTCGGAACTTCTGTTTTAGCAGATGCTGAATTAAGACTCCCAATGTTGGCATTAATTGCATTCACGCCGGTATTACATCGCTCATTCAATCTTCTCGGTTACAAGATGGGCTGGAAAGATGTACCCTACTGATTCCGGAGAGAAGCCTATAATATGGTTTTGTTCTAGCTCATTACATGCGAACAGCCCTGTCCTTTGCAGTCCTCTTAATTATCACCTCTTTGAGTTCCCTTGCTGGAGTCCATGCTGAAGTTCCAAATGACGGTTCTACAGTCACCATCAATGCTGATGAGACATGGGATGGAACGAATGCTATGGATGGTGATCTCATCGTCACAGGTGGTTCTACTTTGACTATTGAAGGGAACGTTACCATGGCAACAGGAAGTTCGATCACCGTCGAAGAAGGAGCAACCCTTGATTTGACCGGCTCCCTACTTGGAGATGGATTAGATTCAGGACTCATCATCAATAACGACACACAATTACATATGAACTTCGGGAATTTGGCAGAATCGGGACAATTAAGAATAGAATTTGATCAAACTATCCCCGAATCAGCTATGCTCAATGTGACCGTAGGTGAACAAACAAGCGATGCTGCTGGTAAAAAGTTCATCTTGATTGACGTAACACTCAATGGCAGTGATTTACTCGCAGACATCAACATATATTATACGTACATTATTCAGATTATTTCCATTCAGGCCTATTATTCAGGCAATGGCGACCTTCCCCTTCTTTCAGCCCCTGAGATCAACCATACCAATGGTAGTTTAATCTGGGGAAGTGCTTCATTCAAGTTAAATGTTCAAGGTATGTTACACTTAGATGACGCTACTCTGTACGGTGCGGAACTCACCTGCTCCGGAGTGTGTGAGATACAGTCGAGTACGTTGATTGGTAGCGCACCCATTAGCGTGGATGATGGAACAAGTATTCTTGTGAATTCCAGTTCTATCATCGGTAGTCGTAGCGGTGAAGATATCATTGTTCATGACCTTGCAGAAATTGTCTATACGGAAAATCAAGGAACTGGCGGTGATATCGATGGATGGATTCGACTGTTATCGCAACGGGAAATACAAACCAATGGTGGTGATTGGACAGCCGTCCACTATACTGGAATTGGTTACAATGGTGTTTCTGGAGACGATGAGACAGACGAAAATGGAACCATAGAACTTGGAATAATCAAATCGAAACGTATCGTGGAGTGGGTGGATGGAAACGGTGTCTATCATTCGGAAGATGGTGAACTTGTATTGACACTCAGTACTGGCTGGGGTGATTTTACAACGACTGTTCCTGCGCCAAAAACACCAACTGCAGTCGTTAATATTCCATTGCCATACATCGAAGTTGTTTCCATTAATGCTGAAGATACAACTGCTCAAGTAAACAAAAGGATTGGTGCAATGATAACGGTTCGAAATACTGGTGATGCGAGTGCTACGGTCAACATCTGGTGCTATGTTGGAGACAACGTCACCGAAACGAGTTCGCTTACAACGACACTAGCCAATGGTGAAGAAAAGCTACTCCCTGTCTCATGGTGGGCAAATACTGATGGTGCACAAATTCTAAACTGTCGAGCTCTCATCCCAAATAAGTTACAATTACTCGCAGGAAATGTAACCAACGTCGAAGGCGGATTCTCACAAGAGGTAGGATGGTTTGTTGGTGAAGAGACTGAAGATAAACCATTCATTATCTATGGGATTATGGTCGTTCTCATCGTTGTTGCGAGTGTCTTGTTTGCTCGAAATGCAAATGCCAAGATCGCAGCGAGTGATGTCAAAGAGTACTTCGATGAAGAAGTTACAGAAGATTGATTCAGTCCTTACGTCGACTCGAAGAAGGACGTAGCGATTATGCTGCGTAAAACTTAGGCGTTGCAAGATTCCATCGGCGAGTTCGCTTCTTCACTATCAAAATCAAGCTGCCAAGCATTATCGCTAACAACAATACCCGTACCAGGAGCGGCATCGTTCATGGTAGAATGAAACTGATTGGTGACGATTACTTGGAAGTTGTAGCAATCATCTCCCGTGAAAAAGTCTTCTCTATCGATGAATTCATACAACTTGTTTTCATCCATAGTGTTTCCAGGTAAGGCTAACCAACCGTTTGTACTACCAAAGTTCGCTAAATCTTGATCTGACGATACTGGATCCCAGGTAGCATCAAGTCCATGGACTTGTATAATTGCAGATTCATAGGTTTGGCTGCTGTCCTTGAGTATCTTGAGTTGGATGGTATAGTCCGATGAAACAGGCAATCGCTTTTGAGAAGTGCTGGACATGTCGTGTTCTCCACCAACACTTGCAGCAGCAGAACTGGAAAACATTCCAACCAATGCCACAACGGTGACACCAGTAACGAGTTGAACTCCGTCCTCTGTGGTTTCAGTCCGCGTGATCAGTTTAGCTGCAGATTCTTGCACTTCACGATTGAGAAGCGTAGGTGAAATTACCACTGTTGAAGTGTCGCCGGAATTTGTAGTCACACGTATTGAATAAATGTTTACCGTATTCAAGAGATGGTCTTGTGAATTACCATTGAAAATCGTGGCGAGAGGGACTGTGAATCTGCTACGGTCGTTCTTCATGTCCTTTGATTCGGACCAAAGAGACTCTTCATCAAATAGAATTTCTGCGGTTGCTGAAGAAAAGGAACCTAGGACTACAAACGAAAGTTCATTTGAGTCTTCATTCACACTTAATTCAGAGACACCAGGGGTGCTTCCGAATTCCAGTCCTGCGAGATAAGGTATGCCTGTTAACAGCAAATAACCAACAGCCAAGGTTAATGTTTTTTGCCGGTCAATGGAGTCCCAAACAAGATAAAAAGATCCTGCCATTATCATGATAACCACAAGACCAAATGGAATGGGTCCAGTAATGTCTTCGAGGAAGTAATTATTCAAAAACCACATGAGGATGAACCCAAGTGCACCTAATCCCAAGCCAATTGGATTTGCTGTTTGTAGAAATGTTTCACCTTTTGGAATTGATGTTGTACCGACCACTTTAGCAACGTCTACTGTCACTTTTTCAATGACGACTTCTGCATCCAGTGTTTCGGTTTTGTTAGCGTTGGCTTTGTCTAGTAATCCACCCATAGTAATCCCTGTAAATGAGCGTTTAACGGAGGGGATTATCAAACCGACCCCTATAATGGTCAACTATGACTCGATTATACGAGGTATTTGTAAAAGCCGTCACAGCCCAGGTGCCGAGTCATACCAAGTGAGGTCTTCTTCATCTTCTCGGTTTTCCGTAAGGCGGCGGCCGGCTACTGCTGCAGCAAGAACAACCATTGAGAGTGCGGGGACAACCTCGAATCCGGGGAGATAGACTCCACGGACGTAGATTGTAATCATTTGTGATTCACGGACACAACCACCGTTATTACAAGCAAATTCGGATTCTGCATAGAAGTCAAGGACGTGATAAGCATCGCTCCATCCTTGAGTTTTAGGAGTTCTTATCATGATTCGAACCTTGGATGCAGTTGGTGTAGCATCGATCTGGACTTTCACTGCTGGCAAGTTAATTGTGAAACCTGCTTCTTCGAGATTTAGACGACTCGTTTCACTGATTCCAACCTTCATGAAGTCGATTTGGTTACCAAGATTATACACTTTGAACTCGAAGTTCTTATCCTTCTTCGGCATCAATTGAACGAAAGGTTCGACTGCTTCAACCTGGACCAATGAATATTGCATGATGTTGACAATCATGTTGTTTTGAGAGGATGCAGGGTTAGGAGGTTGGACGCCATTCATTTCTGTAACCGTTGCGGAAACAGACAAGGTTCGACTCTGCATCACCATGTAAGGTGTGCCACGAACTGAGATTTGGAAGTCGACTTCCGAGGTTCCACCGATATACATGTCACCAGGGGCGGCTGTTGCCAAACCATCACTGGTCACGAGAATACTGATTTTTTCTTGATAAGAAGTAGGGTTACTTGCTGTACAAGTGGTGAAACCATTGTAGGTCGAACCAGGTTTAACTTCAATATTGATGGAAATAGGGGCACACGAAAGTGAGACTGCTGCTGTTGGCAGCTGGGCTGCTGCAGGAGCTGCAACAACCATGACTGAGCAAAGGTAAAGGGCAAGCAAGAACACAGCACGCTTCATCATACAAGTTCACCTAGTAGTCTACCCCAGCAATGAGACCCTCATAACCATTGCGCAATGGTGGCTCTAAAAATAGCCTATGCGCCCCTCAAAGAAAAAGTGGGCCCGAAGGGACTTGAACCCCTGACCCCCCGGTTATGAGCCGGGTGCTCCAACCAACTAAGCTACGGGCCCCTAAGCCGAGGGAATAGGCGCAAGACAAGAACTTACCTCTGTGTCATTCAAACTGTGCAAGCGATGACTGCGAGGGTTTAACCCACTCACGGACATTGATTTCGAGTTCATCACGAATGGCATCAGGGACGAAAATGAGGGCTCGCTCGTTTGGTTGAGCGAGTGAGCGGACCAAAGGTGAGTGATCGGCTGCATCTCGGCCATCTTCAAGGAGAATCCCTTGTTCATAAGGCATGTAGCCACGCTTGGAAATACGAGCAGTAATGATATCGATCGAGGGGTTGTAGCCGGCTGCCTCGACGAGAGGTTCGAGTCTCGGCAAGACCACATCAACCATTTCAGTCGAGAGTCCTTCAATCCGCAATGATTTATGGAAATCACGACGTGAGAGTAATCGCATCGCATAATGAGCCAAAACTGTATCTTTATGTTCTGCCCACTCTGGTAATGCGACACGTATGTGTGCATCATTCAAAGCAGCATAGCCTTTCGCATCGAGGGAGGTATTCAACAACATATTCTCAAGTGGGGATGAGAGTTTGAGTGTCCCTTCTTGAGCAAGCGTGCGAGCCCGTGAAAGCATTCGAACAAGATAATTTTGGGTCAACATATTGACTTTATGGAAATAGACTTGATGGTACATATGATAGCGTGTGACAAGATAGGCTTCAATTGCTGGCAACCCCCAGGATTTAACATAGAATCGACCCTCTTTATCCACCCGAAGTGCACGAATGACTCGAGCAATGTCAAAACCGCCGATTTGCGCGCCAGTATTTGCTTGATCTCGAACCATGTAATCCATTCGGTCGACATCTAATTGACTCGAAACGATCTCTTTCATGTAGGGTGGAATCGCGATTCCTTCATGCTCAGTTGCACCATCCATAAGTGCAAATAATCGATTTCTTCGCTCCACTCCGAGCACCTCAAGGAGTGCGGCTCCGATTTCTGTATCTTCGGATTCCAGAAGTACACGGCCCCAATGTTCATGTGAATGGTAGGTTGCAAATACTTCAGGTGTTTCTAACAGATGTGAAAAGGGAGGATGGCCAATGTCGTGAAGCAATGCTGCTAAACGAATCAGTTCACTGTCAGCCACTGAAACAAGTTCAGGTTGAACTTCATTGAGAGATGTAATTAATGTGCCAGCTAAGTGATAAGCGCCTAGTGAATGAGAAAAACGGTTATGGTTGGCAGCAGGAAAAACATACTCGCATGTCGAGAGTTGTTGAATCGAACGAAGGCGTTGAAACTCACGTGTATCGATTATTTTGGCATGGTTCGCGGGAACAAAGATATCCTTGTGGATCTCATCTCGAATCACACGGTCACGCATGGCCATCCCCATGAAGCGGTCTGCTTTTCCATTAAAAAGGCCCCGCACGCTTAGAAGAGTTATAATTTCTAAAATATCAACGGAATGCGACAGGACAATACCTAAGCACGGGGCTCTCGTGAGGGGCGTCATGGCAGATCCTTTGAAGGACATTATGCTCAAAATAACTGACGATAATCCTGCGACACGCGGGCAGAAGTTGTGGGTTATGTTTGCACTTTCTTTGTTCCTCGTTGCCACATTAAATTGGTATGCGATGGTTCGAGAACCTCAAGTAGTCGATATTGAAGACCTCGTCCAACACAAAAATGAAGTTGTGTTAGTCGAAGGGAATGTCATCTCTTGGATCGAAGATCGATACGGCAATGGAGAAGACCGAGTCGATTTGGTCATCGAGGATGAGACTGGAGTCATCCAGGTGCGTTGGTTTTCCACAGGTGAAATACCACCGATTGGCACTTACGTCACCGCAATGGGTGATGTGGTCGATTATAACGGTAGATTTTACATGCAAGCAACGGGTTCAGGTGCATTGTACTGGGAAGCAAAGGATTTACCTGTCCTCGAACGAGTATCGCTTTCAGACCTAGCTGTTGCTCCTGAAAGCTATGTCGGTGAAATTGTGACTGTTACCGGGTACATCAGCGAAGCAGTAAATCCGGATGCGACATTTACCTCTGCTTACATCAGTGATTCCTCCCACCAGATGCAGCTCCTTGTTCAATCAGCAACAGGAGTTTGGATTGAATCTGATTCTAAAATTGAAGTGACTGGTATGCTCGCTTACCAGGAAATGAGTTTGCGATGGGCACTTATGACTCAAGGGCCGACCATCCTGATCGACAGAAGTCATTCTCCTCCAATCAATAAACTCGAATGGTCAGGTGAATCGACATGGAGTTACGAGTCAGGAAGCTTGGTCTCTATGGCAGGCTCTGTATTGATTTCTAACGGCCAATGGACCCTGACTGGGCCAAACGGAAACGTGATGTGCATTCTTCCAACTGATGAAGATGTCACAAGCGCTGATACGCAGGGCTACAATGGTTCGACCTACGAAGCTGTAGGACGCTTAATGTGGAATGATGTTCGAAGCATGTGGTGTATTGATGCCAACAACGGCAATGGAACCAATCTCATCGACCCAATGTCCGCAATGTCGATGCAAGCCATGCTCTCCGCTAACCCGGCCTCGATGTTACAAACACCGAGCACGAAATACACTCTTAGAACGTTCATGCAATACTCTTTCGAACCACTCGATACGGAAGGCTATTTCGTTGACAGTCAGACCTACACCTTCGGCCAAACCCGTGTGGCTATGTCTTTCCCCTCGACACGAACCGAATGGATCGAAGCGGGGCAAGGCATCATTGCCAACGTCACTGTTTCGTGGGATGATGAGAAAATGATGATGCGATTGATGGTGGATACCTACCAATTAGATGGGGACCCCCCCGGCCCCCAAACCATACTTTGGGATGCTGGAGCTACACAATGGGGCTATACCAAGAATCAGTATGTACTCATCGATGGTAAAGCCGCCCTTCATGATGATGGCTGGTACCTCGAGCGGCCTGGTTCAGAACAATCGATCAAACTCAATGTCCGACTCAATGCTATTGGCACAGACACATTGCATGAGAATCAATCGCTCACATGGAATGGCAGACTGCGACAAATCGAACATCCAAGTGATTTGGCTCTGGTTTTCTCTCTTGACGATGCTGATGCTTGGGACAGAGATGGCGACCGACTCGCAGACAGTTTCGAAGATGCTACTGGCTTCAATTCCAACACCATCGATTCAGATGGAGATGGAATAAATGACCGAGAAGAAATGGAAAGCGGAACCGGTCCAAATAATGGAAACTCCTGAGGTGTTCTCATGCTCGATGCCTATCTCTACGAACTCAGCTGGATGTTTGCAGCCTTGTTTTTGGGTGTAGGGATGGGTACGCTCACTGGCATCATTCCCGGTTTCCACGTCAACAACGTCGCACTCATTCTACTTGCACTGGCACCTGCACTTCTCAGTATAGGAATTCCTCTTTCAGCCGTCGCTGGTATTATTGTGTCAACTGGAACAGTACATACGTTCCTCAATTACATACCTTCGGCATTGATGGGTGCGCCTGATGCCGACCAAGCGCTGTCGCTCTTACCGGGTCACAGAATGTTACTCTCAGGCAATGCTGCTCGTGGAGTTGCTTGGTCTGCCCGAGGTTCACAACTCGGCTTGTTCCTTTCACTCCCGTTGATTGTATTGGCACGAATTGCATTTGGGCCGGAACTCGGTTGGTATGAAGATTTACGAACCATGTTACCCTTCATTTTGTTGACCATCTCATTATTGTTATTGGCAACTGAAACGACGCGTCTCGATTGGCCAAAGTGGATGCAGAATGTCACGGGTGGACTGTTTGGAACTGATTCACGATTGGCTGGTTTCTTTTCAGCTACTGCATTTTTCTTACTCACTGGACTGTTTGGATGGACTATCATTGGCCCACATTCACTCCCGGCACGTTCTCCTCTCGATATGCCAGGAGCGAGCCTTTTACTCCCGAGTTTGGCAGGATTGTTTGGTATCGCCAATTTGCTGGATATTTATGCAACAACATCTCACCTCCCACCGCAGAAAGAAAACTGGGATTTACCTCCTGCTCGACCTTTGTTAGTTCCATGCTTTTGGTCCGGAGTCGCTGGTGCATCGATGGGTGTTCTTCCGGGAATGACTGCATCTCAAGCGACGGTTCTGGTCATGGGTGGCCGGAACGTTGCTGCCAAACTACAAGGCAAACAAGGTTTTGGGATGGATTGGGAAACCCGTCGTTTGACCGAACTCTCTGATGATGAACTCCTCGAAATTGCAAAAGCAGAATCAGAAGAAGGCGTTGAAGGACCTCAAACCAAGCAGGATTTAGAGATCATTGCGATTCTGTCTGCAGTCAACACTGCTGTAACCGTATGTGTCCTTGGATTCCTCTACATCATTGGTCGTTCACGTTCAGGTGCCACCTTGGCACTCAAAGCAATGTATCCAGTTGATACTTGGAGCAGTCTAGAACCAACAGCTGATTTCATCCGTTTGTTGGCCATCACACTTGCTGCAGGCCTCATGGCTATGCCAATCATGCGATACGTCGGAAAGGGTATGCTGCGACTTCACGCTGCCATACCACTGCAACAAATGATCATGAGCGTCATCATTTTCGTTGCTGCTCTGGTGTTTGTGAGTACTGGTTTCATCGGATTGGCAGTCCTCATTGTCGGTACAATGCTGGGCCTCTTACCTCCACGGCTCGGTATCCGGCGCAGTCACGCCATGGGTGTTATTTTGGTGCCAATTACCTATCTTCTCTTTGAGAATTTGGTCGATAACGCAGGATTCCTGTGAACCGAGCAAACCCATTCTTCGGAAAGACAAAGGGAAAGTGATATGCCCTTAGTCCGAATCCATTGCATGTTGGTGAACCCTATGAATGCCATTCTTCGCTCCCTCAGCCTCGCAGTACTCATGGTGCTTTCAACAACTGTTCCCTTCGGAATTTCATCTCTTGAAGACACACCTGATTCCTCTTCAAGCTCCAGTCGCTCATTAGCATGCACGGGTGATATCTGCCTCAACGAAGCTCTACCGAATCCAAATGGCTACGATAATGCCAGTTGGCCGGGTGGCGAATGGATCGAAATTCACAACTCAGGAAACACAACGGTCGATGTTCGAGATTGGTATTTGACCAATAAGGCAAATAAAGTGTTGACTTTCGATTTGAACTCGATTGTTGATTATGATGCTGCAGATGCGACCAGTTGGGAAATTGAACCTGATGAATACATGGTCATCGCACGGAATGGATTGCCAAGTTCGGTCTTCTATCTTGCAAATACCAATGACAT
>Ga0115000_10005319_pt1 | contig 10342 bp, 12 predicted proteins | sample ArcticOcean_MG_C_6_FD_89690 | JGI IMG/M metagenome (GOLD analysis project Ga0115000, IMG submission 89690) | Marine microbial communities from western Arctic Ocean - ArcticOcean_MG_CB8_128 | ecosystem: Environmental > Aquatic > Marine > Oceanic | place: Arctic Ocean: Canada Basin | collected... | reverse complement strand
TCCCTTTTTCGATCCCTTTTTCGATCCCTTTTTCGATCCCTTTTTCGATCCCTTTTTCGTCTTTTTTGGACCCATTAATGCATTTAAAAATTTTCCATTTTTTTTTCCTTTTGCAAATAATTTTGAGGCGGTCTTAATTGTTTTGTTTAAATAATCATAAAGGCTTGCCCCTTTATGAGTACCCTTCATTGTTCTCTCTGTACTTAATAAAAAATCATGCATAAAATCATGTCCTGTAACATTTAACATAAACCATTTAAATGTTGTCATATCTTTTACTTTAATTGGAGTAGACATATTATGTATATATTAGCTCGATATATTTAATTATATAAATTACCTAAATATGAGTATATAATTAAAATGAGCGAATTAAGTATTTAAAGTCCGAATTCGTGTTTTTATAGTATATAAAACATCATTAATATTCATTCCACATATTCTTAGTATTCTCTTCTGATAAATTGAGTAATAAAGTATTTGAATTCGTCTATTTATTACCAACCGGCAAGGAAAAGTATTTGAAGTTTTAATATAATTGTATAATGTAAATGTTAAAATGGTTGTTTTTATTAAGTGTGATATTTATTGGGGTGATAATATTTAAGAAAGATGTAAAGGGAAGGGTAGTTGTAAAAAGGTTGTGGTTTGGACCGCCGGGTAAAACGCCTCCGGCTCCACCGGTTCGTTGGGGTTACTCAAATAGTAGGTTAAAGCGAGGGTAAAATGAATGGTAAATGTTTGGGTAATTTACAGTAGATTTACAGTAGAAATAAAGTTAAAAAAGAAATTAAAAAATTAAAGTGGAGAGAAATTCCAGAATGTCATTTAAAACATGAGAAAACAAAAAAAAAGAAAGAAACAATATTATTTATGTTCAAGCGACGAAGAATAATATATTATTTTAACAATATAATATATAAAATATGAATTGGTTAAAAAATAGTTACAGTGAATATGCTCCCCAGGGTATGGGAGGAAGAGAGTTTACTGAGGATGAGATTAAAAAAAAAGAAGAAAGAAATGCGAGGAGAAGGGAAGGTCATAAGATGGATAGAATGATGGAACGCGACCATTTAGGAAATGCCGCGCGTTTTGGAGCGACTGCTTTTGATAAAGATGATCCTCGTAGTAGAACACAGCAAATATTAAATGATACACGACGTTATGGAGAAGAATATGGAGGTGAAATGGGTCGTAATTTCCCATTAATGAGTAAAAGGATGAATTATGAAGACGCGGATTTCTCTGAACAAGATAGACAAAAGAAGCATAGAGATAAAATTGCACAAGAACGCAACGACAGAGACTCTCGTGTGAAAACAGACCGAATTTTGGCCAACCAACGAGCACAAATCGCTGCAAATTATGGAATGAGTCGAGAGAGTGTTATGGATATAGATGCTGGTGGTCCAGAAACACACCAGGAACAACAAAAAAGAGAGAGGACGGAAAAGATTAAAAAGAATCTTCGATCTTTTCGGAAGCACAATGGTGTGAAATCCGCTCCACAAACAAATGCAGAAAAAGACCAAGAAAAATCATGGCACGATGAAGTTCGAAATTCACACAAAAATGTGAAACCCTTCAACCCTCGATTGGCCCCGGCTCGAGCGCCCAACCTTGGGGGTGGAAAAAGAAAAACTAAAAGAAAAACTAAAAGAAAACGTGGTAAAAAAAAGAAAAACTTTAAAAAACATTATATGTGGAATACACATGGAAAAAGATACCTTGCAAAAACATATAAACAACACTTTAATGGTTCTAAATTAGGACACACACATAAAAAAGTTAAAAGAAAAACAAAAAGAAGGAAAAGAAAAACTAAAAAAAAACGAAAGAAAACAAGAGTAGATTTACAGTAGATTTACGGGTAATTGTCGGGGTAATTTGCAAGTATATAATGATAACCGGTATCCTATTTTATGACCGGTTTCTGAGCCTGGTTAAAATAAGGCCTTGGTGACACACTAAGACCTTTTATATAAGAAAAATTTTATATAAAAGGTAGATTACAAGGTATTACTTTTTAAAACAAGTTAGCAAAGAAATCCCGGCAGATAACCAAAATGCTATATAATATTTACCAATCTCATACTGCGAAAAATTTATAAATTGACATATAGGGGAACCCAAACTTAACGGAGCCGATAACCAACCCCAAAAAGTAAATGGCGCACAAATCCACACATAAACATTCGCCAATAACCATGATATTGTACTTAACACAAAAATAGATGTTACAAAAATACCCAGTGGTTTCAATACTTCTTTAATATTCATTTGTTTTTGATTTGATGAATATTTATTATTTAATTTATTTATCAATTTTTAGTTATGGAGAGAAAAAATAATTTGATAAAATTTTCTCATGATATATAAAATGATTAATAATAAAATGAAAGAAAGTATTGTACAATTCATTATTACAGTTTGTTTTTTTTATGTTGAAGCGCTAATTCACTATAACATCGGCAAACACGGAACATTTAAAGTAATTTTCCCAAAATTAAAGGAAAATTTATTAATAATTTTAATTATAGTTGTGTTTTCTTGCCTATCATCTATAGCAAGTTATGGTATTATTAACTATTTACTTTAAAAGGCTCATTGTAGTATATAATGATAACCTGTATCCTATTTTATGACCGGTTTCTGAGCCTGGTTAGAATAAGGCCTTGTTTGCAGTGTAGTAGCGGGCATGTGGCGAGTAAGTGTCCTTGGCCTGGCTAGATTCGTCAGTAGCATATTATTATTTTTTTTGTTCTTTTTTCTCTCCAATAAAGAAGACATATAACAATATATGAAATTATAAATTGAATATAATCCTCATAATTATCTATCGGTAATACCAATTAACAATGGAAAATTTTAAACATATTAATGGTTCAAAATTTGAAGAGGCATTGTCAATAACGTTGAGACGAAAACAAGAAACAGGAAATAAAAAGAAAGTGAAAACAATTTTAAAAAAAAAATATCGCAGTATAAGGTCGGATTTACAAGAACAAAAAAAGCGCAAACGCCAAGACAATAAAAGAGAAAAGCGTTTGTCCAACGGCAATGAAGAGAGAACAAAAGATATTATCCATAAAGGTCATAAACAGTTTGCTCTAACTTGGGGAATGATGATGGGTGTACAAATGTCTATAGGACGTCAATTTGATTTTTCTGGAAATTTGTGTTGTGATATGGATATGCGTGCAGATTCGTTAAAAGTTACTGATTTTATGATAGTTGATAAATACATAATTCCATTAGAAATAAAAGGTATGTCGTCACATTTTAAGTTTAAGGATTATGCCCCCTTAGCATTTCGAAAATTAAGAAATTTTTGGAGTGTTGACAAATATGAATACATGAACTCAATATGTAACCCGGACACCAACTTTTTAGAATTCATGTCAAATTCAAAATCAGGTATGTATTTCTTTATTTCACATGACAAAAAATATATGATCAAGACACTGAAGAATTATGAATGTAAATTTTTAAGAAGAATATTACCACATTATGTTCAATATATGATTAAAAATCCAAATTCATTAATTAACCAATATTACGGTTTACATCGCGTGAAGATGCCTCATCTAAATAGAAAAATACATTTTGTTGTGATGAACAATATTTTTCATACACCAAAACCTATACATACATTATATGATTTAAAGGGGGCTACTTATTCAGGTCGATACGTAAAAAGGTGTAAATTTGAGAATAAATCAAATAGTTCAGTTGTATGTGGAAAAGATTTGAATTTTCAAGGATTCATTGACGATAAATCCTGTAACAATGAAAATACAGTTAGTCCCGTACCCGAATACAGGCAATGGTTAAAAATTGGAAAGGCAGATAGAAAATTAGCGTTTGCAGACCAAATTGCGTCAGACAGTGTCTTTTTGGCAAAAATGAAAATTATGGATTATTCGTTGTTGATTGGAGTACATGGTAGAGATCCACTACAAGTTCCAGGATATATACCACGCGATAACGATGAAACAGGTAAAAAACATCATATCAGAGATGAAAAGGAAGTCAAAATAGCGGCGTCTTTGTTTAAACGCGATGATGGTGGGTTTTGGGGCATGAATGTCGATGGTACACAAAACAACGAAATCTATTACGTCGGAATCATTGACATTTTGCAACAGTACAATTTGTTGAAATTTACAGAAAACAAGTATAAATCGTATTTTAGTAGAGATTGTTCCACAAAAATTAGCGCCTTACCGCCGCAAAAGTATGCAAAGAGGTTTATTGAATTCATAATCGGTAGCATCAAATAATCCCAATTTATCTGTATTAAGACGAAGGAAAATAATAATTCATTTAAAAATATATTAAAGAAAAAGTAACAACCAATATCATAAATGCTTTTTCTTATCTCTTGGAGTATTAATTCAGAAAACCGTATTGCTTGTTGGAACGCTTTTGGAAACATGACCCCTGCAGATGACCTTAAGGATGCGGGTAATAACATTAAAGTCATTGGTAGATGGCATAATATAGGAGGCGGCGGTGGTGTGTGTATTGCAGACTGTAATGATGCTGCCGACCTTAATTCTTGGATGCTTAACTGGTCACCTATATGTGAGATTTCCGCTGTACCTGTTGTAGATGACGCTACAGCACGAGCAAGTCTACAGGGTAAACCTTTTTTTGCTAAGAAAGCAGAGGAGTCTTCAATTGATGCAGCCGGATGACATGATGCAGTAAAACAGCAAAAACCGAACTGTAAATGCTGTGAAATTCAATAAAACTTATAATGAATGTACAATTTACTACTGACTAGGTGCCCGAGTGGTCTAAGGGGTTCGGTTTAGGTCCGAATATTTTCGAATGCGTGGGTTCAAATCCCGCCCTAGTCAAACTAACTTTAATTCCTGTGAAAATTCAATAGTATATTAATTTACTGTCAATAAATTAATATAAACGAATCAAATATATTATATTAAATGGAACTTTGCTGTATATGTCACGAAAATTTAGAAACAAATACCCATACTTTACTAGAATGTAACCATACATTTCACACTAATTGTATAATGACCTGGTTTAGATCACCAACTGGGAATAATAAATGCCCTTTATGTAATAATTCCGGAATTAATAAACTTAATGATTTAGATGGGTTACATTGGACTCAACGTAAACGTGCTGAAGAAAATTACAAAAGAGTTAGGGCAACATCTAGAAAAAATGATTGTCCCAAACATATAAAAAAAATGATTGAAAAACTTAAAAAATTAGAGAAACAGAATAAAGAAAGAACCAAAGATTTTAAGGAATTTAAAAAAGGTAAATTTCCAGATAAAACAGTGACAGAGCTACACAAAGAGTATTGTAAATTTAGAAGAAAAAAATATATAATTAATCACAAAATAAGAAGACAAAAAACATTAATAGGATTTCAACATAATGTTATTGATATTATAATTCCTGTAAAACAATCCGTTTAATAATGTTCAAATATGACATTCGGGGTCTTGTATACATATTTGCTTTAGAATATTCATACCTTGGATTATTTTAGGAATCATGTGACCTAAAATTCGAGTAGTATTTTTGGCTTCGGGAATAAGACCATTAATTTCAGGTATCATAATACTAAAATCTTTTAATGAGTCACCCGCATCTTTAATTATGATCCCTGCATCTTTTGCAACTGGGCCTAACATACTAGCAATTATAATTAGTATAAGGACAGAAAGGGTAGAAAAGCAACAGTTTAAATATATTGCGCGTACTTGATTTTGTTCTAGTTTTAAATGTTCTGTAATTTCACTATATCTGGTAGACATTTTTTTATAAATATAATAAATTTATCTTTATTATATTTTTGTAAATTGTTAATTACACTATATTAACTATTCAGGTAATATATACCCTTCATTCTTATTAAAAAAATCATAACATAAATTAACTAAAAAATAATCCATAAATTAGTATCATCTATCATAATAATAGCATCATTTATTTAAATAATTTATGTGTATTTTTTTTACTGTTAATATATATAAAGATGCCAAACGTTAATGTAAAATTTCTAGACAAAAAAGCATCCGCACTTGGTAATTACACATTTGCTGACAGCACCGATGATGATAAATCTATAGATTTATCAACAGTTACACCGACAAACAAGCTTGGTGCTAAACTTGCAGTTTTGACGTCGTCTTCAGGGTTAACAAAAATGCATATTTTAGCAGATATTGATAAATTCCAGTTTAATATAAGAAATATATTAATAACTAAGTATCCGTCTTTGAGTGGAGGTACAGGAATCTTAGATTGTTCTGGTGCAACTGGTCACATTCCGACTAGTTATGCAGGTGGACCCCTCTCTTATTTAAAAACTGATTGTGGAATTACAACTGGACGTTATATAGCCAAAGGTATGGAAAATTGGATACCTACAAACGATGAAGGTAATAGATTAATAGACGGTAATCTACCATTACAACTTGATATTTCAAAAGGTTGGGTAAGCATTTTAGGAAAGGACAAAAATGGAGAATTTGGTGCAACAGTTGAACGTGGTAAAATTAACACAGGAGAAGCTGCGTATGAAAAACCTGCTCCTGGTACCTATAATCATATTGCTGTAGTAGTAAATAAATGGCATAAGATTGGTATGGAAATGTATATTGGCGATAGCGGTGCAGGGAATACGGCACAAAAATTAGTTACAAGCGGTGATTTAGCACGGGAAAATTTGTATGGAGTTTTCGATGAAAACTCCGGCACCCCTAGTGAACCATGGGGGACCACCGCCAATCAAAAATACACTGATGCAAAAAAGGGAACATCAGAATATACTAGATATAAATATAGAATCGGACAAAAGCTGGAAAAAAGAAGTACAAAAATAGGTGTCGGTCAGGGTATTACAATGGCTAATAACCATTTTAGTAACCGTAATTTTAATGGAGAAAGCAGAATGTATTGGAACCTCGACGGAGGAGGCCCCTCCGCTGGCACCACCAACGCGGGGAAATTATTAATTACAAATACCGCGGTCGCGGCCAGCACGGCTTCCAAAAAATTAGCAGTAGGTGATTGTGTTATTTTCATGGATTCATTTAAAGGGGCGGGCCTCCTAAACAATCAGGCTATGGCTTCAACAACAGCAACATTAACTAGTGCCACTGCCGCCGCTGCAGGTGTACTTGACGGTCTAGCGAGCACAACCACATCTGGCACTGGTTCAGGTGCAACATTTGATGTTGTCATTGGAAGTGTGGGGTCAGTTACAAGTGTTACCACTCGTGCACAGGGTTCTGGTTATAGTGTAGGTGATAAATTAACTATATCAAATACGATTATTCCTGGGACCAGTGTTGATTTAGTTATTACACTTGTAACTGCAGATTTTGGTGCGAGAGGTGGTTCAATCCCAAATAATTCCACAATAAAACATGGAGGTACTTACTATGTCGTTGATGATACATCTCTTGCTATTGGATTAGCAACAACAAAAGGAGGTGCAGTTATTAATGCAGGTAATGCGAAAGGCAAAAATACGGATTACCTTATAAAACATTCAGGTTTTAGAAAAGAATTAGAAACATATCCTACCGGAAATAAAGATGTAGGTTGTATGTTTTTAGCAAGAGAAAAATTTAATTGGCATAAAACAAATGCTGTGACAATAGCCGGGGGATTGACATTTAGTGCAGCACACGAGATACCTTATGGAACAGCAGTAGAATATACGGACAATGGGAAAACTAATATTCCACAATTAGTTTCTGGAAATAAATATTTTGTTGTTGGTGCTGGTGAAGTTGGTACAACAGCACACAAAGCAAAACACGTATTATTATCACTTACTAAAAATGGAACACCAATTCCAATTATTAATGGTAAAGGGGCAACAGGTAATAAATTAAGATTAACTAGACCTTTAGCATATGACGAAGTTCATTGGCTCCGCGAGGATGAAGATTCATCAACTGTATGGGCAAATTCTCAACATAATTCTACAGACAAACTTGCAAATATGAGTTATGAACCTTTGGTTTTGGTTAAAAAATTAAACCCTCCATTGGTAATTACAAAAAAAACAAGAGACATTAAATTTACATGGAAAATGGGAGGAGCAGGACGTTTAAATTTATGGAGAGAGGATCTTGGACAGACCGATTGGACGACGGGATTAGATGGTGCTCTTGTTTCTGGAAAAGGAGCAGGTAGAGGAGAACAGGGTGTTTTGCTTAATATAAATGAGTTAAACTTTTCTGTTAAGGCTATATAATAAACCCTATACAATCAAAAAATCTATAAAATTGAATATAAATAGTATCATATTTTTAATTTAAAAATATGGTTCCGCAAACAATTAAGTACGCACTTTTAATGCATCCAGATTACAGGTCTACAATGTCAGGTGATATACAAACTATGTTACACTTATTGAAACTAACAAACGATCAGGAATATTATTCTAATTTAAAAGAAATGTCGTCTGGTATTTATAAGTCAACTGGTGATGTTTATATAGGTGAATATACTCATAATGATGAACTAATGCATGTTTTTATTAAAAATGTAAACCATTTGATTGAGGTTTCAGAGGAGGCACTCAAAAAACAATTAGGTAATAATGAAAATTTTGTGGTAAAGATTACTAAGATAATAATTTCAAATAATGTTAAAAAACTAGAACCTGCGTGTGTGAAAATAAGCAACAATGATAACTGGGAAAATCAAATGAAAAAATATTTTGGAACTACTCGTAAATATGAAAACGAGGTAACAGGTCAAATCGAAATTCTGGAAAATTATCCTTATGAGTATGACATAGAAAATCCAATATTTAGATTTGATTCATCACAACAAAATCCTCAGGATACACCTAAGGAAACAACTCTGGAAACAACTCTGGAATTTTAATGTGTTGCGAGAATAGAACAATGAAATCGTTTATTTTGATCACTAAAAGGTCCAGTACATTCGCAAATGTATTTACTATATTTTTCTTTGCATTTTTTTGTTTGATAAAATGCTGTAAATACATTGGGGTATATTTTATTATCAAATTGTTTTCTACAATCTACCCATTCTTGTCTTAATTTTTTACAATTGGCATTTTCAACGTCAATCTTTTTCGTTTTTTCCATTTTATTAATTATGTATCATTGGTTAAATAAATTTTTTATATAATATTTTTCTCTCCACAAAATAAAAATAATATAGTAATATCCTTATGAAAATAATACAATCAAAATATAATTTAAAACTTTCAAGAGATATATAATCATATGAAAATTTTGGTGACAGGATGTGCAGGGTTTATTGGTTCTCATACATGCGAGACGCTTTTAAAAAGAGGTGACACAGTTATAGGAATCGATAATATAAACGATTATTATAGTGTGGAGAGAAAAAAACAAAACCTAGAAGTTTTAAACAAATATGAAAACTTTACATTTAAAAAAGAAGATATCAGAACAAGCCAAATAATCGAGGAATTAAAACCGGACAAAATAATTCATTTGGCTTCAATGGCTGGCGTAAGATATTCAATAGAACATCCAGAAGTATATGTAGATGTTAATATCAATGGATTTATAAATATACTAGAGCAGGCAAGAAAATCAAAAGTAAAACAAATAGTGTATGCTAGTAGTAGTAGTGTTTATGGTTTAAATAAAAAAGTGCCATTTTCAGAATCTGATGCTATTGAAACACCAAATAGTCCATATGCTTGCAGTAAAATGGCAATGGAATTGTATGCAAAAACTTACCATCAATTATACAATTTAAATTTAATAGGGTTAAGATTTTTTACAGTGTATGGACCAAGAGGTAGACCTGATATGGCACCATATAAGTTCTTGACAGCTATTAAAAATCAAACAGAATTTTATAAATATGGTGAGGGTACATCGTCTAGAGATTATACATATATAGATGATATAGTTAGTGGTGTGATAGCAGCATGTGATAATAAAAAAGAAATAAAATGTGAGGTTTATAATCTAGGAAATTCTTCTCCAGTTTCATTAAATGAGTTTATTAAATTATGTGAAAAGGTAGCAAATAAAAAGGCGATGTATGAACAAATAGGAAATCAATTGGGAGATGTACCACATACATATGCTGATATTACAAAGGCAAAAAAAGACTTAGATTATGAACCAAAGGTAAAGTTAGAAGACGGATTAAGATTAATGTATGATAATTTGTAAAATAATATAAATTTAAATATATTAAAAGTATCAATATAATTTGTATATAATGTCTATTAAAATCACAAAAGAAAATATTAAACAATCTAACACAGATATTTTTGGTAATTGGGTAAATAATAATATTATTCTTAATAATGAACCTTTTA
>Ga0115000_10005318_pt1 | contig 10343 bp, 14 predicted proteins | sample ArcticOcean_MG_C_6_FD_89690 | JGI IMG/M metagenome (GOLD analysis project Ga0115000, IMG submission 89690) | Marine microbial communities from western Arctic Ocean - ArcticOcean_MG_CB8_128 | ecosystem: Environmental > Aquatic > Marine > Oceanic | place: Arctic Ocean: Canada Basin | collected... | reverse complement strand
GGTAATTGGACAGCTCAATCTTTTCTTAGATACAGCCTTCTTTCAATCAGGTAATTTACAAACTAAATGGCTACACAAAGAGAACTAGCTGATCACCTTGATTTAAGCGTAAAACGTATCTCAGAGCTAATAAGGGATGGTATTTTGCCTTCTAAGATGGGTAGGAGTCCTTTAAATATAGATGTTTGCAGAATAGCTTACATTTCTTACCTCAGAAAACTGGGTGGCTATAACAAACGTAGTGGATCAGGCGATCTTGCAGAAGAAAAGACAAAACTAACAGCAGCTCAAGCTAGAAAAGCAGAATTAGAAGTTGAAGAAATAGAAGGCAACCTAATACCATCTCAATTAGTTGAAGATACTTGGGTTTCTTATGTGTCCAATGTAAGGGCAAAGCTATTAGGACTACCAAGCAGAATAGCACATCAAGTTATAACAGTTGATAAATACCACGAAGCAGAATTAATAATAAAAGAACAAGTGCATGATGCGCTTAACGAGTTAGCAGAAGATGGAATACCACCAAAATATAGAAAAGCTGATGCAGAACTTGAGGAACACTTGGATACCACCCAAGAATCTCAAGATATCTGATTGGGCGGATCACTACAGAAAACTATCTCCTGAATCTTCAGCAGAAGCAGGTCAATGGCGCACTGATAGAGCAGAGTATCAGCGTGAGATTATGGATGCCTTCAACGATCCTGATATACAAAGAATTATCTTTATGAAATCTGCGCAAGTTGGTGCTACTGAAATATTACTAAATGTTATTGGTTATTATATAGATCAAGACCCATCCCCAATGCTTATCATGCAACCAACACTACAGATGGCTCAAGCCTTTTCTAAAGATAGACTTGCCATGATGATTAGGGACTCTGAAAAGATTAGAGATTGTGTTAAAGATGCTAGAAGCAGAGATAGCAATAATACAGTTTTATCTAAGAAGTTTGCTGGCGGTAACTTAAATATAGTTGGTTCTAATAGTGCAAGCGGATTAAGTTCACGACCTATAAGATTGGTCTTAGCAGATGAGGTCGATCGCTACGAAGCATCAGCTGGAGCTGAGGGCGATCCAATATCACTAGCCACCAAAAGAACTACTACCTTTTGGAATAAAAAGATTTATATGTGTTCAACACCAACAATAAAAGGGCTATCAAGAATAGAAACTGCTTTTGAAGAATCAGATAAACGCTACTACCATGTGCCATGCCCTGAATGTAATGTTAAGCAAGTTTTAAAATGGAAGAATGTTGTATGGGAAGAAGATAAACCTGAATCAGCTAATTATGCTTGCGGTGAATGTGGAGCAGTTATTAATGAAGCTAAAAAACAATGGATGCTCAAGCATGGCGAGTGGATAGCTTCAGCCACTAAATCAGATACAGCAGGATTTCATATATCAGAATTATATTCTGTTTGGTCTACTTGGGCGGATATGGCTAAATCATTTCTTGAAGCTAAAAAGAATCCTGAAATGTTAAAAACTTGGATTAATACGTCACTGGGCGAATCTTGGGAAGAACAGGGAGAGTCTGTTGAGTATGAAACTTTATTGGCTAGAAGATTAAATTATGATTACACAACTATTCCTGAAGATGTTTTAGTTTTAACTGCTGGTGTTGATACACAAAAAGATCGTCTTGAGCTTCAGTTAGTTGGATGGGGTAAGAATTATGAAGCATGGGTTTGTGATTACAAGATATTTTGGGGTGATCCCAATGCTATAAATGTTTGGAATGATTTAGATGCTTATTTAAAGAAAAGATTTAAAACTGAATCTGAAAGATTAATGCCTATATCCTGTTGTACTATCGATAGTGGTGGGCATCATACAAACCAAGTTTACCAATTTACCAAACCAAGACAAGCTAGAAGAATATTTGCAGTTAAAGGTTTATCAGTAGCAGGCAAACCAATAGCAAATAGACCTAGTTATGTTGGTAAGAATAAAGCAGCTCTTTATGGTGTTGGTACTGATAGTGCTAAAGAAGCTATCTTTGCTAGATTATCAACTGAACCTGATAAAACTACGCTACATTTTTGCAGCGATGTAGATGAAGAATACATGAAACAGCTTACAGCAGAGAAAAGGATCACTAAATTTGTTAGAGGTAGAAAGACGCTTGCTTGGAAGCAAATAAGACCAAGAAACGAAGCATTAGATACATTGGTATATAACTTTGCAGCTATCTATATCCTCAACCCCAACTTTGATACCATTGAGCATAGAATACTTACACAAGAATCTAAACCAAGAGAAAAACCACAAAACAAACCACAAAAGGGCATAAATCGCGGTAATTTTGCTACTTCTTGGAAATAAAGGCACTTTTTTTCATATTTTTCCACCTATTTATATATTTTTATATATAATGTACAGTATGTTAAACAAAAAGGAGTTAAATAACATGAGAATGACAACATTAATACAAGTAACTTATGAGATACCTGATAATGATATATCTGTTAGCGATATTGTTGCATGGGATGAGGGCGAATGGTCTGATTACAAAATGGTTAAACACTTTCAAGAGAATGGCAAAGTCGTTGATGAAAAAATAATAGTTGATGACAATGGCAGTTGTTATAATTGGGATAATTACAGCCACGAGGTAGCATAATGAATAGATACAAAAACAAAACTTTAGATAAAATAATTCAAAGGCTTACTAATAATGGTGAGCTTATGGTTGATCTTAAAACCTCTTATTCTGAAAGGCATATTTTTGGAGCAAATACAGTTGGACATACTATAAGCCTAAAATCTGATTATAGATTTGATGGCGAATGTATAACGACTGGATTTTATCAGCTTGCAGATTTAGTAGATTACCTAAAAACTGAAAAAATTTATAGACTATCAAAACCTGAATATCAAAATAGTAATGGGTTTTGGGTACAAGAATATCAAAGAGATTCCAATAATAAAATTATAGACTTTAATCCATTTACAAATATATTTTTTGAATCTAATAGCTGGATTATTTAAATAACCAACAACCCAAAATAACCAAAGGCTCTTAATTGAGCCTTTTTTATTTTCTGCATTTTTAATATTGACATTACAGCTATGCACCTTAGTCTTAGATATAGATATATCTATAACATTATGAGGTTTTTGCTTGAGCAACAAATTTGATTCAGCTAATTATCCATCTCAAGTACCTGCTGTTTTGCAGAAGGGAGACTTTTGGGCATGGAAAAAATCAGACCTATCTACAGACTACCCTCTAGCATCTTATTCATTAAAGTATAAATTCTATTTGATAGATGGCTCTACTGCATCTAATTTCACATTAAATGCTACTGAGAGTAATAATGAATATATTATTTCTACATCTAGCACTAGCTCCCATGCTGCTGGTGATTATAGATGGGATGCAATAATAATTAGAGGTTCAGATAATGCTGAAGTAATAGTTGGTGATGGTTATAGCGCCATTTTAGATAATGCTGTTAGATCGCATGCAAAAATTGTTCTTGATGCAATACAGGCTGTTATTGAAAACAGGGCATCAATGGATCAATCTTCAATGTCTATTGCTGGAAGGTCTTTATCAAGACTTTCAATAGATGAACTATTAACCTTTAAAGATAGATATAAGGCTGAATGGCTAAAAGAAGTAAAAATGGCAAGAATTAAAAACAATCAAGGTTCAGGCAATACTATTAAAGTACGTTTTGGATCATCAACTAATAAGAACGTAACAGATTTAACTTAATATGGCTTGGTACAACAACATATTTAGCAGAAATACTGCTAAACAAAAAAAGAGAAGCGCTTATAGAAGAAGCTATACTGGCGCAAGTACAGGAAGGCTGTTTTCAGACTTTCTAACAAGCTCAACAAGCGCTGATGCTGAGATAAAAGATAACATAAGAGTTTTAAGAGATAGGGCAAGGGAATTAGCAAGAAACGATGGCTACATTGCAAGATACTTAAATCTGATGGTATCTAATGTTATCGGCAAGCATGGCGTAAGAATTAGCAGTAAAAGTAGAAATGACAATGGTTCATTAGACTTAGCTGCTAATCAGCTCATCGAGGCGGCTTGGAAAGACTGGTCTAAGCTAGGCAACTGCACAACCAATGGAAGATTATCTTTTCTAGATTGCCAAAAAATATTCATAGAATCTTTATGTAGAGATGGCGAAGTTTTAATAAGAAAAATAAAAGAACCAAGCTCACCATTTGGATTTCAATTACAGTTTTTAGAAGCAGACCATTTAGATGAAAACAAGAATGATCTTAATAAATCAAGTGGCAATAAAATTAAAATGGGCGTTGAGGTTGATAAGCATGATAAACCAGTAGCTTACTGGTTATTTAAAGACCATCCGTATGATAGAACTTATTTAAACGAAAACCAGCACATTAGAGTTCCTGCTGATGAGATTATCCACGCCTACCTACCTGCTAGGGCAGAACAAACTAGAGGAGTTTCTTTAATTGCTACATCAATGGCTAACGTGAAGGTTTTTAATGGCTACATTGAAGCAGAAATAGTCGCGGCACGCGTTGGGGCTAGCAAAATGGGCTTCTTCACTTCTCCTGATGGCGATGGTTATGTTGGTGATGGCGCTTATGAAGATACATTTAACCCAACCATGAACGCTCAAGCTGGAGTATTTGAGCAACTTCCTGCTGGCATGGACTTTAAAACTTTTGACCCCAATCATCCAAACTCAGCGTTTGAATCATTTACCACTACTGTTTTAAGAGGTATAGCTTCAGGATTAAACATCTCTTATCACTCGCTTTCAAACGATCTCACAAGTGTTAATTATTCTTCAATCCGTCAAGGAGCTTTAGAGGATCGCAGCATGTATCAGATATATCAACAGTTTGTAATTGAGCATTTTATAAACCCAGTGTTTGAATCTTGGTTAGAAATGGCAATTATTGCTGGTTATATTAATTTGCCTATGGGTAAATTTAACAAATTTGCAAGATCAGTTAATTTTATTCCTAGATCATTCGCTTGGATTGATCCTCTTAAAGAGATGCAAGCTAATGTTATGGGTTTACAAAATGGGACACTTACCTATGCTGATATCAGCGCTAGCTTTGGCAGAGATACAGAAGAATTATTTGAACAGCACCAAAAAGAAATAGAGCTAGCTAAACAATATGATATTGAGCTGGCATATCAGCCATTTGGTCAAAAGCTACCTGTAGAAGCAAAGATACAAGGCGGAAATGATGATGAATAAAGATTTACAAAGTTTTGATTCGCAAGAATCAGAAAAACATCCTTTACTAAAAGGTAAAGAGGAGAAAACTATGAATAAAGAAAATAGACATATCCTTAATGTAACAGAAACAGATGACACGGTTGTTGTTGAGTTTGCGAAGCATGAGGATGTAGAACAAGAGGTTGAAGAAGTAGAAATAACTGATGAAGTCTCTATGACTGATAAAGAAGATAAGGAAAGAAATGTAATTGATATGCCTATGAAATATAGAACTATTGATTTATCTAAACACTCTTATCTTGATGAAGAAAGTCGTACAGTAAGAATTGGTGTTTCTTCTGAAGAACCAGTTGAAAGAAGTTTTGGTATGGAAGTGCTAGGACATTCTGAAGGTGATATAAACATGGAGTTTATAGCATCAGGGCGCGCCCCCTTACTCTTAGATCACGATATGACTAAGCAAATAGGCGTAATTGAAGAATTTAAGCTTGACGAAACTGCGAAAAGAACAATCGCAGTAGTTCGCTTTGGGAAAAGTGAATTAGCTCGTGAAGTATTTGATGATGTAAAAGACGGAATTAGAATGAACATATCCGTTGGCTACAGAATCGACAAACTAAACAGAATGAATGATAACGATGAGACTTATTACAAGGCTCAGTGGACACCAATGGAAGTTTCTTCTGTAAGTGTTCCTGCTGACCAGTCTAGGCTTGTTGGAGTTGGACGTTCTAAAGATAAACAAAAAACACAAACTACAAAGGTGGAAATAATGGAAAACGAAAAACAAGAAATTAATCTTGATGAAGTTAGATCACAAAGTGTTGCTGAAGCAAAAGCTGAATTTAAAAGAGATTCTAAAGAAATCATCGATTTAGCTGCTAGACACAACAAAAGAGATTTAGCTGATAAAGCAATTTCAAACGGTGTTTCTGTAGAAGAATTTAGAGGACAATTGCTAAACGAATTAGCTAATAATACTCCTCTTGATACTCCTTCAAATATCGGAATGAATGAAAAAGAAGTAAAAAGATTCAGTTTAGTAAAAGCAATTAGAGCTTTAGCTAACCCAACTGATAGACGCGCACAAGAAGCTGCTGCATTTGAATTTGAATGTTCAACTGCTGCTGGTCAAGCTGAAGGTAAAACTTCACAAGGCATAATGCTTCCTGCGGATGTATTAAGAAACTGGTCAAGAGACATGAACTCATCTGATGATTCAACTCTTGTAGCAGAAGACTATAGAGGCGGAGATTTTATTGATGTATTAAGAAATTCATCATCAGTAATGGCTGCCGGCGCAACGGTATTACAGGGGCTTCAAGGGAATATTGTTATACCTAAGAAAACTGCTGCTTCTACTGCTAACTGGATTGCTACAGAGGGTGCTGCTTCTACTGAGTCAGAAATGACTACAGGAAGTACAACTATGACACCGAAGGTAATTGGCGCGTTTACGGACGCAACTCGATTACTTTTGAGCCAGTCATCATTAAGTGTTGAAAACTTAATTAGAGATGATTTAGCCAAAGGTATTGCTCAAGCAATAGACATTGGCGCTTTAATGGGTTCAGGTTCATCAGGACAACCAACTGGAATCAGAAACACATCAGGAATCAACACCAGCACTTTTGCTGCTGCTGCTCCTACATGGGCTGAAATAGTAAGCATGGAATCTGCAATTAGCGGAGATAATGCTTTATTTGGAAATCTACATTACATTTGTAGACCTTCTGAGTATGGAACTATGAAAGTAACTACTAAAGATAGTGGATCAGGACAATTTATTGTCTCTCCTGATGGAATGGTAAATGGATATGATGTAATTAGATCAAATTCAGTTACTTCAGGTGACTTCTATTTTGGTAATTTTGCAGACTTGCTAGTTGGATTATTCGGTGGTTTAGATATTACTGTAGACCCATATAGCCTGTCTAGCACTGGTTCAGTCAGGATTGTGGCGCTACAAAATGTCGATACTGCGGTTAGACATGCTGAGTCATTTATCCTTTCTAACGACGGCTGATAAATAGATGCTTAAATGGAATAGGGGCGGCAACGCCCCTGTCTTAAATATGAAAAAATACTTAATAACACAAGATACTATCTGTAATGGTCAAAGAGTCTCTGCTGGAGATGTAGTTGATATTACAGAGGATGAAGGTTTTAACTTAATTGCTTGCAATAAAGCAGAAGTATATGTTGAAAAACCTAAAGCTAAAAAAACTGAAAGAAGTGTAGGTTTAGAAACTTCAGAGGTTAAAGCTCCTAAGAAAAGAGCTAAAAAATAAATCATGCCTATTGAAAGTGCTGCTGATTTTTCTTCATACCTAGATACAACTACAGGTCATGGAGTTACAGCCACTTTTTTTGAAGTTCAATCGGTATTATGGGACCAAAGAACAGGATTAATTGATACTTGGTTTGATATTGATTCAGGCGATGCATACAGCATTAATATTATTATAGATCAAGAATATTTTAATATTGAAGGTGGAACTATACCCGTTGCTGGTTATCAACCAAGAGCAGTAGTTAAATCTTCAGATGTTCCATATATATCTCAAGAAGATAAATTAATAGTAAATGCAATTACTACAAATAAGGGCAATGTTTTAAAGCCTGAAACCACATTTTTAATAAAAACAGTTGAGCCTGATAATACAGGTTTAGTTTCATTAGTATTAGAGGAGCAATAATGTCTCAATACAGAATGGAAACAGAAGAAGATATGTCAGCATACTTTGATATAAATTTTGGTCATGGTGTTAGCGCTGTATTTACACATAGCGAAACTGCGACAACCATAAACATTATTTTAAATAATGAATACATAGAACAAGATGAGGGTGTTGGGGTAGAAGCAACACAACCGACAGCATATTGCAGAACAATAGACATCCCAAGTATTGTATTTGGCGATACTTTAAATGTATCTGCTATTGAGGATGTTGATGGCAATACGCTAAAAGCAGCTCAAAACTATACAGTTGTTAATATACAAAAAGATAGAACAGGATTTTCTGCCCTTATGTTAGAGGAAATATAATGGCTAATCATATAAGACAACAAATAAGAGAACAATTTGGCACAACGCTAAATAATTTAACAACTACAGGAACTAGAGTGCATGAATCAAGAGTATATCCGCTTGAAACATTACCAGCTTTAGTTATCTACACTAAATCAGAAACTTCTGAGCCAATCGTTATAGGAACTGATAGACTTATGAGCAGAGAATTATCAGTAGTTGTAGAAGGATATGCAAAAGCCACTAGTAACTTTGATGATACTATTGATACAATAAGCAAAGAAGTTGAAGAAGCTATTGCTGCCGATAGAACTCTAGGCGGATTAGCTAAAGATTGTTACCTAGAAAGTACAGAAATAGAATTTAACGCGGAAGGAGAAAAGCCTTTAGGGTATGTCTCCCTTACATTTTTAACCAACTACTATGTTCAGGAAACTAATCCTGATGTAGCGGTATAACAGGAGAATAATTATGAAAATGATTAGTCCAAACGGTAAAGTTTCTATAGATGCTCACCCTACAAAGGTTGAATATTTAAAAGAAAAGGGTTGGAAAGAAGAAGCAGCCCAAACAATAAAATCTTCTTCAAAAAAAATAACTAAAAACGAGGAATAAAAAATGGCAACACACAAAGGAAGTGAAGGTACAGTCCATGTTGGAAGCAATGCTATTGCTGAAATTAGGTCGTATTCATTAGATGAAACCGCCGATACTGTTGAAGATACTACAATGGGTGATGCTGCTAGAACATATTTAGCATCATTAACTACATTTAGCGGATCAATAGATGTTTTTTGGGATGAAACTGATACAGATGGTCAAGTAGCATTAGCTGTTGGATCAAGCGTAACACTAAAGTTTTACCCTGAAGGCGCAACGTCAGGCGATACTTATTACAGTGGTACAGCATTAGTAACTGGCAAAAACATTTCAGCATCTTTTGATGGAATGATAGAAGCTAGCATCTCAGTTCAAGGAACTGGCGCTATTACTACAGCTACAGTATAACCATGAAAGCTATAGAGAGAGCTAAAGCGCATTTTGCAGAGCAAGATGTAAAGGTAATCGAAGTTGCTGAATGGGGTGAGGATGATAAGCCCTTAAAAATTTACAGCAAGCCATTAACGTTAGCTGAAACTTCTAAACTTTATAAAATGAGTAAAGAAGATGATTTAACGATGATGGCTTATGTATTAATTTACAAAGCACTTGATGAAAATGGAGACAAATTATTTGATTTAAGCGATAAAAACGCTTTTTTAAATAATGTAGATCGTGAAATATTGGTTAATGTCGCGACACAAATTATGGGACAAGAATCTATTGAGGACACGAAAAAAAACTAACAGAGGATGCTAATTTATATGTGCAATATGCACTAGCTGAAAAACTTGGAAAAACCTTAGAGGAACTCCAAGAAATTAGTGTCCAAGAATATCAAGGATGGATAGCTTACTTAGAGTTAGCTGAAGAAAAGAGAAACAATGGCAAATAAAAAAGTAAAGTTTGAATTAACCGCAGTAGATAAGACTAAGGCAGCTTTTGATAAAGTTACTAAAGGTCTTAAAGGTGTTGGTAGCGTTGCAGCAGGTGTTAGCAAAGGTGTTGCTGGCGTTGGCTTGGCTGCGGTTGCTGCTGCTGGAGCTTTAGGAATACTTGTAGGCAAGTCTTTTGAATTTATTGATGCTATTGGTAAAACCGCCACTAGAACAGGTATAGCAACTGATACTATACAAGCCTTTCATTTAGCGGCTAGAGAATCAGGTACTAATATTGATGGTGCCAATAAAGCTCTTGAGAAATTTGGAAGAAGTATTGGAGATGCGCAAAGAGGTCTAAAGACCATGAAGGATATCTTTAAAGCTCTTGGCGTTGAGCTTGAAACTACAGATGGTCATTTTAAATCAACAGATCAGTTGTTAGAAGAAGTAGCAATTGGTATTAGCGGTCTTGGAAGTCAAACACAAAAAGCAACAGCTTTAGCCAATCTATTTGGCAGACAAGGTATTTTACTTACTGGTGCGCTTGAAGATTTAGCTGAAAAAGGTTTAGATAATTTTATTGAAAGAGCAGAGAGATTAGGTTTAATTCTTTCCACTAAAACAAT
>Ga0115000_10005312_pt1 | contig 10352 bp, 18 predicted proteins | sample ArcticOcean_MG_C_6_FD_89690 | JGI IMG/M metagenome (GOLD analysis project Ga0115000, IMG submission 89690) | Marine microbial communities from western Arctic Ocean - ArcticOcean_MG_CB8_128 | ecosystem: Environmental > Aquatic > Marine > Oceanic | place: Arctic Ocean: Canada Basin | collected... | reverse complement strand
ATCCAACTTTAATGTTTTCATTGTTTCTACCATATTATAAATATAAGCTAAATGCACAATATACTCTATCTGCCCGAATGTTTTGGCGAGCCTCGTTTTGGTGGTACCTCAAAATCACGGGTTTTTTTAACTAGATCGGAAGAACTATCAACTTTTTCTTCTCCACCAATACCCCATAAAAGCTTGATTCCAAGTTTTTGACAAAGTAAAACTTCAGGTGTATTATTTTGGCCGCGGTCGCCGCCGTTAGCAAAGTATGTTGGCTTGTGCCTTTCAATAGCTTTACATACTGTTCCATCATCATCGTTAACGGAGTCAACTAAAATGACCCCCTTGATAGCGTCAAGAATCTCATATCTAGATTTAAATTCCATGAAACTAAAACCTTTTTTGCGGAATAGCCATTTATCCGAGTTGGCAATAACGATAACATCACCATGTGCCGCGGCTTCTCTAATCATACGAATGTGTCCGACATGTACCGGGTCGAATCCACCGGAGACCATAACAGTTGGCCGCTTTTCTTCTGAATCACTCATGTTTTCTCCTTTTAAGTATTTTAATACTTTCTTGTATTATTTTGTAGGTTTATATTTTTAATATCAAACAAATTCTTTTCTTTAGCTTTGGTAATTTTTGCTGAGCCATCATTCAAACATATTCGGTAATCATATAATAGATCGTTGTCTAAAACTTCTAAAATAACAGATTCTATTCTTTCTTCGCTTAATACTGAAAATTCTGAATCTGGGAAAGCACAATATGTAACCCATTCATCAACTTGGTATTTCATCTTCGCAATCCGTTAACAACTGGTATAAAACTGCCGGGGATAGGTCTTTTCGTTCATATATTCTTATTTTACGCCAATCTATTATACAAGCTATACGTAGTGCATAAGATATCCATTCGCTGCAGTACCAGCGCTTTTTATGCTTGATTTTGCATGGCAGAAACTGAGACAGTAACATCCCAATCCAATCATATCCTTGTCCCTTTGTATCTTCATAGAATTCCATTATTATATTATATTGGTCTTCAGTGACTTTGATATCAATGAGATCCCAGTCTTTATATTGAAAGGATATCTTTTTTCTTTCATCAACTTTAGATTTCAAATATGGACTTATTCCTATCCATGTATATCCATCAGGTAGTACTATTTCGGCGTGGCTGTATATACTGTTTGTCCACCAGCGAACAACCGAGTTTACATAGCTACCTTTACCTTTAAAGAATGCTATTTGTATCTTCACCGTTTTATTGTCGGCAGGCGCTGCAAATAAAGCCTTGTTTTTGGGTCAACGCAGATTATTGTTGAATGGGGTGGATCGGGCTTTCGCGGGTCGATGAGAGCAATAATATTGTATTTGCTCCAGTCAATCGACTTATCTTTTACCTCTGTACATCCAACCAAAACATACGTATCTGTTTGTTCTATTGTCATCTCTGTAATACATGCTTGGTCAATGGTTACTACAATACCGTTGATACACATACTATCAGTTGATGTAAAGTTTTCACCTGAAAAGCCAGCAATCCCAGCGTTTGAAGGCTTTACCGTGTGTTTCATACACCCAAAACTCAATATAGATAACATCAAAAATATCTTTTTTAACATAAAAACCTCCTTTCCTTTAGTTTTTATCTCTATTAGTATCTATTTTGGTTCGCGAGTTTTCTTCCCAGATTTATGTAAAAAGTCAATGTTTTCTCTCTTTGACTTCACAATAATATTTATTTCTTCTGTTGGAAGATCATATTCTTCTTTGATCTCCCATAATGCTTGTTCAATTTGATCGATATATTCGTGGCCGGGGACTTCCTCTTTAGGAAGTTCCTTTCTAAACCATTTGAAATAAAAACCGAACATGATAAATGGTGGAGACGGCGGGAATCGAACCCGCGTCCAAAATAAGTCTAATTGTAGTCATTCACAAGTATATTCAGTTTAAATCGCAAACTGAAAAGCTATACGGTTATAATTTAAAGCTTACCGTCCTGTTGCCTTAAATGGTTTTGATTTTTACAACTTGTCTGTTGTTTTGATTAGATTGGAAAGAAGGTTCTAATCAACCTCCCGATTAAGCCGCTAAGCGGACAGATTCGAAGTTGTTATTGTTATTAGCAATTATTTTTTTGTATCTGCATTTAAAGTCTGCTGGTACCTTAGACTACTTGCACTTTTCTTCTTTCTTACTCTGTCGAAACCTTTGCATCCCCTTTAATTTTTTTATTTATCTTTTTGGTGATCATCCCAAGAGGAGTACCACCTACTCCATCGAGCCATATAATTATTTCTTTTTTCCCACCAACATCTGATGGTCCTGTGGAAGTTCGCTTTGTCGCTTTCAAATATTTAATCGTTTTCTTTGCTTTCTTAAGCGCTGCAGCTTCTGTTGTATGAGAGCTAATTAATTCTCCGCGGATGTAATGGCCATCCCATTTATATACTTTCCACATTATAGTTTACTATCTATCATTTGTCTTGTGTATTCCTCACTGAACCCGGAGTGGCCAGAATAAAATTTAAGTTCTCTATCCAAATATAAATATGTGGGCCAACCGCTGATAGCATACCCAACAATCCCGGCAGGATCCAGCATTTTGTCTCTTGAGCCTTGTAGCACTGGTGCTGATGTAATACTATGATCTGAAACCCAGGTATTTATATCTACCCCTGTGGGTTCAATATATGAGCTTGGACCATCAATAATAACCGTAACAATTTGTACACCTTCTGAGGCGTAATCGTCTTGCAATGATTGTGTATAGTGCCCAGCGGCTTGGCAGGGTGGACACCAGACTGTTGAAAAATCTAATAATATAATATCACCTTCATAATCATATAAGCTCCAAACATCGCCGTTCTGATCTTTTAAACTAAAGTTACAGGCTTTATCCCCCATATCAACATGTTGACAATCTTCTGCCGCGATGATACCATCGGGTTCTAACACACGAATTGGTTCTGTTTGCTGGGCTTTTGATGCGGAATCTGCGTCATCATTGATATTTACAATGGATGGCTTACAACATACTAACATTGATAGTAAAAAATATATCATTTGTTACTCCTGTGTTAATAACTAGACATTTTTGTAAAATATTCATTCGGTTGTGGATCTTTTGGTCACCACACCTGATCTATAGTTTATTTAAATTTAACTGTGAGTGCTTTGCCGGCTCATAATAGATATGGAGCCACCGTTACCTGATATTTTTAAGACCGAATGATTTAATTATTTTCTTTAAAAAGTTCTGTTGTTTTAAAATCCCTGATTACTCGCTTGAATTCTATATATGTTAAATTCAGAAACCTTGCAGCATCTTTTTTAGAGTTAGTTGTTGATAGAGCAAATTTAAGTAAAGCTTCTTTCATAATAGAACTTGATTTTCTCCATAAGTCAAAACCATATAATCTGTTATTTATATTTCTAGATGACAGTTCTAATTTAACTGCTATAAGATCTTCAAGTGATAGTTTATTAATCTGTGTTAGTATCTCATCTTGCAAACACAATTTTAGTATAATACTCTTGTTGGTAGTTGTCAAGTTCTTTCTTTTATGAGTTTCTTTCATATCAATATATTACTATCATTCAGTATTACTATCATTACTATCATTTGCAGAACACAATAATAATGTAATGCGCTTGCTTAATTTTGTCAAGTGACAATTTAACAAATATTAAACTTCAAACTCTATTTCTTCATCACCGGCATCACCGGCCACATCATCCTTGGCCATATCATATGCCTGATTTGATGGTTCTTCAACACTGCCGGCTAACTCTTCTTCGAACTTATCAAAATATAATTTGAGGTTTGCAATTAGATAATCATAAAATAATTCTTGGTCTTCGTCGTTGCTAAGAAGCTCATATGAATCAATAATACTGCTTTCAATTTTCTTAAAGCTTTGATAAGCCATATTGCGGCCGGTCTCGTCTCCACCAATTCCAGCACCAAATGAATCTCTTGGGTCTTCTTCTTCTTCAGGATCCTCTTCTGCCGATCGCTCCGCGTCAGTTCGAATATCAATAAATTTGTCATCAGGAGTATCGCCTACAACAATATCTAATTCTTCTTCCACATCCCCATATTCTTGAAGTTCTTCCTCACCAGCTTCTGTATTAATCTTTGCTGGTGTGAGGGTATTTATTACAGCATTAATGATGTGAGATCTAAATGATTGTCTTTGTTCTGAATCGGTGGTAAGAGATTTAAAGTCTGTCTCTACAACCGGTACTATCTTTTTAAGCAGTTCTTCTAACACATTAATTCCAGTTGATTTATTTGGAGTTGGACTCACATCCGGTGTTTGTCCTTCCTTAAACATAGTAGAAATTTCATATTCTGTAAATCCTCGGATCATCTCCCGTAATTTATTTTCATCAGATACTGTTCTTTGCTTGACAATACGTATCATATGTCTTATATTTTCTCTAAGGAGCTTTTCTTGCTTATTCATCTCATAATTCCCTTTTCTATAATTAGTCTCATAACCTCTTCAATCAAACTTAAATCTAAATCAGTACTTTCGTTTTTCTTATCGGGTTTATCCGATCCATATGGCCGTCGGCGTAAAGGGGGCGAGCCAGATGCTATCCCTCCCCCGGACACAGCTCCAGCTCCGGAGCTTTCTTCCATCTCCACTGCCGCTGTGTCGCCTCTATATTTTTTGCTAAGCTCTGGGTACCCTAACTCATCAAAAAGAGCAGGAAACTTATCTACGGGCACGAATTCGGCTAATTCTGCGTACGCTTCTGCATCTAATGGGTTCTTTATCAGATCAGATATTAGATCTCGGGCGGTAGAAGCACTAAACCCTTCGCCGCTAGCTCGTTCAAGTGCTGGCACTGCGTATTCCTCGCCAGATAAAAGCTCTATACCCGGCTTAACATGTTTTTCTTTATCAATGCTATCCCACCGCCTCCAATCGGGCGCGCCTTTCTTATCACGTTTATCACTTGCACCTAAAATCACTTTATCGCCGTCTTTAAGTGGAAGTGGACTGTCATCACTAATATATTTAAACGCCACAGTCACCGGTGATTTCATATCGGAGGGCGCAGTCTTAAATTTTACCCCGGGCAGACTAGCCACTTCTGGATATAACTCATGCCATAACGATATAGCATTGTTGTGATCAATAACTCTTCCATCTCTGAGTGAACGGGTACGTTCCAACGGCGCCGAAATAATAACATGTACTTCATCGGCCTTCTCAACACCATCACCAGTAGCATACCTTCTCACCATATCAGCATGGCCGCGGTGCGGTGGTTTAAATGCCCCGGGCACAATAGCGTATGTGGTAGGAATGCTATTATCAATTACTGGATCCATGTCTTCGTCATCTAATATCTCAATATCAGCATACGGTTCTTCGTCTTCTTCTTGTAAACGCTCATCTTTTTCTGGTGCACGCGCCACCGCAAAACCACCAGAATCATCGACCATAAATTCACCAGTAATTTTAAAATCTTCTGAACTAAGGTTTCGTATAACAATCCCTTCATGGTCAGTTACATCACCAAACATATCTGTAGTCAAGTGATTTTTAATGTCTTGGCCAAGTAGCCTGGTAGCGTGAAACAAGATTGCACTGTTCAAAGCAGCCATGGCATTAACTTGTCCATCGCTGTTAGCGTAGAAATCAACAATCGGCACTTTATCAATAATGATGGGCTCATAGACTTTTTTCTTATTGTAGGGATTGGTGGTAGAACCATCTGCCATTCTAATACATTTAGCACAGCCGAGATAGATTTCACTCCCATCCTCTAACCTATATTTTGTTGTCAATGGGTTAATTGATTCTTTAAGCCACTTTTCTAATGTTTTGGTTTCGGCACGATCTTTGGAGATTTGTATTGTTATCGGTTTTGAAAGAGAAGCTTTCATATCAGCGATCGCTTCCTTAACCATATCTTTATTCTTTTGTTTGGTGGCCGCCGGCCCTAATATTTCAAAACCAGCCTTTTTGGCAAATGGCCGAACCTTCTTAACGAGGCTTTCTAACGCCCTCGCATCATACTGAATTCTTTTGCTGGTTACTTTCTTATATTTCTCTTTATTATCTTTTCTATCAACATATGTTGGTCTAGGAAGACCACCTCTAACTTGTTTAGCGTTAGGGTCTTGTTGATCGGGCGTCCCTCGCCTATGGAACTTCTCATAAAATTGATATATTCCATGGAAAGCAATAAAGTTTCCTATTTTGTAATCAATTGAGTTTGGGTTTCCTTTATCATAAAATTCTGTGTTTAAAAACTTACTGTAGTCTGCATTTCCCGCTTCGTCTATTAATCCAATCGCTTTGAGTTCTGGTTCTATATTAGCGGTGTTTAACGCGTCATTTAGAATACCCAGAAGAATATTAGTTGAACTCTGCAGTCCCGGATTTAATTTTCTAGCTTCATAATCATCAGGGGTTAAACCTTGATAATCCATTTCACCTTTCCCTAAACCCATCGCACCGCGGTCCAAAGCAAACTCTAACTTCCCGCGGCGATCAATCACTTTAACACTATTATTGGATCCATCTAATTTGATGGTGGCATTAATTTCGTCCATAGCCAGATGAGCTGGAATGCTCATTAGCATGTTAATTAATCCTACGCCGTCAGTCACTTCATCCAAATCATATGGATGTGACATATGTCCACCAGCGCCACCCATTATTCGTTATCCTTTGACTCTACTAAAATATTTAGTTTTTCTTGTAACACTGTATTTTCATTTACCATCCGCCGCGCATGGCGTTTTACTTCACGTAAATGTTGTTTAGCAAGAGCTACCCTTCGTTTTTCAGCCAGTGACCGCGGCCGCAAAATAGAAATAACTTCTTCTAGTCCCTGAATATACGTAAAAATAGTTTTCTCATCTAAACCTTCCTTAAGGAAGTTATTCCAATTTGAATTTAAAGACACCTCTGCATCCTCCATGTACTGAAGCCAGGATAAATCGAATATAAACTGTTTTCTAAGTTTTTTAAGTTCGATTTTAAGCTCAATTTTTAGATTTACCTTTCATCTTTTGCTCTTTCACAATACTAATAACTTTTTTAAGTATTTCTTTTAACTGCTCACCATCCTTTTCTTTGGCCGCAGCGTCGTCATTCTTCTTCTTCTCCCGCGCCGTCTCTGCAGCGCTTAATCGTTTCACGCGCGCAGGTGCTTCCTCAGCCTCCGGATCGAGAAGTTCCTGTATCTCGTCATCACCACAGCCCTTTTCGTTTTCGTGCACGCGGTCAGGAAGCATTCTGTCGCGACCAACGTCTTTATCCTCGTTGCCGGTTCTGGCAGCTGCTCCACCCTCTTCAAGTGACTCGTCTTCCTCGTCTTCGTCACCCTCATCTGGAGGTGTTGGTACAGCTCCTGAGACATCGCGTGTCGATCGAGAATTCTGTGTTGGGCTATTCTCTCCGGAGTGGCTACTCAGCCGCGGACCGCGGCCCTCGTCAACTTCCTCACCCTCTTCTTGAATCTCTCCGGTTCCATTAAACTCATCAAATTCTTGAAGAGAATTAAATTTAAAACCCCAAGCTTCCGATAGAAGTATAGAAATTTCCTTGTTTTTCCAATCTTTTGTAGACATATTACCTTTTGCTCCTTTTTGTAAATGTTCATAATAAATAGTGTTTTCTTTCTTTAACCGATCCTCAAAATCACGTAAACACATACTTCCGTGTAGATTTGCTTTTTCTTCCATGTCACGTAAATGTGGATCACGTTGTGCGTAACCGGGCCCCATATCCCCAGCGCCTTCAAATTCTCCACCACAATTTTGCTTGTGATGGACCAACTCATGTCCTAAAGATCTTAAAATATCTTTCGGGTGGCGCCCAGTAATATATAATGTTACAGACTTTGCCGCTGGATCATAGAACGCTGTCTTCCCTAACGGATTATCAGCATTTTCTTGGTCTTGCTTAAGAAAAAGCTTTGGTGGATACTCAAATCCAATATGTTCTTGCGCGAATGGCATGAACTGATCAATCAATTGTTGTAATACATCATTCATAATATATATTAAATAGTTTCTATTTTTTCTTTATGTGAAACAACGCGAAGGCTCATAGTAAAAAATTCCAATTCGTTGTTTGAATCATCTAAAGGAATAACCTTAGAAATGGAAACAAGCCGGCTTGAGCGTATTTCATTATCAATGGTTAAAAGCAAACCATAGTGGAATTTCCACTCTTCTGTTTTTGAATCCCAGGAAGACCATTCTACTATATCACCAATAGAAAAATCTTTAGAGGATAAATCACCAAATATATTTTTTTCAATCGCCATAAAAAACTAACCAGGAACAAACACCATTAATTAGTCGCGAGTTTTGTTCGGTTAGCGCTTTTTCTTTAGATTCAAAGGGCCCTTCTTGAAATATTTGTGCGCTATCCTCGCTAAACCACCTCAGCATATATCCTCTCGTGATATTAGCGTGGTGTTCAAACTCGTTAGCTTTATAAAATTTTCTATTTTTATCCACATCATAAATAGAATAATAATTTAAATTATTTGTGAATTATATGTGATAATAACAATGCTAATAAGGTTATTGTTGTGAATTCAAAACCAACGAAACCATATAACACCCATGTTGCGACTAGAAAAACTATAGTTTTCCAAAAGTTTCCAAATTCAAATAACATCAATCAAATCCTGTATTAATTAGTTCGCTGGGGTCTATTTCAACGACGTCACCGCTAAATGTATATATGATAACTCTCTTAGAATCATTGAGTTGGGGGTCAATGATATAGGCCTTCGTCCCACGAGCCACCCGGGTAAAAGATCTGCCAGCTGAGTTATAACACATTATAAAACCAGTTCCTCTTATTGCAACTTCTGGAACTGGCTCAGTATTACCAGCAACTTTACCGGTGATTTGTCTCACTATTTGCTTGAGACGTTTCTCTCTTGTTTCTTTTCTTCCCATTAAAGTACATAGAGCTTAACAATAACAAATCAACATCGGAGTTTTTTCTATAGAACTGGACGGTTGTTAAAAGATAAGAATTACTGAGTTCTGAGTAAATATCATGTTCTTTTTCCATAAAGAAAGTTTTGTTATATGATGTCCATTTAACCATAAAAGTATTTTTGTCATCCTTTAATACAATTCCAACCTTTAGAGGTTCTTTTATTGCAGGATGTGTTTGTGCGATTAGGTCACCAGTTCTGAAGTTCCACATACCAATAATATAACACAACTTTAACAATATGCAAACTAAAATATTTCTAAAGCAACTGCGATCGCGATGCCCATGGCTGCTTGTACTACCATAAACATGGTGATTGCCCGGGTTTTAAATATCTTAAGATCTTCAACCTCTTCAAACTTAGTTTGCATTTGGGTGGGTGACGCTACTTCATCGATCTTTTCTTTCCACACCTTCAAATCTTGTACTCTATCTTCTCTTGCTTTCAATTCAGTAAGTTGGTTTTTTACATCTTGCAACTCGGTCCTCAAGCCTTCGATCCCAGATGACATCGTCTCTAACTGTTGTAACACTAATTTTGAATACGTTTCCCATCCATTTGAAACGGACATAATAGATCCTCCGGAGCTGTTTTAATTAGTTGCTTATAAGGGAAGAAAATAAGATTATTTTGCCCGGGCCAAATTTTCGTCGATATCTTCAGCATACTTAACTCTTCTTGCACGTATTTTGATGTCGGGGAAGACGTCTCTCAATTCTTCCACTGCCTCGACGTTCTTGCCGGAGTCATCAAAAAACAACACATCAGTTGCACCTGTTCTGATTCTATCATGAATCCACGAGGACTTAGCATGAGGATCGGAATCCCCTAAAAGCTCAAATGTGATTTTAGAAGTGTCAAGCCCGATGCTCTCAAGATAATCTCGAATTGAGGCCTCCGCTTCCGGGGCCCGGGCAGTTAAGATAGCTATTTCCCGACCTTCAGTCCCGGCATTGAGTGCGTTACGGATAATATTAGTTATCTGCTTAATCTCTCTTGGGTTAATCACTTCATCAAACTCTGAGAAATCATATTCATAATCTGGATTGATTTTATGAGTAGCATACTCGCCTGGGGTCATGCTGACTTCTTCACCGGTGTCTGTCGTGATATAAATGTTAGAATCTGATTTTGCGATTGTGTCATCAAAATCAAAAACACGAAGTTTTGATTCGTTTACATACTTCCGCCAATTTTCAAGTAGGAGTTTCATTATAAATATCCTATCTGGTTGACCGGTCTCCCATCAATCTTTGAAATTTGTTGAGCTAAATTGTTTTTATATGCCTCAATTTCTTCCGCGTTGCCGCCCCAGCCCATTGCAGATGTGACTTTAAAACCAAATTGTTCTACTTT
>Ga0115000_10005311_pt1 | contig 10352 bp, 6 predicted proteins | sample ArcticOcean_MG_C_6_FD_89690 | JGI IMG/M metagenome (GOLD analysis project Ga0115000, IMG submission 89690) | Marine microbial communities from western Arctic Ocean - ArcticOcean_MG_CB8_128 | ecosystem: Environmental > Aquatic > Marine > Oceanic | place: Arctic Ocean: Canada Basin | collected... | reverse complement strand
TCTTTGTCTTTGTCTTTGTCTTCTTCTTCTTCGAGAAGAAGAAGATGCGAAGCGTTTCGAAACGCGCCTCCTCGAGAAGATGATGATGAAGATGAAGAAGAACTAAAAGAAGAAGTTGATGATGAAGAGGACGCGACGAGAAGCACCAAAACCACCAAAATCAAAAGAAGGAGAAGAGACATCGTGTTGGCTTTGCAATCATCGTCGATGTTGTTCACAAAGAAAAGCTTTGCTCGTGGAGAAGAAGATACGTATACATCGAGTACTAACAGTATTACTAATAATACGTATTACAAATACGAAATCAACGCGAGGAAGAGACTGTTGGAAACGCAGCGGTTGTACGCGTTGCAACCGGAAGTCGATGAAAGGGGTAACGATGATGATGATACGAATAATTATAATAATAGTAATAGTAATGAATCCGTAATAGAGATACCGATGACGTACGACGGCGCGTCTTTCGTGTTGGATTATTACATCGGCGACGCGAGCGTGAGAGGCGTGGTGGATACCGGGTCTCCGTTTATAACCATTCAAGGTGGGAATGGGAGCGCAAATTGGGGGTTTGTGACGCAAAATGATATTCGGCCGAGCCCGTACGGGGAGACGTACGAAGTGTACGGTTTACAAGTGGATTCGAGCACCGTATGGTGCTTGTGTGATTTGCGGTTCACGACCGGGAACGATTCGCGTTCGCGTTCGCGCGATTGGAATTTACGGGAGATGGTTTTAGGCGTCGTCAACGGGTCCATGGCAAACGTGGGTGGGTCTATAAACGGCGCGAACGCGTCGTTCGTTGGATTGACTAAATACCGACAAGAATGGATTCGGCCGACGTTTTTAGAACAAACCGATGTGAGCTCTTTTTCCATGAATTTTGAGAAGGAAACGTTGACGCTCTCGAGGAAGAATTTAATCGATAGAAGAAACGATGCGAACGTTTTAGCGATGATTGATTTACGACCACTCGGATCACCGGTGTATCACTACGCGGTTCTGTTGGACGATTTGTACATCAACGGGGAAAAACATAAATTTAAAAACAAGAACGAAAAGACGTACGTTATCTTCGATAGCGGGACGACCGGATTGTTAGTGTCTCAAGATTTATACGAAAATTCAGCCTTTCGAGATGGCGCGTTTCAAGCCGCGATGACTTTTACAGACGTGAAAGGAAACAAAAGCTCCGTCGCCATCGGATCGTCCATTCGCACGTGCACGAGGAAGTGTTTGTTTCTTTGTCTGCCGCTCAAAGTGCCTTGGGACGGCGTCCTCGAGGAAAAATCGAACGTTATTTTTGCGGGTTTAGCGGTTTTAATGAACCAAGGTGAGATGACCGTCGACGCGGACGAAGGCGTGCTCAGATTAAAGTCAGACCCTGGCGTGAGTAGAATGGAATTTGAAGCAGACGAAGAAGGGTTCATTCCAATCAGAACGAGAGGAAAATTAGCGAGCGATATCAAACTGTACAACGAAACGTAAAGAAGGGCTATAGATAGCGCGGCGCCGCGCGGCAACATACTGTAACATTAGCGTGTACTGTAAGTAAAGAAACAAAAAAGTGTACTCGTAGTAATTAAAAAACTCGTCGCGACGATATTAAACAAACAAACATTAAATTTTTTTCTTGCAATCCGCGTGTGCTTTGTCACCCATCGTGTACGCTTCTCTGACATCGGTCTCACCATTCATCGCGTAGACGTCGTTGAACGAGTGCGGGTTGGTGGCCATTTTAATCTTGAACACTTTGCCGCCGCACTGCGATATCGTACTCGTCATCGTCAACTTCTCCTTGGACTTGGGCATGAACACGTTCGTGTACACTTGGCCGTCCGGTAAAATCAACCCGTCGTCGCTATCGTCGACGACGTTATATATGATTGCGTTCGAGGCTCTGATTTTTTTCGCGGTGACGTTGACCAACAAGCAGTTCTCGACCTGAATGTCGCCGCAGTTGACGTTACTCACGACGGAGGATTTCACCGACCCGCTCTTCGCCGTGGACGCGACGATGACTGACTTGTTCGATTCGTCGTCGATAGAGGCTTGAAAGTTTGCCAACTTCACGTCGCGACTCGGGATGTTCAAATACAATCTCAAAGCCTCTGCTTCGGCATCGTCCCCAGTCACCATCAAGTTGTTCTTTCTGTACAACTTCAACAAGCCGTAATCCCACCAATACGAGCCTTGGCCGACGTCCACGGCGCCGAACAACTTCTTCTCCGGAAACTGCTCCAACAAAGCTGCTTTGAACTTCGTCATGCGGTCGTGGTGCGATTCCGCTTGCTCTCGCGTCTCCTCTTTCGTTTGCATAATCTTCGCGTAGTTTTCTTTCGTCATCGTCAACGGCATCCAAAAGTGCGGATCGGAATCAAACTTGGCGGTTTTCCCCGCCAACTCCTTCTCGAACTCGCTCAACATCAAACTTAACATTTCGTGGCCCAGTGAAAACGATCCTAAACTCGGACCGACTTGTTTCACCGACCCGAACGATTTCAACAGCTCCGACGCGGTCGCATGGCTGACTTTTTCAACCTGCGTCGCCTCGTTCTCGCCGTTCACCGCGATTAACCCGTAGTTGGAGAAACCTTTCTCGTTCCACTCTTTTTCGTTCGGCATTGGGCCCATGACGGCTAAAATATCCGCGTGGTGTTCGCCAGATGCGTTGTGCCCTGCAGATGGAATAAAAATCTGGTCGCCCCAAAACACGGAGACTCTTCCCGGTCGCTCTTTGGCGTACCTGTTCGTCTGTCTCACCACCGCCTCGAGGATGGTCAAGTTTCTCGCTTCCCCGGCGACTTCCACCACCGCGGGTAACTTGACCCCGGGTTTATTGTTATTCTCCGCCCCGGGTAGCGGCGCTAACCTGGTCCCTTTCCCAGCCGTGTGGTACAAACCGATTGAACCGCCATTGCTTAAAATCGAATCCAAATCCTTCGCGTCTTTCGTTTCCGCCAACTTTTTCGCTTTCGCGTACGCATATAAAGTGCCCAATCCGTTCCCGGCGCCGTCTTTGTTCGTCCAGTCCTCGCACACGGCGTAGACTAACGCGTCTTTTTTACACGCCGACCCTCTCGTTTGTACTAACCGTTCTCCCCAGTACGTCGCTTGGTGTTCGGTCGAGCAACAGACGATGACGGCATCGAAACCGGTTTCGTTCGTATTCATCTCGTTTATCGATTCGAGCATAGATTTTTGCTTTTCCTCTTTTGTAGAGGAATCCGTTCCAAAAGAAAAAGCGTTGCCCATCTTGTTGGTCCGGAACGGCGCGCAAAGGAAATTGAACGACGACGACGAAATTTTTCCCGTTGTTTTTGTTCAGTGCTGTGTGTATGAGTACTCAGCTGTACTGCGTTTTTCTAATACGGTAGTATTCTTTTAACTCGTTGTTCTTTAGTAGTGGGGGATTAAAGAGAGAGAATAAAATTGTCAATTGTTTTTTCGTGTTACGTCGTTCACACACTTTTGCTTTGAGTGTCTTTTTTTCTGTCTTTTTTAAGAAAATGAGGAAAAGAAGGTATTCTTTTCCATCATCATCATCGTTGCAGGAAGGAGCCACTTTTATTAGGTGCGGCTGCTGTATATACTACTTGTACTACTACTAAACGAGTGCTACTACTACTTGGTACTACTATACGTGTACTACTACGGAGTAAGCTTTTCGAGGACATCTTTCCTCTCTCTCATCCACGCGTTCAGAGAAAATTCTTCTTCTTCTTCTTCTTCTTCTTCTTCTTCTTCTTCTTCTTCTTCTTCGAATACGCAAAAGATGAAAGTCTTGGCGTCGGCGATGGAGAAGCTTTTGGCGACCAACGCTTTGCGAGGCTTGTACGGGAGATAGACCATTCGGTCGAAGAAGACGGAAGCGATGGCTCGAATGACTCCCCGGGGCCGCGAAGAAGAAGATGTTGTCGTTGTTTTCAATTCGGGAACGTTCCAGGAGGACGGGTGCATGCCGACTTTATGCGTCACGTGTACTTCGCCCGCGCCTCTTTTCTTCTTCGATTTTTTCTTCCTCAACATGACGGCGGCGTTCGCGATGAACGTTAGTGTCAAATTTCTATTCAGCTCCACGTCGGCTGGGTTTCTACCATCCGCGCCTTCTCGCGCGCCGTCTTTCGCCTCGCCGGTGTCCTCTTCTCTCGAGACGCACGGGAAATTCCAGACGATTTTATCGAAACCTTCATCTATGCACTTTTCGACTCGCTCGAGAACATCTCTCTTATTACTTGCGGCGGCGACAGCGGCAGCATCCATCAAGCTCTCTTTCAATTTCGCCGCGTCCACCCCGTGCAACACCAAAACGTCCTCGCCGCAAACCGCCAACTCATCCAACGTCGCCTTCATCGCGTCTTTCCCGTACGCCTTCTCCAAGCTCGCCCTCGTCTCGTGCGTCGTCGCGATCAACTTCACCTTTTTTAATCGTTTCGCCAAGCTCAAAGAAAACGTTAAATCTCCGTCGCCGACGGTTAAGATCCGGTTGCCTTTCGCGTACAAGCCAACGACTGATTGTTTTTTGTCTTCTTCTTCTTGGTGATGATGATGATGATACCTCTTAAATCGTTCGCACTCCTCCGGTCGTTTCAAAACGATTTTACTACTCCTCTTCTTCACATCGTCCTCACCTTCTAAACAACATTCGCGCCTCATCTTCTCAACTTTTCGTACGCACACTTCGCATTTTTTGTTGCTTTTATTGTTCAACACAACGCCGCTTTTAGAACACGACAGTTGCTCTGTAAACGCAAATATTGGAGGAGGATTTGGAGGAGAAGAACTCTTCTTCTTCTTCTTCTTCTTCTTGAAACCCCCATCATCGATGTTTTCGTCGTCAAAATCACAACACGTCTTCTTCCTCTTTTGCTTCTTTGTCTTCTCCTTCTTCCTCTTCTTCTTCCTCTCGCTGTTGTTGTTTTCCTCCTCCATCATCATCTCTCTCAAACTTCTTTATTTTTAGTACATACTCTCAGTAGGGGATTTGTGTCGTGTGACAACAAAAATTCTTTCGTGTTTTTTGTTTTCAGTTGAAATTTTTTCATAGTTTTTCACAAAAAAACAGCCTCTTTGATGGGACTTGACGCAAAAATGACACCTGTCACTTCTACCACGACTCGTCTAAATCATCACCATCCTCTCGCGAGCGAGCAGCCAAAAGAAGAAAAGTTTTTGTCGTTCACCCAGCGAGAAGAAGAAGAGAAAGAAGAAGACAAAGAGGCAGGTGACGATGATGATATTGATTATGATCGAGAAAAAACATCAAAAAACATCATCAGTTATTGTTCTTCACCGCGAACGGTCGCTTTAGACCATTTCAGAGACGACCGGCTCTTACAGTCCGCGAGATTGCTCCGGAAAATATGCGACAGTTTAGTATCATCAGAGGAAGAAGAAGAAGAGTTAAAAGATACGAAAGAAAAAGAAGTAAAAGAAGAGAAAGAAAAGTTGGTGAAATACGTGTTGGAAAAAGCGAAACAGTCGGAGTCGTTCATCGAGATGTTGAGAGAAGACGCGGAGAAAGATTCGTCCTGGGAAACGCAGAAATCTTTCTCCTTTGGCGGGAGAGACCAGACGAAAATTTATTACAAGACGATGGAAAACGATACGAAATTGATTTTACGAGTAGACCAGGCGATTAAGCGAGAGATGTTAGTACCAGTGTTAGCGACGTTGAATGAAAGTCAGCTGTACGCGTCGTGGTTACCTTCGTGGACGATGCCAAAATTGAAATTTTCGCGAACCGAAAAGCTCGACCAACGCGGCCGATGTTCGCAGCTTTTACTCGTTACGGTGGAGTGTCCGTGGCCGTTTTCAACCAGAGAGGTTGTTTTGGACGCGCTGGCTTTTGATGATATCGATGAAAGTGGCGTGGTGGCGGTATTGTTGAACAGTTGCGATTGCGAGGACGACGAGAGAGTCCCGGCGATTGACCATAAGTTTGGCCAGTGCACGCGAGTGGACTTTCACGGAGGATTTTTGTTTCGAGCGATTCCGAGCGAAGGCGAGGCGTGGAAGAAAGCGAGGGAAAAGCACGAAGACGAGATGATTGTGTCGTTTATATTTAATATCGACCCGAAGATTTCGTACGTGCCAGTTTCAGTTATACAGTTTATAACGAGGACGGTGATTGGGACGTTGTGGGGGATGTTTATGAAAATCGCGAGTAAAGTGAAAAACGGAGAGATGAAAGAACACGCCGAGGCGATACAATCGAAAAGACTCGTTTTGTACGATTGGGTCGACGAACGAGTAAAAAGTATGTTCGCGCGAATCTTCTAACATCTGTATGTGCGCATCAAGATACCTAGGTAGTAATTTACGTAGTTTTTTTATAGTAGGAGTAGCCGCAAACGCAGCGACGCGCGCGTACGTGTGATGATGCATTTGAGCTGAAAAGTTCATTTTGTTTTTAAAAAGCGACAGAGACGTAGTCAATCAATCAATCAATTTATTCATTAAAGTTCTTTCAAGACGACTTTCATGGACGGTACCTCCCCTAACGCTCTGATTTGTCTTTTCAGAGATAACATCGTGCTTGTACAAATGAGCATGCTCGTAAACCCGACGTTCACTCCGTACGTACCTCTCACGTACTCGTCCGCTATGGAGCACACGCACGCGATTAATCCTAACAAGACGCCGCCGAAGAATTTCGCGCCGTTTTGTAAATCCCGCAAATATTTTTCCGTTTGAACGCCAGGTCGAACGTTTGGTATTCTCGCACCTATTTTTGTGATGTATTCCGCAACTTCTTTTGGCGTATTTTGTACGTCGATGTATGAACCGGCGATGCAAAAGACTAATAAGAAAACGTAGTAACTGAAATCAGTCGGGTCGCAAATGGACACTAAAGTCTTCCCGACTGCGGCTGGCATGGCTGGCGCGACTTGTTCGCGGAAGAAACCGCACAGCATGCTAAACGCGATAATCATAGTCATACCACCAGGGTTGACACGAATAGGAATCTCCGAAGATTCGGATTGCGCGGATTTCGGGAGCTGCGACGCGTCCGGGCCTTGGAAAAATTGCAGAGGGATTTTACACGTCCCTTCGTTGAGCAAAGCGGACGCGAAAGTTAACAGTACCACAAACCCAGAGATAGTCAAGAACGCCGGGTTCACCACTAAACCTCTCCCAGATTCTAAAAGACTACCGGAGGAGACGAACGCTGCCGCGGCTGCCGCCGCCGTCCCGCCGCTGCTCGTCACTTTTTCTACGAAGATTGCATTCTTCACCGTCGACGCGTAGGACGCACAAATGGACATGGTTATAATCATCCCGCTTCCTTCTCCAATCCCGTAATCGGTAATTTCTTGCGCAACCCACGTGATAATCATTGCCCCGGCGGCGAGCAACATCGTTGCCGTCATGTAATACAAAAAACCGGGAATCGCCATGGCGCATAAATATTTCAACTTGTGCGCCTCAATCGCGCCTAAAATCAACGCAATAATCAACGTCAAATACCGTCCTTGTTGTTTTAACTTTTCCATCCCCATTCTATCTTTCTTCATCTCTTTCATTTGAGGGTCTATGGCCATTAATACTTGCATGATAATGCTCCCAGCTACAAACGGACCTATACCTAAATGAAAAATAGTCACCCCGCCGTGTTCGGTAATCTGCCTGGCGCCTCCGAGCACGTCGCCCATGTGCGCGAACGAGGGGTCTTCCATTAATTTCTTCGCGATATCTGCCATTGGACCGGACGATTGCGTCACACTTCCAACTTTTGACGCATCAAATAATCTCGATTGGCCTATATACCCAGCTCGCAACACCGTCAACATTCCCGTACACGCGACGATTCTTCGCGTGATGTCGCTCGTAAACGGTTTCAACAGAAAACGCGCGACGGGATGCGCGTCCCTTTTCAATCCTAAATTATACCACTTCTCTTGGTCTATTCTCTCCCCGTACTCGTTCAAACTCTCCGGATCAATCGTCGATGTCTCCGCGTCGAATAAATTCCGAAACCTCTCCTCGTCCGACACCGGGGCATCGTAGTTATCTTTCGGTAACAAACGCTCTAATTTGTTTTCCGCCGATAACGGTTTCGGGATGTATACCACGTCGTCGACTTCTGCGGTGTTTGTGTATTTTGTAATCTTGTTCTCACCACCTCCATTTTCGTTTTCGTTTTCATCGTAATCGTCGTCGTCGTTTTCCTCCTCCTCGTACTCCTCAAACGACGATTTCGCGAAGCACAAAAACGAGTCGCGAGGATGATGAAGTTGATTTCCAAAAACAAAATCACCCGTCGAATCCTTTTTTTGACGACGAAAATGATGATGCTTTCCTCTTCGTCTTTCGTGTTCGTCGTCATCAAATACTCCACATCCTCCTCTCAAAGCAGCATTATTTCTCCTCCTCTTCGTCGTCGTCGTCCTCTCTTTTCGAGAGGAGTAGCAACCAGAAGAAGATTTCAAAGAAGAAGGAAGAAGACAACAACAAGGGAATTTTGCAAAAGATGACATTTTTTTTCTCTTCTTCTTTTGTCAGTGTTTGTTGTTGTGTGATTTGTGTGTAAATTTTGATGAGAAAATTTCTTTTTTTTTCTCCAAAAACAGAAAAAAATTTCGCCAATTGAATACTTTTTTGTGTTTCCGAGAAGGGAAAGGGAGAACACCTCTAGAGGGAGTTCTCTCTAAAATACGCGCATTTACGACGAGCGTTTTTTTTCTTCTTGTTTTTTTACGCGATGCCGAAACTGGACGCGTATTTAGCGTCGTCGTCTTCGTCCAACGACAAGAACGAGAAGAACGGTAAAAAGAAGAGAGGAGGAGATGACGACGATGGGAGCGACACGAGCAGCAATAGCAGCAGCAGCAGCGGCGGCGAGGACGACGACGACGAGGAAAAAGAAGCGTTTGAAGAAGAAGACGAAACGGGAAACGAGACCCAAAGCAAAACCATTCCTCTTTCTCCTCCTCCGACGTACCCGACGACGTTATTGAAACCGAGGAGGAAAACCGGGAAGGAGATTTACGACGGGATATCGAAATACATACGGGATAAAATTATCAACCCGGAAGTTTTGATTAACTGGGTACCTGGTGAGGAGGAGGAAAACGGAAAGGAGATGCCTCAACCTGAATACGAACCCGTCCCGGCGCATCCGCCGAGACGAAAGTGTCCAGAAGGAACGGAGCTTCCGTATCCGTGGGAAAGCGAAATTGGGAAGCCGTTGCCGAACGAACGATTAATACGGAAGATGCTCGGCGAACCGAAAAAGTACAGACAACCGGACGGGTCCTTAGGTCCAACGCCGAGACCGAAAAACCCGTGGACCGTGGCGAACAGGAAAGAGTTTTCCGATTTGGTGCACTACTGTCGCACGAACGGAGGATTATCTGAAGCCGACGGGTATAAAGACGACGTCTCGTATCGATACAACATCGGGTGCACGTGGACGCAACACAGACTGTACATGGAACAAATCCACCAATACCCAGAAGTTAACGAGCGCGGCGAATGGTTCGGCTTTGACCCGAAAAAAATCCACCCGATTGATGACGACCCGACGCACTTCATCACCAAAGCCAAAGCGGACTCGTACCGCGAGCTCGAAAAACGAGGCATCAATGGTACCAAGCTCGAAGAGATGTTTAAAGAAGAAACTCTGAACAAATCCGGCGGCTGGCACTGGGGCGATGGCACCAAACCGTCGCACACCGACGGAGGCCCAAACGACGACGGCGACGGCGAGGAACGAGACATCGAGAGCGAACCGGAGGATCCGGAAACCTCCCGGTGCCCGGAATCGCTCGAGTGGGTCGAAGAACACATCGCGAGAGAGAAAGAAGATGAAAGCGTAAGGAGAAGAGCTGAGAATTAATCCAAGGAGAAAAGAAGAAGAAAGAAAAGAAACTCGCGAGGAGGAGCAAAAGCGCGTTTGTCTGTTTATAAAATATAAAACGCGTATGATGAGTTTTCAGTAAAAGCAACAAAGAGTTGTTCAAAAAACGCGTTTTCACATTTTGTGTCTTTTCGTTTACCATTTAATGCGACTTGAAATGCTCTTCTCTCTCCCGCCTTTTTTGTGCTTTTTTTTCTTTTTTTCTCTTCTTCTTCAGAAAAATTCTTCCTCCGAAACGCCACAAAAACAGCACGGAAGAACAACCACAGCACGAATAATAAAAGAGAAAGGTATAATCATCTTTACAGTTTCTTCTCGTTCTTGAGAAGAGAGCACTCATCATCCGCTCACATCGTCGTCGTTCTTTTTCTCGAAGAGGAGAATTTTTATTCGACAGACGCGCACCCAAAAGGCGAAGCGTCGTCGTTTACGTCGTCTTTCTTCTTCTTCTTGGGGGAGGAGGCCGCCGCACAGCCGCCTATAATCGAACGAG